>ENA-OQIO01001278-OQIO01001278.1-human-gut-metagenome-genome-assembly--contig:-NODE-1278-length-12473-cov-1.573870_pt1 | contig 12473 bp, 14 predicted proteins | sample MGYA00242573_ERZ504737 | MGnify/ENA primary metagenome ERZ504737 (study PRJEB26092, sample SAMD00036203) | human gut metagenome | host: Homo sapiens | study: EMG produced TPA metagenomics assembly of... | reverse complement strand
TGTTTGTTGGAAACTGCTCCTTTTCTTCTTGATGATTGTTGTATGAATTTTCCCCTTTGTATCCTTGCTTTCGAGTGATTTCGACACGAATAAGAATTATAATTCATACTAGATTCACCAATTATAAACAAGGAGTGATCTTTTATGAAAAAGGAATTCGCAATGTCGTTATCGCAATCCTATCGGCAGGATCTTCTCGATGCCATACAGCTGGCTGAACAGGGGCTGCTGTCGCCCTCGCAGCAGGCATACTGCTTTGAGGAAATCGGGGACACCAAGGTACTGCGTTCTATCCTGCAAACGGGGATGAATTGTTATGGAAGCTGCGCACTGCGTTGGGCGAAAAGGCGCAAATTTCCGAACGCCAGCGCGCTGAAGGCGAGCTGCACAAGTTGGGGGTGGAACTCTTGTTCCATATCTATATAAACAGGTTCATCTTTGCTGAAATTACCCATAACACCGCAGCCCACAAATATGATGCCATTATCTACCTTGATGAGTGTATCACCAACGAAGAAAAGCGCGCCAATGCCGCAGCGATGCGCAGGGCGTTTGATGCGTGGCTGGAGGAAAGCGGTCATACGGTAGACCCAACTGCCTTGACCGAAGTGCCCGATCCGTGCGAGGGGCGCTTTGATACTTTAGCCGGGGCGATTGCGCATATCGACCATATTTTACGCTTTCCCGACCTGCTGCTTATCTGAAACACCGCGCCTGAAAAAACTTTTTTTCAAAATTCGGTATTAAATCGTCAACATATCGGCAATCCCGTGAAAACTGATACATCAATGCTGAACGTTCTACGCGATTTATATTACAATATTTACATATTATAGTATAAATGGGAAAGGGTGTATCTGCTTGCTACAGGTAGCCGAATATGAGAATTTTGTCCGTAAGCGCATCACGCAGCTGCGCCATCGCCTCCACGTTTCTGAACATAAAATGAGCCTTGACCTTGGCAAAAGCGGCAGCTATATGCGCAGTATTTCAATCGGCAAGGCATTGCCCTCGATGCACGAATTTCTGCGCATCTGTGAATACCTCGGCGTAACCCCGCAGGAATTCTTTACCGGTGCCGGGGACGAAACCGACCGTATCAATATCTTTAACCGACTGCAAGACCTCGATGACGGTGACATACAGAAATTGCAGACATTCCTTGGTTGGATGGAAGAAAAGTAAATCCACTTCTGCCCGACAAGTTTTTGCTTGCCGGGCTTTTCTTTTTGTAGGGCTTATTTAGTGGAAAGGCGTATTGCATGCCTATTACCATGACGACACCGCTTATAACTCCCTGAATAATGCAATGTCTAACGAAGGCATAGAGGAGAAATACGAAGTAAATTATATTCCTGCGGTCGAATTCTGGGATCAAATATAATAGAAAATGGGGCTGCCACAGCAGCCCCACTTTTTATTTCTTTTCGCGTCTTGACACAAATGGCATCACTGCCCTACGCAGCACATCCGCCGTACTCGCCACATTTTGAAGCGTAATATACAGCTTCATTGCATCGCGTTTGACGGGGTTCTCGTCAACCAGTGCTTCCATCACCTCCTGCAATTCATCCAGTTTTCGAATGATAAGCCTGTAATCCGCTGGCGGATATTCAGCAGGAATCGTATCTGCAATCAGGCAACGGATATATTGTTCTCTGGACATACCTGTTTTAGCAACACGGCAGTTCAGTACAGCCAGTTCTTCCTCCGGAATGCGAACTTTTACATCCTTATATCGAGTCTTATCTGTTGCCACTGCCATTTCCTCCGCTATGTACGGTATGGTCATCACCGTATATGACAAACCTATCCAAGTCCCGCAGGAAATGCTCGATCAGGTAGACGAACATATCTTCATCATCGGGAAAGCCGTACTTGGCACACAACTTAGCTATTTTCCCAGAAAAACACGTAACAAGCCAGATTTTGTCCTCACGGTTATGTGCTTTTGCGCCTCGCAGATGTTCTTCAAAGCTCTTCATGGTCGTTACTCCTTCAACGCCTTCATTGTTTCAGCCAGCTTCTTGCGCTTCTCATAGACATTGGTATGCCCACAGCCAAAGTGTTTCTGAATTTCTTTGTAGTTCATTTTCAGAAAGCACAAAAGCCACTCCTTTTCTTTTGGTGAAAGCCTCTGTACTTCCTGTTGAAGAGCCAGTTCAATCTCAACCTTCCGAAACATTTGCTCGGCATCAATATCTGTCAGATGTCGCGGGGCCTGATCCAAGGAAATCACAATGACATTGGTCGATTCTTAGCAGCATAGCGAATTGCGTGCCATTCCATTCGGCGGGTTATATAGCTAGTGAACTGTCCTTTCACCGTGCTTTTTTCATTCAGTTCATCTTGACTAAATTGCTCAAGTAACTCTTCAAATTCATGCTGGATCATTATACGTCCTCCTTATTTTTGTTGAGAATCAAAAAATAAGGAGGTGCCCTTGGAACGGCATCGCTAGTAAAATGCTTAAATAAAGGTAAAGGCAAAGAATCGGAAACTCTGCGCACGATCGCCACTCTCCCTTCAAAAGGTAAGAGAACACGTCGATAGAGATTTTCCGGTCCTTTTTTGATATTATTTAATGTTTGCCGTCTATTTTTAGAGATGCTTTCTCTTTTTCATTGCCGAAAATGCTTTACTTTCCCTCACGGATTTTGCTATTTGCTGCAAATATCGTCATCTGATGGCAATAGTATCGACATCTCTATTATAAAACTCGACTTATCCAATAATTTGTACTTTGTACAAAACAATCAATATTGTTCAGTTTATCGTGTGATTCTCCTGTATGTCTAAAACCTTCTTCCGCTCCTGTTGGGCCTTTTTCTCTTCAGAATTTGTCTCGCGTAGTTGTTTCTTTCGTTTCTTCAATTTTCCTTTCAAGTTGCTCAGTAAATCCAATCGCTTTATCCAAATCAACGGATTGGTCAATTCCTTCTTTTTCCAAATTCTTTGCTGCACTACTGTAAGCCTGCAATTCCGTACTATGACCACTGTAAAAAGCCGATTTCTGACTCATGGGCAACTCTACATACTGCATCCAGACAGGCCTGTATGTTTTGCAAATTTGTAAGCTCTTGGTAACCGCAGCAACTTCTTTTCGCTTTTCCTGCATAGCAGAAATTTTGTTCGTAAGATCAATTTGCTTTTTGCCTAGGCTTAGTATCGCCTTATCGTAATCAGCTGCTGTATACATATTTTCGCTTGTCATTCCAAGGAGGACCTTTCCTAGATTTTTTGCATTTTCAATTCCCATACGACGTTCCACTGCAGCTATTCTGCGACTAAGTGTAGTATTTTCTGTCGATGGATTTATCGCCACCCCTAAAATTGCCGCAAGTTGATCCCCTTGTATGCTATTTCTTTTATTTTCGCCGCTAGTTGGAATATAGCTATATTGATGATTCGGGTAGAGCGAAACTGCACATTGTCCATTCGCCGCATTGCATACTACATATTTTTCTGGAATAAACAGCCTCTCTATCCCCTTGCTTGGTAACGCAATTGTAACTCCCCGCAGAGGCATTGTTTTAATCTGATCTTCTGTTAGTACAACCGCCAATGGCAGTACGTTGTTTTCTTCATCAATTTGCTGAATCAGCTTTGTGCCTCGGATCGTGCCGTGGGTTCCGTCCTCATAAACCACGTCATAAGAAAAGTCGTTTCCGACATTGAAAGTGATTTCGCCATCCGACGAAGTTGTCACTTCCCTTTTGTTGACCATTAGTTTGGCAGGGTTGTCATTATCATCGTGAACCTGAAGAACCAAGCCGTTTTTACCCGCCGACAGAATTTGTCGGCTGCTTAACTTCACTGCTGCCGTACAAACTTCTGGATACTGAATCGTCAATTCCTGATAGCGGTCAATCAGCGTGATCTCCGCGTCTTCTGCAATCTGCATTTCCCCATTCTTCAGTGCATACTCAATTCCTTCGCTGGTGAATTCCGAACCGAGTGCATCTTCTGGAACCCACGCACCATCCAGCACCGTGGCTCGGTACAGTACCTGCCCAGTCGCTTTCTTCACTTTGGTTTCGATACCTGCCGTTTTCAGCTTATCCGCAAAGTCCGCCATGCCAGTTGCTGTACTGAGGATGCCGGTAATTGTCTTTCTCAGGTATTTCTGCTCTTGTGCATTGTCAGACAGTCTGGCGCAGATACCGGCATAAGTAAATGTATCAGTATCAGATAAGCTATTGTCCCGAACAGCTCGACCCGCGCCCCTCCAGCAAATAGCTCATATGCTTGCCTCGAATTGTAGGTGTGATTTCCAGTTCCTTTGCCATAGAAAGAAACTGACTATAATCCGTTGCCCGCTCCAAGCAAAAATTCAGCCTCTTTCGGATTTCCGTCCGGTTGGATACAGATTTCTTTTTCCCTGCGTTTTCAGGATACAGTTGCCCAATCTTTTGTGGATCATCAATCACGGATAAATGTGCTTCCATGCACAAGCGGTCAGAAATATCCCGTATCTGACGTGCCGTGCGGTAAGGCACCGTTCGCAGTTTCTTATAGTCGTAAAAGGAAACTGCATTGATCATAATGTGGTTATGGATATGACCTTTATCAATGTGAGTTGCTACCACATACTCGTACTTGCCGCCTGTGTATTCAAATGCCAGTTTCTTCCCCAGCTCATGGGCCTGCTCAGGCGTGACAGCATCTTCTGGAGAAAAAGACTGTATCAGGTGATAAGCAAGATTTGTGGAACGCTGTCTTTTCAGGTTCCGCGCCTTGTGCGCAAGCACTGCTGTCATTTCAAAGTCGATAGAAGCTGTTTGAGGCTCACAATTATAGCCTGACACCAGCATCTGACCGTCGGTCTTGTCTGGGTTTCGATATTGGCCAGTGCCTTGCCAAGAGTAGATTTTATCGCATGAATTTTTGTGATAGCCATAAGAAGCTCCCTGAAAAGAAAGATGCCCTATGTGAAATGAATCTCACATAGGGCATCTGCCTGAAATTATTTCATGATTTTCGTTTTATGCTAATGGACTTATCTCTCATCGCGCTCATTTTCCTGTGCATCATGCTGATGTTCTTCTCCCATGCATTTAGCATACAATTCTGGCGTGCATTTGAGAGTAATCGGCTTCGGATATAGCTCAAGGAAAATCAGAGGTGAGTGATATTTTTTCTCATATTTAGTAATTTGACTATCCGTCAAACTTATCAGATCTTCGCCACCGTCTCCGCATATCAGAAACGGACCTGCGAAGAAATCCGTTGGACCATATAAGCGGTTCGGTGGTAATGGAAGCAGCTTTCCTTCATCATTACAGATGATATAGGTATCCCTGTCCAATCTTACGCTTTCTATACTCCCACAAACATATTTTTGAAAAGTTTCCAGCGTATTAGGTATCTTGATTTCCTCTGGGTACTTACCCGGCTGCACATACAACACACGGATTTCTCCATTTTGATTCATATCGTCATTCTCCTATTCAATAAATTTTTCTCAACAGCTTAACCACACGTTCCAGATAGTCGGCTTTCAGTTCAAGAAATTCTCGGCGCAGCTGCTCCACATCATTGGCATGAACCGACTTATTTTCATTGCAGCGTTTTGCAATTTGGTTAATGCTGCCCGCGATGCGACCCATCGAAGCATTTAATTGTTTCAGATTGGAAAAGTCATAATGCCGTACCTCTCCATGCAAAAGCATCTCTAAACCAAACGCCGAGAAATTTGTCATTTCAGCTTCAACCATCTTTGCTTCAACTAAGTGCCACTCCTCCTCCGTAAACCAGATGCGCTTCGGTATAGGACGTCTGCGATTCGCCATAAAGTCACCTTCTCTATTGGGCTTGGGTTTGCCCAAAACGGGTTTCAGGGTGTCCCTGATCTGCATCTGTGGACCCAGATGCAATGCTTGCTAACCGTCGCTCACGCTCCGGTTACCCCTGCGGGTCTCAACGGCGATGCTTGCGGCACACTGCAAAGAGCACCGCCCCCACAAGCACCACCGGCATGAAGTCCAGCAGCAAGGAAAACTGATCAAGCTGCTTCTTCTGCTGCTTTACAGGTTGGGAAGCAATCTCTGGCACTGCGGTCGGCTGCTGCGGTGCATCCGTATTTCTGTTGTTGAAACTGTTCGCCGCCTGCACCGTGCTGTTTTGATCTCGGCTTGGCGTGTTCATCTCGCGGTCTGGATTGGCAGTGTCCGTCACTGTCAAATGAAAGTCCACACCGTTTTCAGTAGAGAGTTCATTCTGCTCACATCTGAATTGGTAACGGTTTTCTGCATCACCAACAGCATAAGCAGAAAGAAAAGCATATTTTCCGCTCAGTGCATTTGGTTCAACAGCGGCCAACCCATTCGATTCATAAAGCTCCAAATCATAAACATCATCAGTGTACAAATTCTGCAAGTAAACTATCACGTGTTGGGAAAAGCCAACCGGTGCGGTCAGATAGGCTCCTACCTGTGCTGGTTCTGGCTCATAGTTCTCTGGTGGCGTTTCCAGCGGTTGCAACGTATAGTGCCGTTGCTGGCCGGTCACGCTCTCATACCAGCTGCTGCCTGCCAAGGTATAAATCAGGTCGTAGTGGTTCCCGCCTTCTGCTTGCAAAAATGTCGTTTGGTTGATTTCCTGCAAGGGATAATCCCCCAAGGCATCATACTGCACAGCAGCAGCGCAGTAATATTCTGACGGCACAACTGTCACTGTTTCTGTGTAGTTGTTCAGCCCATCCAGAACAATAACTGTTGATTCGGTATCAGATGGGCCATTGCCAAGTGTGACAATCACAGTGCGGTTCTGTAATTTTTGCGGCAAATCCTTGACCGTCACCGTTACAGTAGCAGTATCTTCTGCATAGACTTTTGTTGCTGTACAAAGTAAAAGCGCAAAAAGTAATGCGAGAAATTTTCTCATAAAAAGCACCTCTCAGAATCCCGCATAGCGGAAGTAATAGCACGGCCTACTCTCCATCCAGGCGTTGGACATATTCACCGCAACGCCATAGCCATAGCAGCACTCAATCCACGCACCACCGCCCAGCGCCATCTGAACGTGCCCCTGTTCGCCGCCGGAGGCATATACCACGCGCAAATCTCCCGGTTGCACTTCAGACGGGGAATACTTACTAGGTCTGCCGCATTCCGATAGGCGGCTGTGCTGCCTGCGGAAAAAGGCAGGTTCTGCGCCCAATAGCAATATTGGACAAAGCTCGAACAATCCAGATTGATGCCCACGCTTGGATTGCCCGGCCCGCCGCGCAGCGAAGATGGCTGGGCATAGACAAACTTTCCTTGGCAGCTTAACGCAAAGGCGACCACCTGACCGCGTGCAGTGGTGGCGTCAATATTCAGGCTGGTAAATAGCTGCCGCAGTTCTTCCTCGGTCATACCGCTGCCGGTGGCACGGCATTTTATGCCGTCCACAATTCCATACAGTTCTTCCCAGTCCATGCGATACAGAATCGATGCCCATTCCACATTTCCATAAGTGTCTTCGCCATCCTTATACCACCCCTGAAATCCGCTTGCGCCGTTGGGCAGCGTAATCGTTTTTGTATATCGGGAGGATACCGCATTACCGGCATACTCATTACCGTACTGATCCTGCTTAATGATTGTCCGGGTCAAAGTTCCTGCATCACAACTTTCTGCCAGCGCTTCCAGATTTCCGGTTCCGCCGTCCGCACCGTTTGGGGCCTGCGTTTCCGGGTCTGTGTAGCGGTCATAGCCTGTCAGATAAATCGTGCAGTCGAGATCGTAGTGACCGTACTGCCCATCGTTCAACTCTCCGGGGCACCAAGGTATGGCAGTTGCATTGGAGAAAGTAACCTCGTAATCATCGGAAACTGCATCCTCGCCCTCACCGGTCACAACAGTAAAAGTGACCGTCAGCTCTCCGGGAGTATAAAACCAGTCGTTCAGTTCGCCCTTGTACAAGTTGGCGCTTTCATCCAGCACAATATTGCCGGTGCAGTCTGCCACACTGATTTTCCCCATCAGCAACAGCGTTATATTCTTCCGGCAAATCGGAAAGTTCAGAACCCGTTGCACCATCCGGGAAAATGATAGGAAAAAAGACGGTCACATCATGTGTGCCGTCCTCTTTCCATACAGTATAGCTTTCGTTCTCCGCATGACCTTCATTCCAGTGCCACTCTGCGGCAGCATCGTACTGCCCGCAGGCATCATCGCCCTCACTGCAAGTATGCGTTTCAAGGCGATAATCCTTAACGGAAACCACTTCACCTTCGCTGCGGTAACCGTTCACGCAGCCGCCATAGCTCATGCAGGAATAAGGAGCCGACTCTCGTGCAGTCACATCCAGACCATACGCAGCCAATGCTCGGCAGAATTTAGTAAAAGGCACATTGTCGCTGAAAGCAGACACAAGCTCCGAACGCGGCCAATCCTGCTGGTAATATACTGTCGCCAAGGAAATAATCTCCGCCGTGTCATTGTAGATACCGTTTGCATAGTTCCAAGTAACACCATGCTGCAAATTATTGCTGCGCTGCCCGGTGAGGGAATCGTACCCATAGGGATTGCCATTGGGGTCAACGTCATTCTGGAATGCCTGATAGATGCCCTCGGTAACCGCTGCATTGCGGTAGTCGTTGATTTTCTGCACAAGTGTCTGTACATCCTCAATGCGATTCGCACAAAACACAGAGATTGACGTTGTGCCACTCATCTGCCCCAGCAGGCTGACGATAATCAGAAACAGCAAGATGACAGCACCAATCAGGATCACTTTTCCCATAGCAATCAGATTTCGCAGCGGGTGCAGGACCACGTTGGTTATCTTTTTCAGAATGTTCCCGGTATTGGTAGCAGCCTCTTTGACCTTTCCCGGAACACTGCCGGTGAAATCATCCGTTGAAACCTGAAATGAAGATAGGTACTGCTCTGTACTGCGTAGGGTTGCACCACCGATTTTTACAACGGATTTTCCTCCTTGCAGGCGCAGTACCTGCCCACCGGCTTTCAACGCTTCCTTCGCATTGATCGTTTCATCTTTCAGGTCTTTCAGGATATTGCCAGCTTGTTTGCCGATTACAAAAGCACTGTCCGCTGCTGCGGCCATGATATTGCCCTCTACAACAGTCTGCGCCACTGCCATGTGCAGCCCTCTATTTTGAACGGCATCCGTATCGAAGTCATCGTGATAATTCAAAGCACTGGCACCAGCTTGCAGCGGGCTTTCTATGGCATCCACAACCCGGTATGCAGGAGCTTTATAGTGACCGTCCTTGTGCTGGCTGCGCAGCAAATCATAATAGGCACTGGCACGGCTGGCGCGCGGCGTGTTTGTGCCGGTGATAGTATTCTTATTACCTCCAGCAGAATCATGCAGGATTCCGGATGTGTCACCAGCACCGACATCATCGGACATTCCTGTATCAGATAGCGCGTCTGGTTCCAAGTCCAGACGACTAGACTTGTCTTTATTTAGCCCCATTTTTGCATCAAGCAGAAGGTCTTTTCCCGTATGCGGCATACCGAATTGAGTCTGAATGTTCGCTACAATATCCTCTTCTGTTCGAAAGAGTTTCTTCTGCTTATTCGTTTGCGTTAATAGTTCTGACATTTCATAACCCTTACAATCCTGGCTTATTTCTTGCGGTTAGGATTGGTATCCATCAGACGGAACAGCTCAGTGTCCTGTGGGAAAGTGTTGTTGAACGGCACGACCACTTTATCTGCAATCAGCAGCCCGCTGCCAACCTCGGCATTTTCAATATACCGCTTTTCTTCATCGGAGATATGCAGCAGCCGTGCAATGTCGTTTGCATCGTCCGGAGCCTGATTCAACAGCTTGATGTAGCCGCAATCGGACAGCATACGGCGGGCATCTTCGTTGTTCAGCACAGAGCGAACGTGTTGGGTAATGGAAGTCAGGATTGCGCCCCACTTACGGGCACGGCTGGAAAGCTCGAAGTAGTAGTTCGTGCAGGCGCTGTTGCCCAGCAGGAGCTGGAACTCATCGGTGAAAATCCAAGTGCGGCGTCCCAACACGCGGTTTCGGGTGATGCGGTTCCAAATCTGGTCCAGCACCGTCATCATGCCGATAGACTGCATACTCTTGCCCAGCTTTACGGTATTAAAGCAGATGCAGTGGTTCTGCAAATCCACGTTTGTCTGGTGGGCAAACAGGTCCATTGTGCCATCCACATACATACTCAACGCCATCGTAAGCGCTTTTGCCTGCGGACCCTGCAAAGACAAATTATTGTAAAAATCATGCAGCGAGGGCATCTGCTCACGCTCCGGATGCAGCAAATATTTCTGGTAGGTAATCAGCGCTGCGCGGTCCACAAGACTGCACTCTTGGGCGCTCAGCTCTTTGCTGTTCAAAACCAGTTGGCAGAAATCCCGCAGGAACTGGCTTTTCAGCTGGATAGGATTACCTTCATCGCCGTAATCTTCCGAAATATCCATCGGATTGATATGAGATTTGCTCGATGCCGAGATTTCAATCACCTCGCCGCCAAAAGCCTCGACCAGCCGCGCATATTCATTTTCCGGGTCGATGATGACCAGATCATCCTCTGGCCAGCGCAGCATGATACCTGCCATCATCTGCATAACAGCAAAGGATTTGCCGAAGCCGGTCATGCCCAGCACCATACCAGCCGGGGCAGGCAGCAGTTTTCGGTTGACCATAATCAGATTTTTACTGCGGGCGTTGGTGCCCTCATACAGTCCACCGGGTTGGAACAGTTCCTGCGTAGTAAACGGCACATAGATAGCGGTATTCACTGTCAGGAGAGTGCGCTCCAGCGCCAGCCATTTCTTTCCAAGTGGTAAAACGCTGTTCATGGCAGCGCACTGCTCAAACGGGATAGGGCTGAACCGGCACGTCTGCTGCTGCACAGTATTGCAGATTTGCTGCACACGCTCATCCAGTTCGGCATTGTTGCGGCCATAGGTGTGGATCAGGATGCAGACCTTGAAAATCTTTTGGTTATAATTGTGCAGGTTATCCAGCAGCTCCTCGGCATCCTCGATTTGGTTGGTCAGTTCATATCGCACGCCCATGTAGGCGGGCAGGTTCATGCGCACAGCATTGACCATGCCATCGCCCTTTTCTTTTTGCATATAAGCCAACTGCTTTTGAACCTGCTCAACGGCTTCGCGCTGCTCGACGGCATCTACATGAATGGAAATTGCATTATCAAAGTCTAAGTCACTGAGCAGCGAAAGCAGATTGTCTTTCATCTGCGGGGCAATATCCCGCAGATACAACACCTTGCCATAATACTCGCCAAACTGGTAGCGGTCATTGTACACAGCGCGGGAGTCATCATGCTCTGGCTTCCAGTTGTAACCGCTGGGCGCAATAAAATCCTTGGTCGTAAGGGAATCCTCTGCCAGCAGCCAATCATAAGAAAATGCCATGACTTCTTCCGGGCGGGTAATACCATGCAGCAGGTTCAGGCGCTCAATACCGGAGAGCCTGCGTACAGTGCTGCCCATGCGCTTGAACAGGTTTTGGATGTCCTCGGCGCGTTTGAGCAGCCGAACCTGCGCTTTTCTGTAATCATCCTCATGCAAGCTGATAGTGATATACTTCTCCCGAATCAGTCCATTTTGCCCTTGCAGCGCTTTTTCCGATATAACGCGGTTCATTTCCTCGCTGTACCGGTCACGGGCATCACCGCGCAGCGGCAGAAACGTGTCGCGGCGGAACTCCGCTTCATCCACGCGCCTGGTCACAAGACTGATTTGCAGATGTGTGTCCGGGTCGAAATAATTCAGAAATTCGCTGTATTGGGTAAAAAGACTTTTTTGCTCCTCCTGCCGTGCCAGCTGAAAATTGACATCCGTGAACGCATTGTCATGGAGAAAAGTCCCGGCTCCACCTCACAAATGCCGCTTTCGTACATACGCTCGTATTGCAGACAGTCCGCAGCCTTCTCAGGTGCACGGCGCTTCTTGATGCTGCGGGCGCTCTGCGCGGCATTCATTTCGGATTGTTTTGCGGATCTGCGCAGCTGCTTTGACCGCTGCTTTCCTTCCTTTGCGCGCTGCTTTTTCGTTTCGGCGGCAATAGGTTTCACATTCGGAATTTCTGCGAGTTCTTTTCTTTTGAACATTTCGACTCTCCTTATAGGGGCAGATCGGCACCTCTGCATTTTCGCTGTGCCATGCCCAGTAAATTTTCACGAGCTTTTCAAACGGATAACCGTCACGGCGGATGAAGCCCAGCCCCAGAAAGGCAGTACCTCCACCATGACGATATAAGAAACGACCTGCATATCCATCCGCAGCCAGTGCAGACAGACAAAGCAGGTCGCAATCGCCAGCACCGCAGCCGCAGCAAAGCAGGCCAGCTGGCGGAGAGATAGCCCCAAAAAGAACTTTTCTCTGTATCTGTGATTTCGAGGTTTGTTTTTGTGGCAATCATAGCTTTTTCAATCTCCAAATGGTATTAGGTTCATTGCATTGGTAATGGCTTTCGTGAACTTTCCGCTCATAAACACTGCCACCAGCAGATCACCG
>ENA-OQIO01001277-OQIO01001277.1-human-gut-metagenome-genome-assembly--contig:-NODE-1277-length-12473-cov-2.333063_pt1 | contig 12473 bp, 12 predicted proteins | sample MGYA00242573_ERZ504737 | MGnify/ENA primary metagenome ERZ504737 (study PRJEB26092, sample SAMD00036203) | human gut metagenome | host: Homo sapiens | study: EMG produced TPA metagenomics assembly of... | reverse complement strand
AGAAGATTGGTCTTACGATGACAGACAGCTATATGATGAGTCGACGAAGTCTGTGACTGCGATCATAGGGATCAGCACAGAGAAAGAAAGATGCCCGATCTCAAGGCTGTGAAGCCTGTGGAAAAAAGGACTGTGCATACCGCAGGTAAGGCAACAAAGTAAAAGGATATGAAGGCAGCCGAAAGGCGAAGCGGGAACAGATACAAAGAAAAGGCAGGAAGGATAAAGACAGATGTTACGAGAACGGCTGGGAAAAGAGTTATTATATTTTGACGGAGGAATGGGAACGCTGTTACAGGAGCGTGGACTGCAGCCGGGAGAACTCCCGGAGACATGGAATCTGCTGCACGCGGAAGAAATCCGTGAGATCCACAGAAAATATATTGAAGCTGGAAGTGACATTGTACTGACGAATACGTTTGGTGCAAACGCATTAAAGTTTCATGATGATGCATATTCTCTGGAAGAGATTGTCAATGCTGCAGTCGGCCATGTAAAGGCTGCAGCAGAACAGGCGGGAAATGGACGGAGAATCTATACTGCACTGGATATCGGTCCGACCGGAAAGCTCTTGAAACCAATGGGAGATTTGGATTTTGAGACTGCTTATGAAGCTTATAAAGAAGTGATGATCTATGGAGAAAAAGCAGGAGCTGACCTGATCCATATCGAGACGATGAGCGATACGTATGAACTGAAGGCTGCGGTTCTTGCAGCAAAAGAAAATACGTCGCTTCCTGTTTTTGCGACCACGATCTTTGATGAAAGAGGAAAGCTTCTGACAGGTGCGGATGTGCCATCAGTAGTGGCATTGCTGGAAGGACTGCGGGTGGACGCATTCGGGATCAACTGCGGAATGGGACCAGAACAGATGATTCCAATTCTGGAACAGATCACAAAATATTCTTCCCTGCCTGTTATTGTAAAGCCAAATGCAGGACTTCCGAAGCAGAAGAACGGGCAGACTTATTATGATGTTTCACCGGAAGAGTTCGCGGAAGTCATGAAGAAAATTGTGAAAATGGGAGCTGTTGTCATCGGTGGATGCTGCGGAACGACGCCGGATCATATCAAAGCGATGGCAGATGCCTGCCGTATGATCCCGATAAAGCCGGTAGAAAAAAAAGAACTTTACCATGGTATCGTCCTATGGACAGAGTGTCTTTCTCGGTACGGGATCAAAGATCATCGGTGAGCGTATCAATCCGACCGGAAAGAAGCGGTTTAAGCAGGCACTGAAAGAGCATGACTTGGATTATATCTTAAGAGAGGGGATTACCCAGCAGGATAACGGGGCACATATTCTGGATGTGAATGTGGGACTCCCGGATATTGATGAACCGGCACTGATGAAAGAAGTGGTGCAGGAACTTCAGAGCGTTACAAGTCTTCCGCTTCAGATTGATACCGTTGATGTGGAAGCGATGGAGGGTGCGTTAAGGATTTATAATGGAAAGGCGATGGTCAATTCTGTCAGCGGAAAGCAGGAGTCTATGGACAAAGTATTTCCACTGATCCAGAAATACGGAGGAGTCGTGATCGGACTTGCACTGGATGAGAACGGAATCCCGCAGATGCCGAGGGAAGAGTGCAGGTTGCAAAGAAGATCATTGCAGAAGCGGCAAAGTATGGGATCGAAAAGAAAGATATCGTCATTGACGCACTGGCAATGACCATTAGTTCTGAACCGGAAGGTGCAAAGATCACGCTGGAGACACTGAGAAGGCTCAGGGATGAAGTTGGAGTCTGCACGGTACTGGGAGTATCTAATATTTCATTCGGACTTCCAAGCCGTCCGATCGTCAATTCCATTTTCTATACCATGGCAATGCAGAATGGATTGAGCGTGGGAATCATCAATCCGGGTTCAGAGGATATGATGAAAGCATGGTATGCATTTCATGCCCTGATGGCTCTGGACAGTAACTGTGAGAAATATATTGCAAGGTATGCACAGCAGCCGGGAACGACTCCGGTACAGGCAGCAGGCGGAAAGCATACGATGACATTGCAGAGTGCGATCGAGAGAGGACTGAAAGAAGAAGCCAGTTCGATCACGGCAGAACTGGCAGAGCAGAAAGATGCACTGGATATCATTAATGAAGAACTGATCCCGGCTCTGAACAATGTAGGTGAGGGATTTGAAAAAGGAACTGTATTCCTTCCACAGCTTCTGATGAGTGCAGAGTCTGCAAAGAGTGCATTTGCAGTACTCAAAGAAAGAATGGATCAGAGCGGGGAAGTACAGGAGAAAAAAGGAAAGGTCATCCTTGCGACAGTCAAGGGAGATATCCACGATATCGGAAAGAATATCGTAAAAGTCCTGCTGGAAAATTACAGTTTTGATGTGATCGATCTCGGAAAAGATGTTCCGCCGGAAAAGGTAGTTGAGACGGTTCTTGAGCAGGATGTCCATTTAGTTGGCCTGAGTGCCTGATGACAACGACGGTTGTAAGTATGGAAGAGACAATCCGCCAGTTGCGGGAAAAAGCCCCGGATTGCCTGGTGATGGTAGGAGGAGCTGTGCTGAATCAGGAATATGCTGATATGATCGGAGCAGATTTTTATGGAAAAGATGCCATGCAGTCCGTACATTATGCACAGAAGGTATTCAGTTGAGTTATGCACAGAAGGTGTTCAGTCGAGCCACTTTACAAAAGTGGACTGCTATGATATATTTAAGTTAGGCTTTTGAGCAAAGAGGAGGATGATGTATGCAGCCATACGGAGTAAACCAATTAAGGAAAATGTTTTGGAGTTCTTTGAGAGCAAGGGACATCTTGTGATGAAGAGCTTTCTTAGTACCGCATAATGATAAGAGTCTTCTCCTGATCAATTCAGGAATGGCTCCGCTGAAACCATATTTTACAGGACAGGAGATCCCTCCGAGAAGAAGAGTGACTACCTGCCAGAAGTGTATCCGTACAGGAGATATTGAAAATGTAGGAAAGACAGCACGCCATGGTACATTTTTTGAGATGCTTGGAAATTTCTCTTTCGGGGATTATTTTAAGAATGAAGCCATCGAGTGGTCATGGGAATTTCTGACAGAAGTAGTAGGACTTGACCCGGACAGACTTTATCCGTCAGTCTATGAAGAGGATGATGAAGCATTTGATATCTGGAATAAGAAGATGGGAATCCCTGCAGAGCGTATTTTCCGTTTCGGTAAGGAAGATAACTTCTGGGAGCATGGTTCAGGCCCGTGTGGTCCATGTTCAGAGATTTATTACGACCGTGGAGAAAAGTATGGATGTGGAAAACCGGGATGTACAGTCGGATGCGAATGTGACCGTTATATGGAAATTTGGAACAACGTATTCAGCCAGTTTAATAATGACGGACATGGAAATTATACCGATCTGATCCAGAAGAATATTGATACAGGTATGGGACTGGAGCGTCTGGCATGTATCGTACAGGATGTAGATTCCATGTTCGATATCGATACAATGAAGGCTCTGCGTGACCATGTATGCCGCCTTTCAGGAAAACAGTACGGAACAGATCACGAGACAGATGTCTCTCTGCGTGTCGTTACAGATCATGTCCGTTCCGTGACATTTATGATCTCAGACGGAATCCTTCCATCCAACAGCGGACGTGGATATGTTCTTCGTCGTCTGTTAAGACGTGCATGCCGTCACGGAAAGCTGCTCGGAATCGAGGGAGCGTTCCTTGTAGAACTTGCTACAACTGTGATCGAAGGATCAAAGGACGGATATCCGGAGCTGGAAGAAAAGAAAGAGTTTATCTTTAATGTGATTGCAAAGGAAGAGGCGAACTTCAATAAGACGATCGATCAGGGACTTGCGATCCTTGCAGATATGGAAGCTGAGATGGAGAAGAAGGGCGAGAAAGTTCTCTCCGGCGAGAATGCATTCCGCCTTTATGATACCTATGGATTCCCGATTGATCTGACAAGTGAGATCCTGGAGGAAAAAGGTCTGACTTATGATGAAGAAGGCTTCAAAAAGGCTCAGGAAGAACAGCGTGCCAAGTCAGAGGAACATTCGGAACTCATTCCTATACAGGAAAAGAAGTATCTGTCTATGATGAACTGGATGCAGAGATCGGAACAGAATTTGTAGGATACGATCATCTTACATTTGATTCAAAAGTTTCCGCACTGACTACAGAGGATGAGATCGTGGATGCTCTGTCTGACGGAGAAAAGGGAACGATCATTGTTGAGCAGACCCCGTTCTATGCAACGATGGGTGGACAGGAAGCTGACAAGGGAGTGATCCGGACAGCAGAAGGTGAGTTTGTTGTAGAGGATTGTATCCACCTTGCAGGAACAAAGGTCGGACATATCGGCCATGTGACAAAGGGTATGATCAAGATCGGTGATACTGTGACATTGGAGGTTAATGCAAAGAACAGGGCTCTGACTGAAAGAAACCACAGTGCGACGCATCTGCTTCAGAAAGCACTTCGTACTGTACTTGGAAGTCATGTTGAGCAGGCTGGATCTTTTGTAAATGAAGACAGACTTCGTTTTGACTTTACTCATTTTTCCGCAGTGACTCCGGAAGAGTTGAAGAAAGTAGAAGAGATTGTGAATGAGCAGATCCAGAATGCCCTTGAAGTAGTTACAAAGAATCTGCCGATTGAAGAGGCAAGGAAGACCGGTGCTCAGGCTTTGTTTGGCGAGAAGTACGGTGACGTTGTACGTGTAGTAGACATGGGTGGATTTTCAGTTGAATTTTGTGGAGGAACCCATGTGAAAAATACATCTGAGATCATGGCACTTAAGATTATCTCAGAGAGTGGTGTGGCAGCCGGTGTACGCCGTATAGAGGCTCTGACATCAGACGGTCTTATGAAGTATTATGCAGAAATGGAGCATCTCCTGAAAGAAGCTGCCCAGCTTATAAAGGCTTCCCCTGAGAATCTGGCTGAGAAGATCACACATCTGCAGGCAGAGAATAAAGCTCTGAAGGGAGAAGTGGACAGCTTAAAGAGCAAAATGGCACAGGAAGCAGCAGGCAATGTCCTGGATCGGGTAAAAGAAGTGAAGGGTGTGAAACTTCTTGCTGCTCAGCTTGACGGAGTTGATATGAATGAACTTCGTGAACTGGGAGACCAGTTTAAAGAGAAACTGGGAGAAGGCGTGGTTGTTCTTGCATCCGGAAATGAAGGAAAAGTAAGTCTGATGGCAACCGTAACAAATGGTGCCATGAAACAGGGAGCCCATGCAGGTAACCTTGTGAAGGCGATCGCAGGTCTTGTCGGTGGTGGCGGTGGCGGACGTCCGAATATGGCACAGGCCGGTGGTAAGAACCCGGCAGGTATTGCACAGGCACTTGAGAAAGCAGAAGAAGTCCTCGCAGAGCAGATCCATTAAGCTGCAAAAGCCTGACTTATAAAAATATACAAAATTCTTAACTTTTTTTGAATAAAAAGAGTTGACGGAAGAAAAAAATTATGGTATAATAATTAGCAGTGCAATAAATATACCCGAACAGTCGTATGATGCACAATACAAGGCTGGAGGGGAGGTTAGGTGTGAGACTATGTCAAATGTAATCGTTAAAGAAAACGAAACGTTAGATAGTGCCTTACGCAGATTCAAAAGAAACTGTGCAAAGGCTGGCATTCAGCAGGAAATTCGTAAGAGAGAGCATTACGAAAAGCCAAGCGTAAAGACGTAAAAAGAAATCTGAAGCTGCTAGAAAACGTAAATATAACTAATATGTGCAGATGAGCGGAGTACCGGAATGGTGCTTCGCTTTTTTATATGTCGGGAAAAATTTCATGATATAAAAAGGTGTTGATATCTTAAAGCTATGCAGGGAAATAAAATGCTGCAGACGGTCAAAACTTTTCCTGATAAAAATTAGAGGAATTATAGGAAGATGAATTTTGTCAGTATTGTTTATGCAATTTCAGTGGCTTAAAGTGATAAAACTTTAAAATGATGCAATAAATTGTTGACAATCTTTCATTTAGATTTTAAAATAAACGAGTAGACAAAGAAGTCTCAAGCGAACGCGGCAGACAACAGGTCTTCGCGTTATATTTATTTTAGGAGGTAGTTGAGAAATGTCATACGTTGATGAAGTGATTGAATTAGTCGTAAAGAAAAACCCGGCTGAGCCGGAATTCCATCAGGCAGTAAAAGAGGTACTGGAATCTCTTCGTGTTGTGATCGAGGCAAATGAAGAAAAATTCCGCAAAGAAGCTCTTCTTGAGAGACTTGTAGAGCCTGAAAGACAGATCAAATTCCGTGTTCCGTGGTAGATGATAACGGACAGGTACAGGTTAATACAGGATACCGTGTACAGTTCAACAGTGCGATCGGACCATACAAAGGAGGTCTTCGTCTTCATCCATCCGTAAACCTTGGTATTATCAAATTCCTTGGTTTTGAGCAGATTTTCAAGAACTCTCTTACAGGACTTCCGATCGGCGGAGGTAAAGGTGGATCTGATTTCGATCCTAAGGGAAAATCTGACAGAGAAGTTATGGCATTCTGCCAGAGCTTTATGACAGAGCTCTGTAAATATATTGGTGCTGATACTGATGTTCCTGCAGGAGATATCGGTACAGGCGCAAGAGAGATCGGATATATGTTCGGACAGTACAAGAGAATCCGTGGACTGTATGAAGGTGTTCTTACAGGAAAAGGTCTTACATACGGTGGATCTCTTGCACGTACAGAAGCAACAGGATATGGTCTTCTGTATCTGACAGAGGAACTTCTGAAACTTAATGGAATCGAGCTTGCAGGTAAGACGGTAGCAGTTTCAGGATCAGGAAATGTTGCAATTTACGCTACAGAAAAAGCACAGCAGCTTGGTGCAAAAGTTGTTACTGTAAGTGATTCTACAGGATGGGTATATGATCCAGAAGGAATCGACGTTGCAGCCCTCAAAGAGATCAAGGAAGTAAACCGTGCAAGACTGACAGAGTACAAGAAGTATCGTCCGAACTCAGAGTATCATGAGGGAAGAGGCGTATGGAATGTGAAGGTTGATATCGCTCTTCCATGTGCTACACAGAACGAGCTGCACCTTGAGGATGCACAGGCACTTGTTGCGAACGGATGCATCGCAGTTTGCGAGGGTGCTAACATGCCTACGACTCTGGAAGCTACAGAGTACCTGCAGAAAAATGGTGTGATTTTTGCACCTGGTAAAGCAGCTAACGCTGGTGGAGTTGCTACATCCGCACTTGAGATGTCACAGAACAGTGAGCGTCTGAGCTGGACATTTGAAGAAGTTGACAGCAAGCTGAAAAATATCATGGTTAATATTTGCCATAATATGTCTGATGCAGCTGAGAAATACGGCTTCAAGGGCAACTACGTTGTAGGTGCTAACATTGCCGGATTTGAAAAGGTTGTAGATGCAATGACAGCTCAGGGAATCGTTTAAGATTCAGAGAAAGTGATCAATTCGCCCGGGAAATGCAGGTTTCCCGGGTTTTTCTTTTTGTTAAAAGATATTAAAGCTTTATGAAAAAAGGATAAAGTTTATTGACAATTTAGAATAGAATCTTTATTATATCTAATAAATAAGAGGGAGTAACTGGCACTTTTTAATAAGTGTTTGCGATGTCGCCAGAACCGATGGAATTTAGCATCCGTATCGTGATTAAATAGTGAGACTTTTATTGCATATTGAGGTGCAATAAAAGTCTCATTTTTATACAAGAGAATACAGAAGCAGGTATCGGTGGCAGGTTTGCTATCTTATAATTATGAGGTAAATGCAGGAGGAGCAAAAATGAGATCATATTATCAAATGTCAGGTGAAGAAGTGCTGCAGGAAGTAAATGGCTCTTTAGAACCGCTTACGAATGAACAGGTGAGAGAACATCAGGAACAGTATGGACCGAATGAATTGGTCGAGGGAAAGAAAAAGACGATCTTACAGATCTTTTTGGAACAATATAAGGACTTTCTGGTCATTATTCTGATCATTGCTGCGGTGGCATCAGGATTTATGGGAGATGTGGAGAGTGCCGCAGTTATCCTGATCGTGATTACGATGAATGCAATACTGGGGACAGTGCAGACGATCAAGGCAGAACAGTCACTGGCAAGTCTGAAGAAGCTTTCCGGGCCGGAGGCGAAGGTGCTAAGAGACGGGGCAGTTGTGCAGATCCCTTCCGCAGAAGTGACAGTAGGAGATATTGTGATGCTGGAAGCAGGAGATTATATTCCGGCAGACGGAAGGCTTTTAGAGTGTGCCAGCATGAAAGTGGATGAAAGTGCATTGACAGGAGAAAGCCTGGGAGTAGAAAAGACAACGACGATTATAAAAGAAGAAAATGTACCACTTGGAGACCGGGTGAATATGGTTTATTCGGGCAGTTTTGTCACTTATGGAAGAGGTTCATTTCTTGTAACTGAGATCGGAATGGAGACAGAGGTTGGAAAGATCGCAGGACTTCTGAAGAATACTTCAGAAAAGCGGACTCCATTGCAGGTGAACCTGGATCAGTTCGGACAAAAGCTTTCCATCCTGATTCTTGTATTCTGTGGTATTTTGTTCGGAATCAGTATCCTGCGGGGAGATAATATCGGAGATGCATTTTTATTTGCAGTAGCTCTTGCAGTTGCAGCAATTCCGGAGGCTCTGAGTTCGATTGTGACCATTGTGCTTTCCTTCGGTACGCAGAAGATGGCAAAGGAACATGCAATCATCAGAAAATTGCAGGCAGTGGAAGGCCTTGGAAGTGTATCGGTTATCTGTTCAGATAAGACGGGAACACTGACGCAGAATAAAATGACCGTGGAAGATTACTACGTGGATGAAAAGAGTATTCCTGCCGGTGCAGTAGATCTGACAGACAGTTCACAAAGCCGTCTGATGATCAGCAGTATTCTCTGCAACGATGCAACCAATGCGGATGGTATTGAGATTGGAGATCCGACTGAGACAGCACTTTTAAATCTTGCAAGTGGGCTGGGGATGGATCCGGAGGAGGTTCGGAAAAAGTATCCAAGAGAAAGTGAAAACCCGTTTGACAGCGACCGAAAACTGATGGCGACCAAGCATATGTTGAACGGAATCCCGACGATGATCGTAAAAGGAGCTGTGGATGTGCTGCTGGACAGGACAGATCTGATCCAGTTGGGAGATGAAGTGTATGAGATCACGAGGGAGGACCGTGCAAGGATTGAGGCACAAAACCGGAAGTATTCAGAAGAGGGACTTCGTGTACTTGCTTTTGCATATAAAGTTGTGTCAGATGAGATGGAACTGACGCTTCAGGACGAGGATCACCTGATATTCCTGGGACTGGTTGCCATGATGGATCCACCGAGGGAAGAGTCCGCTGCTGCGGTTGCCGAGTGCAAGAGGGCAGGAATCCGTCCAATCATGATCACGGGAGATCATAAAGTAACAGCAGCGGCGATTGCAAAAAGGATTGGGATTTTGAAAGAAGAATCTGAAGCATGTGAGGGATCTCAGATCGACCGGATGTCGGATGAGGAGCTGAAGGATTTTGTAGAAGGAATTTCTGTATATGCAAGAGTGTCGCCGGAACATAAGATCCGGATTGTGCGGGCATGGCAGGAAAAAGGAAATATCGTTTCCATGACGGGGGATGGTGTGAATGATGCACCGGCATTAAAGCAGGCAGATGTTGGTGTTGCAATGGGAATTACCGGAAGTGAAGTGTCCAAGGACGCTGCAGCGATGATCCTGACAGATGATAATTTTGCTACGATTGTGAAGGCGGTTGAAAATGGAAGAAATCTTTACAGGAATATCAAATTTGCCATTCAGTTTTTATTATCAGGAAATTTCGGGGCGATCCTGGCAGTACTGGTTGCGTCAATTTTTGCACTTCCTGTTCCGTTTGCACCGGTGCATTTACTTTTTATCAATCTGCTGACGGACAGTCTTCCGGCGATCGCACTGGGACTTGAGCCACATTCCAAAGCTGTGATGGAAGAGAAACCAAGACCGTTGAATGAGTCAATCCTTACGAAAGACTTTTTGCTGAGGATCGCAGTGGAGGGAGTATCTGTCTGTGCAACAACCATGACGGCATTTCTGATCGGATACAGGGATGGAAATGCACTGCTGGCGAGTACGATGGCATTTGCAACACTCTGTTCGGCAAGACTGTTCCATGGATTCAACTGTAAATCGAACAAACCGGTTGTATTTACAAAGAAGGTGGCAGATAATAAGTATCTGATCGGTGCATTTGCACTGGGAATCCTGCTGGTGACGGCAGTCGTTATGATCCCTGGACTGCATACGATTTTTAAAGTACAGACACTGAGCTTCACACAGCTCTTTACTGTGTATGGGCTTGCGGCATTGAATATACCAGTGATTCAGTTATTGAAAGCAATCTGGGTAAAAGCAGGGAAATAGAACTGGATCTTCAGATATAAAATGACAGAACGAAGGAGGAGTCAAATTGAAAAAAGTAGAGAAACCCAAAAAACCTCTGATATTTTATTACCTGATTGCTCTGGTGATACTGATACTGCTTAATACATTTCTTTTTCCCAATCTGATGAATCATCATAAAGTAAAAGATGTAGATTACGGTACATTTCTTACGATGGTTGATAAAAAAGAAGTGTCCAAAGTAGAATTAAATGGCGATACGATTTATTTTACGGATAAAGCGGCTGAGCGAATTACTATGAGACAACGACGTTTGAAGACCCGGATCTTGTAAACCGGCTGGAAGAAGCCGGATGTGAATTTGGAAGAATTGCACAGGAAGAGATGAATCCGCTTGTCAGTTTCCTGCTTGTATGGGTTCTGCCAATCGTGATTTTCTGGGTATTGGGACAGTTCCTTGCAAAGCGTCTGATGAAAAAGATGGGGGGAGGTACTGCCGGAAATCCATTTATGCAGTTTGGAAAAAGCAATGCCAAAGTATATGTTGAGTCTACGACAGGAATTACATTTAACGATGTTGCAGGGGAAGATGAGGCAAAAGAACTGCTGACAGAAATCGTGGATTTTCTTCATAATCCAAAGAAATATCAGGAGATTGGAGCCATCTGCCCGAAAGGTGCACTTCTTGTCGGACCTCCCGGTACAGGTAAGACGCTGCTTGCAAAGGCGGTGGCAGGAGAAGCAAATGTTCCATTTTTCTCAATGTCAGGTTCTGAATTTGTTGAAATGTTCGTCGGTATGGGTGCTTCTAAGGTAAGAGATCTTTTCAAGCAGGCAAATGAAAAAGCTCCTTGTATCGTGTTCATTGATGAGATCGATACGATTGGTAAGAAAAGAGATAATGCCGGATATGGAGGAAATGATGAGCGTGAGCAGACGCTGAACCAGCTTTTGACGGAGATGGATGGATTTGATGCATCCAAGGGTGTTGTGATTCTTGCAGCAACGAACCGTCCCGACAGTCTTGATCCGGCACTTTTAAGACCGGGAAGATTTGACCGGCGGATTCCGGTGGAACTTCCTGACCTGAAAGGAAGAGAAGAAATCCTGAAAGTTCATGCGAAAAAGGTCAGACTGGGAGATGACATTGACTTTAACGCGATCGCAAGAGCAGCATCCGGGGCATCCGGAGCGGAGCTGGCGAATATGGTGAATGAAGCGGCATTGCGGGCGGTTCGTGAGAACCGGAAGTTTGTAACACAGGCGGATTTTGAAGAGAGTATTGAGACGGTTATTGCCGGATATCAGAAGAAGAATCAGGTACTTTCCGCAAAAGAAAAACTGATTGTATCTTATCATGAAATCGGACATGCACTGGTTGCCGCATTGCAGACCCATTCTGCACCGGTGACAAAGATTACGATCATTCCGAGAACTTCAGGAGCATTGGGATATACCATGCAGGTAGAAGCGGAAGAGCGGAATCTTATGAGCAAGGAAGAGCTGGTGAATAAGATTGCAACACTGACAGGTGGAAGATGTGCCGAGAAACTGATCTTTGATTCGATCACGACAGGTGCATCTAACGATATTGAACAGGCGACAAAACTGGCACGTGCCATGATCACAAGGTATGGGATGAGCGACCGTTTTGGCATGGTGGCACTGGAAACCCAGAATAATCCATATTTGGGCGGTGACAGTACCTTAAGCTGTTCTCCACAAACGGCTGCCACGATTGATGATATGGTCGTAGAGATAGTCAGGGAAGGGTATGACACAGCGATGGATCTGCTGGAGAAAAATAAGATGAAACTGCATGAACTTGCAAAATATCTTTATGAAAAAGAGACGATCACGGGAGAAGAGTTTATGCAGATCCTGAACCGTAAAGAGATTTCAGGAGAACAAATAAAAACAGAGTCTGAAGATTAGTTAAAGTTTTTCTAAACATAGTGGAAAATGCGGATGAATGTGGTAAAATAAAATCAGATGTGGTGTGCCTCGCGAGTTTCATCGCGGGGCATACTTACTTTATGCAGGGCAGCAATTTTTATTGCTGAAGCAGAAAGAATACAAAAGGAGAATTGATATGTCAGCGGCCAGAAGAAAAAGGAAGCCTGTTGAGGCAGAGGAAAAAAAAGAAAA
>ENA-OQIO01001275-OQIO01001275.1-human-gut-metagenome-genome-assembly--contig:-NODE-1275-length-12481-cov-1.967541_pt1 | contig 12481 bp, 13 predicted proteins | sample MGYA00242573_ERZ504737 | MGnify/ENA primary metagenome ERZ504737 (study PRJEB26092, sample SAMD00036203) | human gut metagenome | host: Homo sapiens | study: EMG produced TPA metagenomics assembly of... | reverse complement strand
TGCAGACAGGTTCGTTTGATACAGAAGACGGAAAAGCTTATATAGCGGATTCAAATGGTATCGTTATTTATACACCAACTGAAAGGATGGAATAAAACAAAAGACGGAAAAACATGGTGCTATTATAAAAAAGATAGTGACGGTAATCTTTATCTTCTTAGAGGGGAATTCCTTTCATATAGTGGTTCAAAATACTACCTCGATGGGAATGGCGTTATGGCAACTGGAGTATTTGAAGCCCGGGAAGATGATGGTTATTATTATTACTTTGCCAATAATAGTGGCGAAATTCAGCAAAAGTCAGATTGGATTCACCATGAGGGAGAATGGTATTATTCAAAAGACGGAAAGTTGTACGCTGATGGAGTTAAAACAATTGGTGGTAAAAAATACTATTTCATGTATAATGCAACGATGCTTTCAGGGTATCTTACAGAAACATATCATGACGGCAGTGAAACTCATTATATGACAAATGATTCTGGAGTGATCCAGGAAACAAACGACTGGGTTAAGTATGATGGTGCGTGGTATTTCTGGAGAGATGGCGATATATTGAAAAATGGCATTTATGACATTTGGGGAAAGAAGTATTACTTTAACTATGATGGAGAGATGCAAGTAGGAAGAATTGAGGTTCATGATAGTAATACATTGTACCTGACAGATTCTTCAGGAGCTCTTATAAATACGCCGGAATGGAATACGTACAAAAATAATTGGTATTACATGAATGCAGATGGAAGTGTACGTAAAAAAGAGTTCATAAAGTATGGAAATGATCTTTACTATGTTGACTCTGAAGGTAAATGGTGACTGGAGATTTCTACTTTAATGGGAACAGCTATCATACAGATTCCGATGGAGTTATTCTGAAAAATGACTGGTATCAGGAAGGATATGATTGGTATTATGCAGGAGAAGATGGAGCTTTATTGACACATAGTTGGAAATCAGGTGCAGGTGACGTTTGGTATTACTTAAATGAATCAGGTGCAATGGCTAAAGGAATGTGCTGGGTTTATAATAAGGGTGATTATGATAACGGCAAGTATGAATACTTTGATGATAATGGTATTTGGCAGGAAAATAATCCTATCAAAAAGAATGATTGGTCATTGGTTGATGGCAAGTGGTATTATTACAGTGAGGGCAAGCCATATACAGGATGGGTTGGATCTTACTATATCAGTCATGGTGTAATGTGCACAAATACTTATATAGAGGAAGACGATGACAATAACGCAGATTATTATGTAGATCACCAGGGGGTTTATCAGAGAAATAGCTGGGTTAAAATACCAGGATATGAAGGAGAATATAGTTGGAGATATGCTGGAACAGACGGAAAAATTTTGAAAAATGTGTGGGTCGGTGATTATTACATTAATGGATCAGGTTACATGGTTTCAAATGGAATTGTAGATACAGGATACTATGGCTTATGTAAATTTGCAGACGACGGAAAATTTATTGGCTATGTGAAAAAGTCGGATTGGAATAAAGTTGGTGATAAATGGTATTACGTTGATAGTAATGGGTCACTGTTAAAAGGAAGACAAGTAATCGGAGGAAAAACATATTACTTTAAGGAATGGAATTATGAAATGTATGCAAACACAACAGTATATGATGATGTTAATCATGAATATGTGTTTGTGGGATCAGATGGTACAGTTTCAAAAGCAAATGGCTGGCAATTAGGAGAATATGGCCAATGGTATTATCTTGAAAACGGAATTCCGAAGACAGGGTGGCTTAATTATGGTGGAAAGAGATATTACCTTTCACCGTCGACAAGCACAGGATATAGAGGCGTGTTGGATGAAGATACCGGAGAATACGAGTATTATTTCTTTGATCAGGACGGAGCAGTTTGTAAACCGAATGACGGATGGTTTTCTATCAAATCTGACAATTATACTTATTGGTATTATATAAAGAATGGAGAACCAGTCAGAGATAGTTGGTACAATGATTATAGTTTCAGTTGGGATGGTGCGATGTATACCGGAAGCATATGGACAGGCACAGATGAAAGATATGTATATGATGACAATGGTTATCTTCTGAAAAATGGTTGGCATAAGCTGCATGGCGTTTGGTATTATACAGATGCAAAAGGAAGAGCATATACTGGAGAAAGAAAGATCAACGGGACAACATACTGGTTCACAAATTCTGGTATTTGGGTAAAATAGTAAATTAGTAAAAGTGGTGAAAAATAGTTGAATAATTTAGGGGCAGTCATTAATGGCTGTCCCTTTTGGTGGTGAGAATAGTATCGTGATTTTTCATAGAAATATTGCTGAAACTATTGAAGAAATATAGACAAAGTGGAATGATTGCGATAAAATGATAATCGTGGCAGATTGCTTTGCGATAGTGGAGGAGGAGCAAAAATGTATAAGAGGAAGTTGTTTTATGCGATGTGCTGCCTTACAGCGGTACTTGCGACAGGCTGTGGAAAGAAAGACAGCACGGATACAAAAAATCCGGAACAGGTAGAAAGTCAGGATACTACGAAGACAGACGATGAAAATAAGAGTGATACAAAGAACGATACAGAACAGACAGACGATAAGAAAGAAGAATCGGAGAAAACAAAAAGTGTCATGAAGATTTATTCTATCAATATGAGTTCAGGAGAGATCCAGACAGAAGATGTGGAGACAGATTCTTTAAATGAAGAAAAGATTTGGTCATTACTTCAGGAAAAGTCAGTGATCACTCCGGAATGTGGGATGAATTCTTTCAAAGTGAACGAAGAGAGAAGACGATAGATCTTGATGTAGATGAAGAATTTGGGAATTATATTCGTTCCATGGGAACAACAGGAGAAACAGAAGTGCTTGCATGTGTTGTAAACACGTATCTGGACAGCTTCCAGTGTGAGAAAATCAAGATAACAGAAGCAGGACGTACATTTGAGACAAGTGGTGCAGTTCTGGCAGGTTATATGACAAAGCAATAGGAAGCGGGGATGTGAAAAAAGTGAAAAATTTATTAAAAAAATGTACGGTATTATTGTTGACAGCGGCAATGTCTATTACAGCGCTACCGGTGACGGCATGGGCTGAGACTCCGGCAGAGTCAGCAGTGATGGGAGCGGAGACAGCTACGGACCATGTAGATGAGAATGCAGTAGATGAAATAACAGATGAAGCAGATCAGGCAGCCAGTACTGAACAGCGCCTAAATTATATGTACATAGATCAGCCTTATCTGGAAACACCGAATACACAGAAGGTAGTGGTATCCTGGGGAGACGGTTCCGAGGGGATTGAACAGATGACCGCAACTGTGCAGGGACCAGTAGGAGAAGAAGTGTGGACTGCAGCACAGGAAACAGATGATATATATCTGTTTGAAAGAGCTTATACAGAGCAGGAAAAGGGAGTCTATTCTGTTACAGAACTGCACGTTACAATTGCGGGAAATGTATATGATTATTCCCTTGCAGATCTTGGAATAGAAGCACTCTTTGGCGTAGATGAAAAATATGAAGGAATCGAAGAGTTACAGCCGGTAAGTGAGGAAGAGGTATCAGCAGATATTGCGGCATACAATATTGATGAATCCGGAAATGTTACTGAGCAGTCAAGTATCGAGGAGGCAATTGTTCAGGCAGAACAGGAAATTCCAGCAATGATGAGTGATGACGGAGTTCAGACACAGTCATCTAATATTGTAGTAGCACTTGATCCAGGACATGATTCAACACACGTTGGCGCATCAGCAAACGGCGTACGAGAAGAAGTCCTTACATTAAAGATTGCACAGTATTGTAAAGCAGAACTGGAAGAGTATGCAGGCGTATCAGTCTACATGACAAGAACAACAGCAGACTGTCCGCATCCGGGCGGAAGTTCTGCTCACGATATTGATCAGAGAGTAGCTGATGCAGCGGCAGCTGGAGCAAGTGTCTATGTCAGCTTTCATTTGATTCATCTCTATCTTCAGCAGCAAAAGGTGCAGATAATCATTCCGAACACAAACTGGAAACCACAGGTCGGAAATGACGGAAAGAAACTGGCTACACTGATCGAGTCAGAACTTGTTGGGCTGGGACTGGAAGAAAGAAAAATTTATTCAAAAAATACAACTGTGAATGAACGTTATGAGGATGGCTCTCTTTCAGATTATTTTACAGTTCAGATTTCTGCAAAGGAGCATGGAATTCCGGGAATTATAGTGGAACATGCGTTTGTGACCAATACATCGGATGTAAATAATTTTCTAAATAATGAAGCTGGACTGAAGAAACTTGGTGTTGCCGATGCGACTGGAATTGCGAAATATTTTGGTCTGTCAAAGGGACAGTGTATAAGGATTATACTGGTTGGTGGTATGCATCTGGAACAAGCTATTTGAAAAATCAGTGGGCACAGATTAGTGGAAGCTGGTATTATTTTGATTTTAATGGCTATATGGAGACTGGTTGGCAGAAAATTAGTGGAAAGTGGTCATATCTAGGTGGAACAGATGATGGAATTATGCGAATCGGTTGGCAAAAAATAGGAACCAATTGGTATTATTTTAATTCAAGTGGATATATGTTAACTGGTTGGCAAAAATAGGAACCAAGTGGTATTATTTCGGTGAATCTGACGACGGAGCAATGCGAATCGGTTGGCAGAAGATTGGTGGAGACAGGTATTATTTTGGTGAAGCTAATGATGGAGCAATGAAGACCGGTTGGCAGAAAATAGGAGAGTCCTGGTACTATCTAGGTAGTTCAAATGGTGGATATCTGCAAACAGGTTGGCAGAAAATCGGTGGAGCCTGGTATTATTTTAGTGATAAAGAGAATGGAGCAATGAAAACTGGCTGGCAGAAAGTTGGGAGCACATGGTACTATTTGGGAAGTGCAGACGACGGCTACATGCAGACTGGATGGAAAAAGCTGGGAACAAACTGGTATTACTTTGGTGAATCCAATGATGGAGCAATGCGAACCGGTTTTACAAAAGTAGGTGGCGATTGGTATTACTTTGGTGGAGCAGACGATGGAGCAATGAAAACCGGTTGGCAGAAAATAGATGGAACATGGTATTTCTTTAATGATGATGGAATGTATGATTCTACCAAGAAATATGATGAGATTCCAGGGATAAATGATGACAAAATAAATGGAAGTGCCGGCACAAACAATTCGAATACAAATTCTAATGTTGTTGAGGGGACGTATTTGATTGAAGGAGATACCGAAGTAACAGTGGATCAGATGGTAGCTTATTTTGAGGCAAGTAAGAAAGCTTATCCGGAAGATGTAATGCGAAAAGGTGGGGCGGCTACAATCAGAGATTTTTGTCAGATTTATTACGAAGAAGCTGTGGCAGAAGGAATTAAAGCAGAAGTTGCATTTGTACAGGCGATGAAAGAGACAGGTTGGTTACAATTTACAGGTGTTGTGAAAGCAGAGCAGTATAATTTTGCGGGCATGGGAGCAACAGGAAATAGTGTTTCAGGTGAATCATTTAAAGATGTAAGAGAGGGTGTACGTGCACAAATTCAGCATTTGAAGGCATATGGATCAACAAAATCTTTAAATCAGACATGCGTAGATAATCGTTTTAAGTATGTTGAACGAGGAAGTGCAATTTATGTAGAATGGTTAAGTATACCTAATAATCCTAAGAAAAAAGGATGGGCAGCTGCCAAAGGATATGGTGTTGATATTGTGAAGATGATACAAAAGCTCAAGAAAATGTAAAAATTGATACTAGTTATTTCAACAGGGAAGGAAATGAAAGATGAGTTGGAGCAAGTGAACCAAGCAGTGATGCGGGGGCAGGTTCTTCCGATTCATCAGGAGATGACGCATGTTTGGATGATGGATCTTATACTAGAACAGTAAGAATGCAGAAAGTATTCTTGAATAATTAATTAAGAAAGAGAAAAAGAGATGGGGGCCGTGTGTTCCCATCCCTTTTAAGGTATAAGAAGAAATATGTCATTAGTATCAAATTTATTTATTATATTTGTAGCCGGGGCTGTGCTTTTGTATTACCTGTTTCCAAAAAAGATGCGATGGTGGGGGCTTCTTTTAACAAGCTAAATTTATTATCTTGCTGCAGGGACAAAGTACTTTCCATTTTTACTTTTCTCAACGATAATCACTTATCTCTGTGGAGTGGCGATAGAACATGAAGTGAATCAAGATAAAAAGAAAGCAAAACGATATCTGATCATAGGGCTGATTCTTAATTTTGGAATGCAGATTTTATTGCCGTTAGGTATTTCATTTTACACGTTTCAAACATCAGGATATTTGCTTGACATATATTGGAAAAGAGATCATGCAGAGAAAAATATTTTCCGTTATACATTGTTCGTATCCTATTTCCCACAAATTTTATAGGGACCGATTGGGAGACATAGTAGATTAGCAGAACAATTATACGAAGGACATTCCTTTGATCTACAGAGAATTTGCAGAGGAATTCAGCGTATTTTTTGGGGATTTTTTAAGAAGATGATTCTTGCAGACTGGTCAGCGGTGTTTGTGGATGCGATATTTGGAAATCCAGATCAATATAACGGATTGGCAATTTTTGGAGTGCTGTTTTATTCTATGAGGTAGAATATCTGAATTTTAATACGGAATACTATGATTTGTTTTCACATGATATTACAAAATATACAGATTATGATGGTCATATGAATGGAGAGTCAGCGAGGAATTATTCAACTATTTTGGGGTATTTTTTGAGAAAATAAGAGTATAATAAGAAAAAATCATCAAAAGTCATAAAAAAGAGATAAGATGATGTATTGTAAAATGATATAAAATTTGTTATTATATAACCGTATGTAAAAAAATCGTAACAATTTATAAAAGAGGATATAAAGATGAAAAAGATACTTAATTTGCATAATTCCAGAAATCGAATGATTTTACTATGCGGAGTAGATATATTAACAATTATTATTCATTCATATTTGTCATTAATACTTCGATATGAATTACATTATTCGTGGATTCCAAAAGAATATATTCATAGTATGAAATCCTATTTGCCTATTGGAATAATTTCAACACTTGTAATATTTATGATTTTAAATTTGTATAATAGTGTTTGGTCTTTTGCAGGATTAAGAGAATTGACGATGATAGGCGTTGCTTGCTTCTTGTCAACAGTATGCCAAGGGTTTGGAATGCAACTTTTAGTTCTTCCTGTTCCGAGAAGCTTTCATGTATTTTACTTTTTTTTGCTACTCAGCACTACAGTTTTAACAAGATTTTCATATAGAATTTATTGGGTATTGAAAAGTGGACTAAGAAAACCTCAAGGTCACGTATATCATACATTAGTGATCGGAGCTGGTGAAGCCGGAAGTATGATCATTCAGGAACTGAAGTACAGTGCACATTTGAACAGTAAGGTAGTAGGCGTTATTGATGATAATCCACACAAGAAAGGAAAACTGATTCACGGTGTTCGTATTCTTGGTGGCAGAGAGTGCATTTTAGATGTAGCAAAGAAATATGAAGTTGATGAGATTATTCTTGCAATCCCTTCTGCATCTCCGAAAGTAACAAGAGACATCCTTCGCATCTGTAATCAGACAACTTGTAAGCTGAAAATCCTTCCGGGTATGTACCAGTTGATCACAGAGGATGTGAGTGTTTCAAAACTAAGAGATGTTTCTATCGAAGATTTACTTGGGAGAGATCCGATTAAAGTAGATCTGGAAAGTGTGCGCGGATTTATTGAAGGTAGATGCATCATGGTAACTGGTGGTGGCGGTTCTATCGGTAGTGAACTTTGCCGTCAGATAGCAAAATATAAACCATCAAGATTGATCATTTTTGATATTTATGAAAATAATGCGTATGATATTCAGCAGGAGTTGAAATTAAACCATCCAGAGTTGAATTTGACCGTGTTGATTGGATCTGTAAGAAACACAAGCCGTATTGAATCCGTTATAGAAACATACAGACCGGACGTGATTTATCATGCGGCTGCACATAAACATGTTCCGCTGATGGAGGATAGTCCGAACGAGGCAATTAAGAACAATGTATTTGGAACTTATAAGACAGCGAGAGCTGCAGACAAGTTCGGAGTAAAGAGATTTGTTCTTATTTCAACGGACAAAGCAGTTAATCCGACAAACATTATGGGTGCATCTAAGAGAATGTGTGAGATGATCATTCAGACATTCAATAGATACTCTAAGACAGAATATGTAGCAGTACGTTTTGGAAATGTTCTTGGAAGTAATGGAAGTGTTATTCCATTGTTCAAGCGTCAGATGGCTGCAGGAGGTCCGCTTACAGTTACACATCCGGACATCATTCGTTATTTCATGACAATTCCGGAAGCAGTATCACTTGTACTTGAAGCAGGTGCGTTTGCTAAGGGAGGAGAAATTTTCGTATTAGATATGGGAGAACCTGTGAAGATTGCAGATCTTGCGAAAAACCTGATCCGTCTTTCAGGATATACACTTGGTGTGGATATGGATATTAAATATACAGGATTGCGTCCAGGAGAAAAATTGTATGAGGAACTTCTGGTAAAAGAGGAAGGAATTCAGAAGACTGATAATAATCTAATCTATATTGGAAAACCACTTGAGTTTAATGAAGTGCATTTCCTGAGTGGATTACGAGAACTGGAAGAGGCAGCAATGAATGAAAGCTTGAATGTAAAGCAGATCGTATCCGAAATCGTTCCAACTTATCATATCAGACAGGAAGACTTGAAACGAGATGAAGAAGTGAATAAGGAATTACGTGAACTTGGAAAAATCAGTCATGAAAAACCTGTAATGGAGGATTAATATAATGGAAAACAGACATATAGCATTTTCACCACCGGATATAACAGAAGAAGAGATAGCAGAAGTTGTTGATGCACTGAAAAGTGGCTGGATCACAACCGGACCAAAGACAAAGAGATTTGAGAAGGAATTGGCAGAATATATGGGAACAAGCAAGGTGGCTTGTTTGAATTCTGCGACAGCTGCAGCAGAATTAATTCTTCGTGTGCTTGGAGTCGGAGAAGGCGATGAAGTAATCACAACCGCATATACATATACTGCAACTGCAAGTGTGATTGCTCATGTCGGTGCGAAAATTGTCATGGTAGACGTCGACAAAGATTCCTACCAGATGAATATGGATCAGGTAGAGGCAGCAGTTACGGAAAAGACAAAAGCAATCATTATGGTAGATTTGGGTGGACGAATCTGTGATTATACAAGAGCATTTGAGATTGCAGAAGAAAAGAAATATCTTTTCCAGCCAAAACTGACATTCAGAAGAAGATGGGACGTATTGCAATTCTTTCAGATGCTGCACATGCAATGGGTGCAAAGCAGAATGGCAAGATGTGCGGAAGTATTGCTGACTTCACAAGCTTTTCTTTCCATGCAGTGAAGAACCTTACAACAGCTGAAGGTGGTGCAGCGACTTGGAGAGATATTGATGGTGTAGATAACGAAGAGTTATACAAGCAGTTTATGCTTCTTTCACTTCATGGTCAGTCTAAGGATGCTTTGGCAAAGACTCAGCTTGGAGCTTGGGAATACGACATTGTAGCACCTTATTTTAAATGTAATATGACTGATATCATGGCATCACTCGGACTTGCACAGTTGAGAAGATATCCGGCACTCCTTGCGAGAAGAAGAGAAATCATTGAGAAATACAATGAAGCTTTAAAGGATGAAAATGTTACAGTTCTTGAGCATTATACAGAAAATAGTCAGTCAAGTGGACATCTGTATCTTGTACGTGTGAATGGAAAGACAAGAGAAGAGTGTAACAAGATTATTAAGAAGATGGCAGAAAAGGGAATTGCGACGAATGTACATTATAAACCACTGCCGCTTCTGACAGCGTATAAGAATCTTGGCTTTGATATTAAAGATTACCCGAACGCTTATGCAATGTTTGAAAATGAAATTACACTTCCACTTCACACGAAGTTATCAGATGAAGATGTGGAGTATATTATTAAATCATTTAAAGAATGTCTGTAGTTTTGAGTGAAAGTTACGGATACTTATAAGGATAGTATATATGAAAAAAATGGAATGAATTGCCAAAAGTAATGCAGAATGATAAAGTAAAATACTATTATGATATTTTACAGGAGCATGAAAAAGAGTTGAAATTGAAAAGAGCATTTGATATTATATGCTCTTTGATTATGATCATTATTTTATCTCCAGTTCTTATCGTACTTAGTGTTATGATTAAATTGGATTCTAAAGGACCTGTTTTATTTAAACAGGTTCGTGTGACAACCTACGGAAGAAAATTTAAAATTTGGAAATTCAGAACAATGGTTAATAATGCAGATAAGCTTGGAACACAGGTTACAACAAAAGGTGATGCACGTATTACAAGAATGGGACATCTGCTTAGAAAGGTCCGTCTGGATGAATTGCCACAGCTATTTAACGTCTTGAAAGGGGATATGACTTTTGTTGGTACAAGACCGGAAGTACCGAAGTATACAGCTCACTATACAGAAGAAATGATGGCAACATTTCTTTTACCGGCAGGAGTAACTTCCCGTACAAGTATTGAATACAAAGATGAAGAAAAACTTCTTGAAAATGCAGAGAATGCTGATGAAGTATATATAAATGAAGTATTACCGGCAAAGATGGTGTATAATTTGAGAGAGATTGAAAAGTTCAGTTTCTTACGTGATATTAGTACAATGATTAAAACCGTGATTGCTGTGATCAAGTAATGAAGTAGGGGAAATGTAAGATGATAGTATCTGTTTGCGTTGTTGCTTATAACGAAGAAAAAGTTTTGGGAAAACTCTTGGAAGATATCCAAGCTCAGGATTATGACCATGGGAAGATGGAAGTGGTTCTGATCGACAGTATGTCTACAGATTCCACAAAAGAGATCATGGATAGATTTCAACAGCAGATGACTGATTTCAAGAATGTTCAGGTTTTGAAAAATCCAGGAAAAAAGCAGGCTTCAGGATGGAATGTTGCAATCAAAAATTTTTCAGGGGATGTTATGATCCGTGTAGATGCACATGCGTCTATTCCGCCTGAATTTGTGAGGAAAAACGTAGAAATTTTGGAATCTGGAGAAATGGTATCAGGTGGTCCAAGACCAAATATGATTGATGAGAGTACACCGTGGAAGGAAACACTTCTTCTTGCGGAACAGTCGATGTTTGGTAGTAGTAATGGCTTCTTACAGAAGAAGTCAAAAGAAACAGTATGTCAAATCTCTTTTTCATGGTGCGTATCGAAGAGAAGTTTTGGAGAAAGTAGGTGGGTTTGATGAACAGTTGGGACGGACAGAAGATAATGAATTTCATTATAGAATTCGTAAAGCCGGTTATCAGATTTGCTATTCACCAGAGATTATATCTTATCAGCACGCTAGAAGTACCCTTTCAGGAATGTTAAAACAGAAATATGGAAATGGATATTGGGTTGCACTGACATTAAAGGCGTGCCCAGAGTGTTTAGCAATTTATCATTTTGTGCCTTTTGCATTTGTAGGAGGCATTGTTGTGACATCTGCGCTTGCAGTCTGTCACCATTCTTTGTTAGCTAAACTCATGTGGGGAGCGTATAGTTGTCTGGCAATCCTTATGTCATTTATGGCAGTGAAGGGGCAGAAGAAATATTGGCAGCAATTGTTGCTACCGATTCTATTTTTCTTGTTACATGTAAGTTATGGAATAGGAAGTGTTGTGGGATTTTTGAAACTTCCATTTTGGAAATATGAAAAAAGAACAGGGGTTTAAATAGGAGAGACTCTATGAAAGATATAAGGCTTAATGCGTTAGCCAATACACTTGTAAGACTTTTAAATATATTTTTTCCACTTATAACTACTGCTTATTTATCACGTATTTTAAGTAAACAGTTATATGGTGAATTTAACATAGCTAATACATACCTTAACTGGTTTATACCATTTGCAACACTTGGTGTTTATAACTATGGTATAAGGGAGATAAGTAAGGTTAAAGATAACGCAGAAAAACTTAATACAATGTTTTCTACATTGTTTTATATATCTCTTTTCTGTACAGCTGTAACAACAGTTTTTTATATTATTATAATGCCGATTTACAGCAAGAGTCCAAGTGTGCATTTACTTATGCTTATTCTTGGTGTTCAGCTTATTGCCCAGATTTTCTATATTGAATGGATAAATGAAGCTTTCGAAAATTATACGTTTTTATTCTATAAGACACTTTTTATACGTATTCTTATGTTAGTATCTATATTTGCATTCGTTAAAGAAGCAGATGATATTGTTCAGTATGCGATAATTATGTCAGCAAGCCAGTTTCTTAACTATTTTCTTAGTTATTTATGGATAAAGAAGGATGTTAAGTTTGTTAAGGTTCCTCTTGAGAACTTTAAACATCTTATTAAACCACTTATTGGCCTTTTCCTTCTTGCCAATGCTGGAATGCTCTACACTAACCTTGATCTTACTTTTGTATCTAAGATAGGTGCGCCTGAG
>ENA-OQIO01001274-OQIO01001274.1-human-gut-metagenome-genome-assembly--contig:-NODE-1274-length-12481-cov-2.316416_pt1 | contig 12481 bp, 17 predicted proteins | sample MGYA00242573_ERZ504737 | MGnify/ENA primary metagenome ERZ504737 (study PRJEB26092, sample SAMD00036203) | human gut metagenome | host: Homo sapiens | study: EMG produced TPA metagenomics assembly of... | reverse complement strand
ATAAAGGAAATATATGTAATGGAGCCCAATAAGGTGGCTCTGAATTACCGGAATATATGGCTCTCATTCTCCGGAATGGTGGCTCTCAAAGTCCGGACAGGTGGCTCAAAGAGCCCCGGAATAATCATGCTACTTTTTATTCTATCTTATTTTATTTCTTTTGTCTACTAATCACCAGTCCTTTTTACGCATCCCTCATACCGGCTCCCCGAACGTATCCGGATGTCCCGGGTCAAAGATCTCATTGCAGGTCATGACCGTAACGAGGTTCTCTGTCTCACTCAGGTTGATGATATTATGTGTCCATCCCGGGATCATATGTACTGCCTCGATCTTATCCCCGGAGATCTCAAACTCTACAGTCTCACCCGTATTAATATTCCTCTCCTGAATCAGTCCGTGGCCTGCCACAACGATGAAAAGCTCCCACTTGAAGTTATGCCAGTGCTGGCCTTTGGTGATTCCCGGTCTGCTGATATTGATGGAAACCTGTCCACAGTCCTCTGTATGTACCAGTTCTGTAAAAGAACCTCTGTTATCTACATTCATATTCAACGCATATTTAAACTTCTCTGTCGGCAGATAGGTAAGATATAGACTGTACAGCTTCTTTGCAAAAGAACCAGCAGGCATCTTCGGCATCCTCCTACACCGACCTTCCCTCTTCAGAACCGTCATCACTGTCTTAAACAAAATCTTTATATCCAATCCAAAATTCCAGTTACTGATATATTCTGTATCCAGTCGCACGACTTCTTCAAAATCTGTGATATCACTTCGACCGCTTACCTGCCACATACCGGTAATTCCTGGTTTGATGGCGATTCTGGCTCTATGATGCAGTTCATATTTCAGCAATTCGTCCTGTAATATCGGTCTGGTACCTACCAGGCTCATGGTTCCTCGTTATGTCAACTCAGAAACAACTTTTAGGCATAAAAAAGAGCCTCTGATTCTTATAAATAATCAGAAACCCTTTTCTACTTATCATTCTGAAAGCAGAACATTTATTTTGTTTTTATCTATTATGCACGTTTCTTTTCCATAGCAATTTTTTCTACTTCTTTCAGAGTAAGCTCTGTGTACATTGCAATATCTTCATAACTAAGTTTACCATCTTCTATCATTAGACGAGCCATACGAATTGCTTTCATTTTTTCAGCTTCTCTTGCTGCTTTATTTCTCATATCTTCCATAGCTTTACACATAATTGCCATTTTCTCATCTTCTTAAAACAATCCATTCCCATCTTTTACATTTTTAATCTTAAATCTCCCAGATAACACTTTTATTCCAACAATAGCTTAATATACCTTCACGGTCATATGTTTATCCAATAATAATTGCACCTTCTAACGATAGCTAAAAGTTTAAAATCATTTTCTATCGCCGAATACGAATTTCTTCAATAATGCCCTTTTATAAAAACATAAGATCTGAATTCTTTTTTATTTTTTCTAACACTTCGTCTGAGAGCTGCCCCAAATAATTCATATGCATTGCTAAAATAGTATATTCCAGCAAAAAAATATCAGTATACATTTTAAATGTCTCTTTATCAGCATTTATGCTATTCATTCGTGCAGCTACATTCCCATGAAAATTATTACATCTTGATGCGTATAAAATACCAAACAAAATAAAATATATTTTATCTTGGTCTGTAAACTGAAATGCTTCTCTTGTCTCCGCTTCATAAAAAGTAATTTCTGTTTCTTTTCTAATTAATAATTCTTTTAATTTCAAAGCAAAACTATGGATTATTTGACGGCTTTTAGCTCCATCTATAATGTTTAATGAAATCTTATTATTCATTATTGATGGATTAGAAATATTTCGTAAAGCCTCACCATATGATTTTTCTATAATATCTCTTATTACGGGAATATATCTTTTTATCGTATCATATGAACTTGCCCTATATCTTCGATCAATATTAGCTCTATCCATTATATATCCTTTAAGCATATAAGATGCTACATAATGAAAAACCTTTATTGGTAACTTAACAATAAATTGCTGTAGTATCGGATCATATTTTGCTTTGTTTGATAAAATATCTTCACAAACTTTTTAACTCCATCCGTGTCTGAACATCTTCTTGATAAATCTCCCAACAGTTCATTATAATATGAATGATTTATTGCTTGCCAGCAAAATAAAGATGCTAAATCTGGTCTTTCCGGTAAAACATAATAACAGTCTAACAAGTATGTTATTATCTCATATGGATATTCCGCTCCCTCTTCTTCCCAATTTTCATCAAATAAAAAAAGTAAAGAATCTAAAATATTATTTTCACTTGCAGGTAATAACTCTATATGTTTTTCTTTTGAATAATTTTTTGCTATTTTTAATATATCATCCATAATTTAATTTCCAGAATCCATTTCTTCATTTTCGTATATATACTTCAATTCATCTTCAATTTTAAAAACACGCACACGACTTTCTGATAATAGTAATTCTATTCCCATTTGTGTTTTTGTTTCAATAACATTGATGTTATTTGGTGATACCGGCATACCCATTAATTTTATATTATAGGTATATCCCTTATAATTACATTGTTCCCTAATCACCTGCAGAATAGAAGTCATATTTCTTCTTATGACATCTTCACAAATTTTCAATCGGTTATTCCAAAAAAATTCATTTCTTACTGCCTCTCCAGATGATCCATCTGACATATATCCTCCACCAAGAAACCCATAACACTTATCATTTTCTGTTTGTATCAAAGTTGAAATATGTGCTTCTCGAATTTGTTCATATTGTTCATCATCAAATTGTTCATTTAAACTACATATGTCTTTCAGTCTATATGGTTCCAATAGGTTAGGCCAGTTTCTTTCCACTATATTTAACAGTTCTTTTTTACAATACAGAAAATCAGCCTTATGTGGGTATACTTGTATCATATATATGCAATCATCGGTAATCCATGCAAATATTTGATAATTACTCCGTTTTGCAAATCCATCATCTCTAAATCGTCTTGAAAGATGAAAATGAACAATATTCCAATCATTCAATAAATCATCTGATTCTTCCGGTCTTGTAATTTTGTCACTTTGATATTTATTTAAGTTTTTCCCCTTTCGAGCGTTATCTTCAAACTCTAAAAGGGCAGGTTTATACTCTTCTGGACACTGAAACTCATTAGAATACACAACTCTCCTTGGTCTTATAGAAATTATTCGTTTCAGCATATTGAAATATTCATATAAAATGTTTCTAGTATTTGATGGATTTATTCCCACTCTTTGCATTTCCTTTTTCATAAAAAGTTCTAAATCTTTTATTAAGTCCATCTCCAACGACCATTGTTCCAATAAATGGCCATAATACATCATATACCATCACCCCATGTATAAATATTTACAAATATTTTTCATCCATACCTGCATATTACCACATGGATTTTTTTTCATCAACACTACTTCTATAAATCTTCACTCTTTAAACTAAAAACAACTATTTTCTGTAAGCGCTTAAATCTTGGGTAGCTTTACTGTCTACGTTTTTTAAACTCATAATGATAGTAAATAGATTTTTACTACACTCCGCTTGATAGGAGATAGAAATTTACTACATTTGGAGGTTTCATTATGAGTAAGAAACGTGCTCCAGGGCGTTCCCTGACGAATGGATGGAACTGGTAATCGAATGCAGACAAAGTGGCCTGACAGATGCTGCATGGTGTAATGAGCATGGGATATCTCCCAGCTGTTTTTACAATGCAGTTACCCGTCTCCGCAAAAAAGCCTGTCAGATACCGAATCCAGTTGGAAAAGCCAGCACTCTTGACCTTACATCCCATAAACAGGATGTAGTCAGATTGCTATAGAACCGGAGTCTTCTCCGGCAGGACTGATCCCAGATAATGGGAACAGACCTATGCACCTTGACAATTCACATACGATTGAAATCGAAGCAGACGGATTGCTTATACGAATGAGTAATGAGATCAAACCGTTACTTCTGAAGATGCTTATGGATACGCTTAGGGAGTCGTTATGTTAGCGGACATCTCAAGTGTTGATGCGATCTATATCGTCTGTGGCAGAACAGATATGCGCAAGTCCATTGATGGATTATGTGCGATCATCCAGGAACAGTTTTCGATGGAGATCGACCATGCACTTTTTCTTTTCTGCGGCCGTAAATGCGACCGTATCAAAGCTATTTTAAAAGAACCTGACGGGATCGTTATGATCTACAAAAGACTGACCGCCCAGGGATCTTACCGGTGTCCCAGGAATAAATCTGAGGTCCGGAATCTTACATGGCGGGAGTTCGACTGGCTGATGTCTGGCATTGATATTGAGCAGCCCAAAGCGATCAAGGCAACGTAAAAAAGATGCACATAAAGCTCTTGCTTTTTGCTGTATTTTCGGCACTTTCAAGGTCTGGTAAAGCCGCTGTTTTGCTGGGAAAAGCCACTGTTTTTTGGTATAATGGAAACATCAGAAACAGGAGGAAAAAGCAGTGGCAGACAGTTCCAAAGATATCCAGCTCCGTGAGCTGAAGGACATGATAAACGATCTCAAAAAGATGATAAAAACACTTCAAGCAACTGTCGATGCTGCCAATAAACGGGAAGCGGTTCTCACCCAGGAACGGGATAATCTGAAAGAAGAGATAGACCTTCTCCGAAAAAAACTGTTTGGCACCTCCAGCGAAAAAAGAACTCTTGATATTCCAGGACAGTTAAACTTTTTCAATGTGGTTGATTTTCTATACGATAATCAGGCACAGTTGCTCCCATAGGTGCTTCTGTACCTTCTGTATTGTTTCCTATTGAATTTTCATGTTCCGGCTGTTGTTCCTTGTTGTAGTTTCCGAAATCTTCAAAAAGATTTAACTGACGGTATTGCTCATATTCTGTATATGACCGTCCAATACGGTTTTTATAGGCATCCGGATAATATTTAACCTGACGTTTTTTTGTTTCTCCTGTAACCGGATCAACAAATTCTTCTTTCTTTGGTGCAAACATAATTGCTTCTTCCATTTCAAAGACAAGGATCAGTCCACGATCAGAAGCAGCTACTCGACCAAGTACTTTATATCTACACTCACGGTTCCAGCCCATTAAATGATATAGATTTTCTACAAAATCTACGGATGTGATATTCTTATTCACCCATTTGCCCTGTTTGTTGACTCTGGCCCATTCTACAGATGCACTTTCTTCCTCTGCACAAGGTACAACAGCCAGTCTCTTTTTTTCTGTATTTACGACTGTGAGAACATGTTTTACTCCCTCAAATAACCGGATTGCTGCCATATTAAAGGTCAGCTGTCCATATTTAATACTTACTGCTGGTTTCTTCAGCATGGAAAACTGTGTTCTTGGTGGCAGCTCATATCCTTCAAAGCTCTCATATTGTAGTTCCTCATTCTTTTCCATACGGGAACGTACAAGTTCTTGTATCAGTTCAAACTCTCTTGCTGTAAAACTTTGTCCTTCCTGATTATTTGGTCTGTTATCTGTGGTTTCTCCCATATTCTCACCCCTTACATGGTCATCAGAAGTTCTTCTAATTCATTCACTATTTCCTGCCTGGACGGTATATGTCCTATGACTGGATTTTCTACTACAACTCCTGTTTCTTCTATATCTTCTTCTGTTATGGCATTAATCATGCTGTCCCTCTGTTCCCGGATAAAATAATTAATGCCTATCCTTCGTTTCATCCATTCTTCCGGATAAGCACATACAATATCATTGTTTTCTGGCTTATTTTCCTGCCCTGTATCTGTTTTGTACTTTACAAATCCAAAAGGCTGGTTACTTTCTTTTTCTACATCGGGATGATTTTTTATACTTTTTACCAACAATAATCTGTGGTTCATCCAGTGAAAACACAAGTATTTTGACATTCCTCTTTCTTTGTAATACCACGAAATTTAAAGCTAAATTCTCTTTTCCAATGTAAACTCTCATAAATCGCTGTAGAAAATGCCCTCGACGAAATAGATGAGACAAGCTTTCCATCTTCTTTTTCCCATTCAATACAGTTTGGGTTATCTGGTGTTGTCTGCCGGATAATAATTGTCTGGATAATTGGATGATACAATATCTCCACCCATCTGCAATAATTCAGTTTTTCATGGCAAGCCTTACTGAATTTTATCCTTCTTCTACCCACAGTCAATGCAGGAAGGCTCTTATTTAGAAAATAAATTCCATGTGGAACCTGATACCCGGATAATGCCATGGAAACAACTTTTCCCCGTTCCTCTCCTGACCATATCCTGATCTTATGATTCAGTTCTTCTAATTCTTCCTCTTCATATACTTCCTGGCAAATCTCCAGTAAAGCACTGCCATCTATTCCGCCCCAGCCTGGACAGATAGAAACAAAACCTTTTAAATTTCCTTTGTGGATCACCGAAAAATCTGGAACACCCTCTGTCATTTTTCTGGAACTTTTCTTTACCATCTGTGCCGCTAGGGCAATTTCCCGTGATACGATTGGCTCATGATGATCTTCTTCATAAGCGGATACCCTGTCATGTTCATTTTTCTTTGATTTATGCTCAACATAATCAATAACTATGGTTTTTCTGGCTTCCAGATCTCCCCACCGACGCTCGTTTGACATAATATTCATGACCATAGAAGCATTCCAGTCGGTTCTTCCTCTGAGTGTAGGACGTTCCCGTTCTGTTAGGATCTCTGCTATTTCATCACAATCATAACCGCCTATGTATGCAAGAAAAATAAAACGGACTGTTTTCGCTTCTTCCGGCTGAATGATCAGTCTCCTTCTTTCGTGTGGCGGTATCCTAACAGATCAAGCACTGGATATTGTCCTGTACATATCCTCTGGTCATAAGAAAGTATCATTCTCCTGCTTTTATTTGCTGATTCCCAGTCAGCAAGCATCGCATGGATAGAGAGATTCTGTTTACAATCCGGATCAAGAGTATATATATTTTCTGTCTCAAAGTATACTCCTACTGGATGGGATGGATTCATACTTTTTAGCTGACGTACTAATGTCATACAATCAGACATATTTCTTGCAAATCTTGATACACTGGCACAGAGAATCAGATCAATTTTCTTCTGAGCCGCATCTTCAATCATTCTTTTAAATTCTGTTCGATGTTGAGTAGATGTGCCTGACTTTCCCTCATCACTATATATCTCATGCAAAGTCCAGTTTGGTGTATCTCCAACTTTTTTCGTATAATATCTTGTCTGATTTTCTATAGAAGAAACCCGATTTGTACTTTTGGTACTTACACGAGCATATACTCCGACTTGTTTATGTCCTGTATCGGATATGGTTGGCTTTGGTTTTGCTTCCCGGATCACACCATTTCCAGAACGTGTTTTTCTAACACGGTTTCGGATTTTCTCCCTTTGCTCTTCAATTTCATTATGTCTTTTTTCCCAGTCACCTATATCTGAAGAATCTGTAGAAGAAATAACGTTTCCTTCGGTATCTATGATTTCACAATCCTCGATTTTCTCTGTATCTACTTCCTCGGATTCCTCTACTCCATAAATATCTTCAACAGCCAACTTCTCTTTCAACCTCCTGCTTACAGTTCCTGTATTCCCTGCAGTATCTTTTCCTTCCATTTTTTATACTTTGCTTCATCCAGTTTCACATAATCATCTGCCATTTTTTCTAATGCTTCTTTCTGCTGCTCTGGATTCATGATCGTATTAATATGATATTTCTCATCTTCTGTTACCAGTTCTATAAGCCCTGGCATTTCTGAAAGAAATTTGAGCAGATAGCAAAATTCTTCACTGTTTGCCGCCAAATACGCTTTCGTCTGGACAGCAATGCAATCAACTTCTCCATTCCGGCAGGCTTTTAGTAGATGAAGCATCTGTGGTCTTTTATATATTAACTTTTGTCCGGTAATATCTACATATACACCCTGTAATATCCATCCCGGAATCTTATCGCATTTTTCTTTATAATATCTCTTATGATAGCTAAGAGCTGCTTCCTTATTTTTTTCCCATAGCTTTGCTAATTTTACATAACCAGCTACTCTATAATTAAAACTCATTCCTCATCAACTTCTTCCTCTGGTTCAGGCATATGCCAATACCATATTCCCTGTTTTCTGTATGCTTCTATGCCTATTTCTTTTTGCACAGTTCTTATTGTTCTTTCCTTAATGCCAATCCTATCCATTCGCCGTATAATCTCTGCACTTGGTACATCTTCTACCGATAACATGATTCTCAGATACTCGGATGCTTTTTCTTTCTTAGTTGCTTTCTTTGAACATACAACTGCTTCTGCTCTTTTATCAATATTACATTTTCCTATCCATTGAAATCCTTTATCTGGGTATTTCATGGGTCGAGTAGGTGCACCCCTTACGGTCGTACACCCCTCACAGAACTCCGGACGTGCGGTTTTCCCGCATCCGGCTCTTTGCGAAACGAATCGTTCACATTATCATTCGTATATATTGACATATATCCGGGGTCTTACCAGTGGATAGCTATTATCCAGCATATTTAGAAATTCTACCCAATTATAGCTTTTCTTCTGGCTTCTCCGGTTCAGACAATAGAACAGGCTTCTCATGATGTTATATCGGAATGCCGTTATACTTCTGTATTGTCCGTAATTCCATAGTAATGGTAATAACCAGTTAGTATCTGGTTAAGTTTTGCAATAATCTCTTTTAATCTGCATGTTCTCATCTTCACTAACAGAAGATTTACTTCTCTGCACTTCTTTGCAAACTTCTTCTTACTGGTTTTCCTCTTCACTCTGAATCTGCCATTCCTACTTTTGGAACAGTAGTGTGTAAAACCTAAGAAAGTAAAAGTGCCTGGTTTCGTTCCGGCTTTTCTGCATCTTTCTTTTGCATAACGCCCGAACTCTATCAGACGGCTCTTTTCTTCTTCAAGGCTTAATCCAAAGTGTCCCATTCTATGTTTCAGATGTTCATAGAACCACTCTGCATCCGATTTATACTGGAATGTTACCACAAAGTAGGTAGACCCAAGGAACCTCCCCTTGAGTCCCCATCAGAACCCGTACGTGAGCCTCTCGACTCATACGGCTCCCTCTCCAACAGATGGTAATATTCCAAATTTCCAGTGTGCAAACAAGTTTCTGTCTCTTCTGGCTACTGCACCAAGCCAGTGCTCGGCTCTGCTTCTCGTGTTTTTCTTTTTATAACTTCGTCGTACCCATTTAATCAGACATTGATTGATATAACGCAACACCTCATAAAATTCTGACTTACCAGTACGTAATGCATATAGATGCAGGAGATTACAGGAGAACAGACAGAACCCTGTCCACTTCCTTCTTCGGTTTCTTCAAATTCATAGTTGTTCATAATCCTGCCTTCAGCATCCGTCTGACAAGTCGGATAATATTGGGGTCTTTGATCCTTGATCCTATAAAACGTATGATCCATTCATGGTCAAGATGCTGGAAGAACCCTTTAATGTCTGCATCCAATACATAACTTGTTGGTTTTCTCTCCAACATCAGGTTTAATTTTCGGATTGCTTTATGACATCCCCTGTTGGGTCGGAATCCCATCATTTCATCATAGAATATGGGTTCAAACACCGCTTCCAGTATTCTGCGCAGTGCTTCCTGCACCAGCTTATCTTCATGACAATAGATACTGAGCGGTCGCATCTTTCCATTGTCCTTCGGTATTTCCACCAGCCTTGCTGGTTTTGGCTTATAGGACTTTTTCTTTAAACGTTCTATAAGAGCGTTTATGTTTTCTTCCAGACTTCTCCCGTATTCCTCTTTGGTAATCCCATCAATTCCTACAGCTTTCGTTCCATCCATCTGGGTATGGCAGCTCTTAAGCATTTCCTTATTAATCAAATGTCCTAAAGACGTAAATACCATATCAGGATTTTCCTTTGATAATTGTGATATTCTCGCCAATTTCGTTTCCATTAGTACCTCTATCTCTGTGTATAGCTAATGTTTCCTCTTTGATATAGTTTCGCAGGCCAGAACTGTGAGGAACACTTCTCTCTCGACTTCCCTCTGGTATTTATTTTGTTCATACCTTCATCGGTAATATTCGGGCCTCCGACTACCTGCATTTCTTTTACCATCCTTCTTTTGGTTGTCAGGCATACTTCTGTTTACACACTACAGAAGAAAATGCAGGTTCTCTCCAGTTGATATATATTCCCTGTATAACATGAATAGTTCCAACCAACACCGCAGAGGTATGTAAAATCTCACCATAACGATAAATACATATGTTGTCTTCCATCCAGACCACGATGTCGACCCTCTGGTGACTTTGGGATTTCGGTGCTCAATAGCTATCCCTGTTATCTTGCTGTCTACGCTTAGCCTGCAATGTTACCGCGACAGACTCAAGACTCGCTTCAAATGCTGTGGTTAGCAGTTTATTTGATGGGGCTTCCACCCACCGGACTATATACCTTAGCTGGACGCACGGTCTGCCCCCAATGTTTTTCCCCGTCAATCAGGATATCTTATATAAGGAATTCGGTGTTGATGCAGAACTCCTGATCGACCATGCTTGGGGGCTGGAACCTGCGGCATGAAAGAAATCAAAGCATACAAACCCAGCAGCAACAGCATCTCCGAGGGACAGGTGCTCTCCTGCCCTTACCCATATGACAGAGCCAAAATCATTGTCATGGAGATGGCTGACAGCTTAGTATTACAATTAACAGATAAAGGACTGGTTACGGATAGCTTGACACTGGATGTGGGCTATGACCGGGAAAACTGTGACAGCGGAAAGTACAGAGGTCCGGTACACATTGACCACTACGGCCGCACCGTTCCAAAGGGTGCTCATGGAACCGTAAAATTAGATAACCCGACCAACCTTGGCAGTATTCTGATTTCTGCCACAACTGAGTTGTTCGAGAGAATAGCCGATAAAACACTGACGGTAAGACGGATCACAATAGCCGCCAACCGTGTGGTCAAAGATGAGGGATTCTTCCAAGTTGACCTATTCACGGACACAACCAAGTTGGAAAAAGAGAAAAAGCTGCAAAATGCGATGCTGGGTCTCAAGAAGAATTTCGGCAAGAACGCCGTACTAAAAGGAACCAATTATCTGGATGGTGCAACGATGAGAGAAAGAAATCAGCAGATAGGCGGCCACAAGGCCAAGTAAGGAGGGAGAACATGGACTACAAGAACACACCGGAAGGCAGGACCGTCCAAAGTAAGTATGGCAAAATCCTCCATGCCTCCCGCCCGGAGCCGCCACATAATCATCCCCGTATGCCGATGTCAAATCGAGCTAAAATCTTCTCTCCGTTTGCCGCCTTACGAGGCTATGAGGATGAGATTGCTTCCGAAGGCAGAGATCACCTCAAAGGAAACAGAATCGAGCTGTCTGAAGAAGGCAAGGAAGTTCTGAACCAAAAGATCAGCCAGCTTCGGAAGGGACAAGAGATCACAATAAAATATTTCACGGACGCTACTATGAAGATATAGCCGGAGTACTGGATGTTGTGGATACGATAAACAAAGAACTGCGAATTTACACAGGCTTTATAAATGATACCGGCAAAGAGCTGCCGACCATTATTGCATTCGAGGATATCTTAGAGATTGGGGTGAATATGACTTGAACTACTACTTTTGCGACGCATGCCGCTACTGCTTCTCTGCTGATGAACTACCTGATCGTTGTCCTGACTGCGGAGTGGTAGCACACGATAATAAAAAGGCAGTACGGCCGGCGAGTAAAACGGAAATCGAGGAATTGCTCAAAATACAGAAAGAAGATAAGGAGGAAACACAAAATGAAAGCACATAAATATTGGTCACTCGGAGCACTTGCCTGCATGGTAGGATGCTTCTACACAGGCTGCAAGAAACTGATGCAGGCTCACAAGTATTTTGCTTGTGGCTCTCTGGTCTGCATAGGCATGGCAATCTACTCAGGCCACAAAATTGCACCGAAGAAGAAAAAAGCTGAAAAGCCTGAAAAATAAGAACACACGCCCTCGCCGTAACAAGCGAGGGCTTTTTTGAACTTCAGGAGTTCATTTTATTTCCATCACAAACTATATACTTCCATCATGAGTCGTATTCCGACTTTCAGACCTTCCTCAAAAGCGGTCTTCTCCCATGTGCAGCACACCGTCCCCTGCCGGTCCATAATCTTTTCCCAGAGTGGGATCTTATCGCCGACATAGTCATCTACGAGCTATCCATTCCTTCCAAGCCACGCAGCCACTCTTCCAGTTCCTTTTCCTTGGCCTTTGCTGCTTTCCCGGCAACTGTGTTTTTCTCTACTGGGTTGTTCTCCGTGTAATGCTCGTAGATCAGATCCAGCAGATTCTCCACTGGCGGGTAATACTCCGGCTCTGTTTTCTTCAAATACTCCTCCAGCATTTCCTTCAATTTTTTCTATAATGCTACCATCCTTCCCAACTGAGATTCACATCCTCAGTTATGGCACATATTACCGTAGACTTTGCACATAGCAACCTATTTTTTGC
>ENA-OQIO01001273-OQIO01001273.1-human-gut-metagenome-genome-assembly--contig:-NODE-1273-length-12482-cov-2.507406_pt1 | contig 12482 bp, 18 predicted proteins | sample MGYA00242573_ERZ504737 | MGnify/ENA primary metagenome ERZ504737 (study PRJEB26092, sample SAMD00036203) | human gut metagenome | host: Homo sapiens | study: EMG produced TPA metagenomics assembly of... | reverse complement strand
TAAAAATTGCAGGAAAGGAGGAGCGTGAAATGCTGGTACGTCTGTATGCAGGCGAGATCATCATGGGCCGCATCACCGAGGACGACGTCCCCGCGAAGCTGAAGGCCCGCGTGCACAAGTATCTCGTCGACATGGGCTACTTCGACGACGTCGAGGAGTAAGCCCAACAACAAGGAGGGCCGCGTCCTGCGGCCCTCCGGCTTTTATGAGGTGACACAATGATCGAAATCAACATCGGCGCGCTCGTCGTCCTTATGGGGATCCCGACGGCCGCGACCGGCTTCTGCTTCTGGATGCTCGAGCACAGGATCCAGAAGCGCGAGAAGCAAAAGGAGGCCGAGGAGGCCAAACGACAGAAAGAGGCAGCGGCCCGAGAGCGTGCCCGTGAAGATCTCCAGATCATCACCATTCAGGGCACGTCGGCAGCCATCGCTCTCGGCGAGGCGACGGCCCGGGCCGTGCAGCGCATCCCTGACGCGCATTGTAACGGGGATATGCACGCGGCCCTCGACTACGCTGCCAAAATCAAACACGCGCAGAAGGACTTCCTCACCAGTCAGGGGATCCACGCGATCATCGACTAAGGAGGTGAGCAGCATGGCCGCAAAGAAGCGCCGGCGCAAGCGTAAAAAGAAAATCGAGGCGAGCAAAAAGCTCGCATACTGGGCGGCCAGCGTGGCAACGCTCAGCGCAGCCAGCTCTCTGCTGCTCTCTGCCTTCGGGCGCGACCCGGTCGGTGAGCTGACCGGCACCATCTTCACCGCCTGCGTCGGCTATCTAATCACATACGCCGGCAAGAGCCTCGGCGAGAAAATCAGCCGAAACCGCCACGGGCTCGACGCGACGGCAACCCGCTCCCGGATCCGTCCGGGGACACTCTCAACAATGAGGAGGCAAAAGGATGAACACCATCGACATCACACCCATCGTCAACGCAGCCCTCGCCCTGATCGGCGCCGGCGTCAGCGTTTCCTGATCCCGTGGCTGAAGAAGCAGACCACCGAGGCACAGCGCAAGGAGCTGACCGCGTGGGTAAAGATCGGCGTCGCTGCCGCTGAGCAGCTCTACGTCGGACAGGGCCGCGGCGAGGAGAAGAAGCAGTACGTCCTCGACTTCCTGAAGCAGAAGGGCTTCAAGGTCGACGAGGAAAGCGTCGTCAACGCGATCGAGGCAATCGTCAAGCAGCTCAATACTGAGGGCCTGACCATCGAATAACGGAGAGGGCGGGCTCCGGCCCGCCCTTTTCTTGCTTGTAAAGGAGGCAAACCCATGAAAAACCAGAACACCGACGACATCAAGCTGAAGCCCGGCGAGACCATCACAGACGAGACTCTCGACGAGCTGACCGGCGGGAAAGGAGACGACAATGAGTAACAGCCCTCTGGTGGTCTACACCAAGCTCAGCCCGAACCACTCGGGCAAGCGCACCAAGAAGATCGACACCATCACGATCCACTGTATGGCCGGCAACTGCTCCGTCGAAACCTGCGGCAACCTGTTCGCCAACTCTGCGCGGCAGGCGTCCAGCAACTACGGCATCGGCACCGACGGCCGGATCGCCCTGTACGTCGACGAGGCAAACCGCTCGTGGTGCACCTCGTCCAACGCCAACGACCAGCGGGCCGTCACCATCGAAGTCGCCAACAACGGCGGCGCGCCTGACTGGCCCGTCTCCGCGAAGGCATACGCCGCGCTGCTGGATCTCGTGACCGACATCTGCAAGCGCAACGGCATCAAGCGCCTCGTCTGGTCGACCAGCAAAAACGACCGTGTGAACCACCTGAACGGCTGCAACATGACCGTGCACAGGGACTACGCGAATAAGAGCTGCCCGGGCGACTACCTCTACAACCGCCACGGCCAGATCGCGGCCGAGGTAAACAAGCGCCTCGGCATCACGGACGCAGGCGGCAGCACCGGCGGCCAGACCTCCGGCAACACCGAGACCGGCCTGAAGGTCGGCGACGTGGTCAACTTCAAGGGCACGCAGCACTACACCAGCGCAGCGGCCAAGGACGCCAAGACCTGCAAGCCCGGCAAGGCCACCATCACGGCCATCGCGGCCAGCAAGGCGCACCCGTACCACCTGAAGGCGGTCAGCGGCGGCGGCTCCACCGTTTACGGCTGGGTAAACGCTGCGGACATCTCGACCGGCAGTGCCGGCACGGCCACGAGCTACCGCGTGCGGACGACGGCCGACGTGCTGAACATCCGCAAGGGCCCCGGCACCAACTACGGCGTCGCCGGCCAGATCAAGGGCAAGGGCATCTACACCATCGTCGCCGAAGCCGCAGGCCCCGGCGCGACCAAGTGGGGCAAGCTCAAGAGCGGCGCGGGCTGGATCTCTCTGACTACGTCACGAAACTCTAAAACCGCATAGAAAAGCAGAAACCCGCCCGGAGATCCCGGGCGGGCTTTTTCTGTTATGTGGGGCTTTACTCCTCGACGTCCGACTCCGACGCCACGTCAACAGCTTCGAGCTCGGCCTCCGTGGGATGGAACCGCAGTACACGGCCCTCGGAGTCATAGAAACCGCCGAGCAGGATGGTGAAAATATCGACCAACCAGCCGATCCCGCAGGCCCCGGCCGTCAGCAGCCAGATGACGCCCGTGCCGGTTTTCCCAACATAGAACCGATGGACGCCGAAGAAGCCGAGGAAGATGCACAGCAGCAGCGCCACCGTCTTATTTTTCGGGGACGTCGGCCGCTGCGCTGCGGGGATGCTGACCGCGCCCTGCTGCGCGCCGGACTTCCCGCCGGAGCTCGTCGTATAAGACAAGCCCGTCCCGGGGATCCCGACGGTCGTGTGACTTTTTCCCGTCGTGCTGATCGTGTGCTTCAGACCCTTCGGGCCGAAGCTGACGCTCGCGCTTTTCTTGTTAAGGTTTACCCGGACACCCGGGGCAATTTTGAAACTACGTCTGAACCGTGTACCCATGCCGTTACCTCCTGTTTGCGTTTTTTAGCGTTTAGTCATCTTTGGCATAATATTACCATGCCAGAACTGGTAAAGTCAATATTGCATAGTCATCTTTAGGATAAAAGGAGGCGAGGGCGTCGAAAATCTACAAACCAGACGGCAGGTGCAACATCTCCGGGGAGCGAGTCAAAGAGGAACGGCTGCGGGCTGGTCTATCACAGGAACAGCTCGCCTACAAGCTCCAGATCATCGGACTGGACGTCACGCAGAAGGTCATCAGCAGGATCGAGAACGGCAGCCGAGTCGTCGCTGACTACGAGCTGGACTATCTGGCGACCGCTCTCGGCACCACCATCAACCACCTGCTCGGGAAAGAATGAGAAAACCGCACGGCAGCGACGCCGTGCGGCTTTTTTTGTGGAAAAACGCGGGAAAATGTTGAAAATCTGCCGAATTATGCTTGACATTATAGAGCAAATGCTCTATAATATAATCACAGGCAAGGGATAGCCGAGTACAGAAAGAAAGGAGAGCAAAACCGCGGAAAGGAGGCAAAGCGTGGATGCTGAGCAGATGAAAAAACTGCTCGAGCTGCTGGAACAGGCTCTAAAGTGTGAACAGGTTGCCACCATTACGATCACAATAAAGCCGAACCAAAAGCCCAAGCAGTAAGGTCGAAGGACGGCGGGAAAAATCCCGCCCGCCGTTCCTTTTCATTATAACCACGAAACCACGGCAAAGTCAAGCGGGAGGAACAACATGGACATCTCGATCAAAGTGACCTACAAAAGCGAGGGCTGCAAAGCTCCGCAAAGCTGCCGGCCTGTCTCAGTCTCAGCTCGCCGATCTGGCCGGGATCAAGGTACAGGTGCTCCAGCAGTACGAGCGTGGCGCCCGGGACATCAACGGCGCGAAGCTGCCGACGCTGCTGAAGATCTGCAACGCGCTGGAGTGCAGGCTGGCCGACATCATCACAGACGAGGAGACGCTCGAGCTCCTGAAAAAGTACGAGGAACACTGACACACAGAAGGGGCGGCCGGCGGGCCGCCCCCTTTTCTTTTATCACGGAGGGGAACACAATGGGACAGCACTGGAGCCATCTGACGCCGACCAAGCGCATCCAGCTCGACGCCTTCATCCGCGCAGGAATGAAGCCGACCGACATTGCCAAGGAGCTCGGCGTACATCATACGACCATCTACCGGGAGCTGAAGCGATGCACCTATGAGCACCTGAACAGCGACTACACCACCGAGACCAGATACAACCCGGACGGAGCGCAGGCCCGCTATGAGCCAACCTCCGCGCAAAGGGCCCGGAGCTGAAGATCGGCAACGACTACGAGCTGGCCGACTACCTGATCGCCAAGATCCGCGACGAGAAGTACAGCCCGGAGGCTGCAATCGGTGAGGCTGAGGTCAAGGGCTGGCCCTTCAAGACGCACATCTGCGCGAGCACCGCCTACAACTACATCCGCGGCGAGATCTTCGGCGACGAGCTGACCGTCTCCATGCTGCCGCAGCACGGAAAGCGCCACCAGCCGGAACGCCCGGCCGGATCTATGCCGCGCAAGCCTGCGGGCCGGAGCATCGAGGAGCGGCCCGAGCACATCAACAACCGCAGCACCTTCGGACACTGGGAGATGGACAGCGTCGAAAGCTGCCAAGCGTCAGCAACACCTACATCGTGATGACCGAGCGGAAAACGCGCTGGGAGCTCATTATACCGTCGCCGGACAAGACGGCCGCCAGCGTCGTCGCTGCGATCGACGGGCTCGAGGCCAAGTACGGCGACCTGTTCCCGAAGGTATTCAGATCCATCACCTGCGACAACGGCTGCGAGTTTGCCGACGCTGCCGGGATCGAACGAAGTGCCAGCGGCAAGGCACCCGCACCGAGGTCTACTACTGCCACCCATACCGGCCGAGTGAGCGCGGATCCAATGAAAACCAAAACGGCCTAATCCGGCGGCACGTTCCGAAGGGCACCGACCTCAGCACAATCTCAGACGAGGAAACCAAGCGGATTGAGGCGTGGCTCAATAACTACCCGCGGAAAATGTTCGGTTATCTGTGCTCCGAGCAGCTTTTCCGCGAGGAAATGGCCTCATTCTGGCCTCGTAAAATTATTTTTGCTTTTTTGTGCATTTACTCTTGACAAACGGCCGAAAAAATGCAACAAACCCTCGGAGGCCGCGTTCACGGTCTCCGAGGGTCGTTATTCTGACGTTTTTCGCTTACTTGCCGAGGTAGCTGCGCACAAGCGTTTGCAGCAGCTCGTCGCGATCCAGCTTGCGGATCAGCGTGCGGGCGTTGTTATGGTTCGTGATATAGGTGGGGTCCTCCGACAGGATGTATCCCACGATCTGGTTGATGGGATTATAGCCCTTATCCTCCAGCGCGGCATAAACGGTGGTCAGAATATGACGGATCTCAGCGTCCTTTTCCTGCGCAACATTAAACTTTCGGGTAAATTCTTCCATTGGGAGAGCCCTCCTTTCCATGCAGACAGTATAGCAACGCAATTTCAAAAAGTAAAGAGAGCGCTGTCAACTGTAACCAAATCGTAATGTTTCCTTAAGGAATTCTCAGCGGAGCACCGCGTTGTGGTCGGCCTTGAGCGCTGCGAGGATGGACTGGACGTCCTCATCTGCCTCTTCGCCGGTCAGGCTGCGGTCATCCGCGCGCAGAACGAGGTTGAACGCCACGCTCTTCTTGCCGCTGGCCACGCCGGGCCGCGGTAAATATCGAACAGCGACACATCCTTGAGAAGGCCCTTCGCGCCGCGGCGGATGCTCTCTTCGAGCGCGCCGACCGTGACGGCCTCGTCGCACACGACGGCGATGTCGCGCGTGACGGCGGGGAACTTCGGAAGCGGCTGGTAGACAGGGATGTCGCCGCGCTTTTCATACATCGCATCGAAGCTCAGCTCTGCGGTGTAGACCTCGGTGTCCATGCCATAGTTCGCCGCGACGAGCGGATGGATCTGGCCGAACACGCCGAGGTATGTCTCGCCCGCATACACTTTCGCGCAGCGGCCGGGGTGATAAGAATCATTGTCGGTGCAGGCGACGTACTTGACATCCGTGATACGCAGCTCGTGCAGCAGCGTCTCGATGCTGCCCTTGAAGGAGAAGAAGTCCACGCCGTCGCCGTAAGCGCCGAGGGAGAGGTACTTCGGCTCGTCAGCAAGGCCATCCTCGCGCGGCAGGTAAATTTTGCCGAGCTCATAGAGGCGGGCGGACTTGTTGCGGTAGCTGTGGTTGCGGGCAATGATCTCGAGCATGCTCGGCAGGATCGTCGTGCGCATGATGGAGGTATCCTCGCCCAGCGGGTTCAAAATCTTCAGGGAGTTGCGCAGTGAGGAATCCTTCGGCATGCGGATCTTATCGTAATAGGTCGGGCTGATGAAGGAATAGGTGATGATCTCATCGTAGCCCAGCGCGCGCACAGCGCCGCCGATGGCGCGGTCGAAGCGCTGCTGCTCGCTAAAGCCGCCGCGCGTGGTTTCGCCGCGCATGAGCGTGCAGGGAATCTTATTGTAGCCGTAGAAGCGCGCGACCTCTTCGGCAATGTCGCTGTAATGCTCGACGTCGCCGCGCCAGGACGGCACGTAGATGTCGTCGCCATTCAGGATAAAGCCGAGGGAGACAAGAATTTCGCGCATCAGGTCTTCGCTGAGTTCCGTGCCGAGCAGGGCGTTGATCTTGTCGGGTTCGAGCTTGACGACTGTGGGGGCCTTTTCCTTGGCGACCACGTCCATCACGCCGTCGACGACCTCGCCGCAGCCGAGCAGCTCCACGAGCTCGCAGGCGCGCTCGACAGCTTGATGGTGTTCATCATGTCGAGGCCCTTTTCATAGCGGGAGGAGCGTCGGTGCGCATGCCGAGGGCGCTGGCCGTGCGGCGCACGGAAACGCCGTTGAAGTTAGCGGACTCAAAGAGCACCATCGCCGTGTCGCCGACGATCTCGCTGTTCGCGCCGCCCATGACGCCCGCGACGCAGACGGGCTTGTGCTCGTCGCAGATGCAGAGCATGTTCGGCGTCAGCTTGCGCTCGTTGCCGTCGAGCGTCTGGATGGTCTCGCCCTCGCGCGCGGTGCGCACGATGATGTGGCCGCCTTCGACGCAGCTGAAGTCAAAGGCGTGCATCGGCTGGCCGTATTCGAGCATCACATAGTTCGTGATATCGACGATGTTGTTGATGGGGCGCACGCCGCTGTTGCGCAATCTCTCGCGCATCCAGCGCGGAGACGGAGCGATCTTGACGTTTTTCACCATGCGCGCGGTGTAGCGCGGGCAGAGGTCGCCGTCCTCAATGTCGATGTCGACAAGGTCGGCGATGCTGCCGCCGCAGCCGTGCGGCTCGGGCGTGTGCAGCTTAAGGGGGCGCTTGAACGTCGCGCTCGCCTCGCGGGCAAGGCCGATGACGGAAAGGCAGTCGGGGCGGTTCGGCGTGATCTCAAACTCGACGATGGAATCGTCAAAGCCGAGGATGTGCGCCATGTTGAGGCCCGGCTCGGCGTCCTCTTCCTGTAAGACAAAGATGCCGTCGGCGATGCAGTGAGGGAACTCCTTCTGCTCGGCGTGCAGGTCTTCGAGCGTGCAGATCGTGTCGCTCTTCGTGTTGTACGCGACAAGGTCGCCCTCGTGGAGGTTCGAGCAGGCAGTCTTCGCCGCACGGGTGACTGTGCCGTCGTTCACACGAACGTCGTAGCCGCCGTCCGTGCTCTCCACCGCCTCGACGCGGCCGCAGAGCACAGGGCCGTAGACCTTGTCGCCGGGCTTGATGTCAGCGGGGATGGAGGGCTTCGCGGGGTCGATGGATGATAGTCGTTCAGAAGCGCCGCGGGCGTGATGATGGCATAGGGGAAGTCATGCTCCGCCGTCATGCCAAGCTCCTTGAGCGAGCAGAGCATGCCGTTCGACTCGACGCCGCGCAGTTTGCCCTTTTCGATCTTCACGCCGCCCGGCAGATGCGCGCCGTGCAGCGCTGCGGGGACATAGTCTCCCACATGGATGTTCCACGCGCCGGTAACGATCTGCACGGGCTCAGCCTGGCCGACGTCGATCTGGCAGACCCACATGTGGTCGGAGTTTTCATGGCGCTTCATCTCGAGAATTTTGCCGACGACCACGTTCTTGAGGTTCTCGTCGGGACGCTCGATGGTCTCGACCTTCGAGCCGGAGAGCGTCATCTCATCGTTGAATTCCTTATCGGTGATATCCTTGAGGTCAACGAATTCGTTGAGCCAATTACGGGATAGGATCATATTTGTATCCTCCTAAGAAGTAACAATCAAATTTCGTTTTTTTGTGACGACATGCGCGCCAGAAAAAACACCGCTCAGGGTGCAAGCGTGCGAGCAAAGCGAGTGCGGCGCAGCACCCTGCGAAAGAGATCGCAGAAAGCGGCTCGCCGCTTTCGCGAGGAATATTAGAACTGTTCTAGGAAGCGGACATCGTTCTCGAAGATCAAACGCAGGTCGCTGATCTTGAAGTGGCCGAGCGCCAGACGCTCAAGGCCCATGCCGAACGCCCAGCCGGAATAGACCGTGGAGTCGATGCCGCAGCCCTCGAGGACCTTCGGGTGGATCATGCCGGCGCCGAGCACCTCGATCCAGCCTCGCCCTTGCAGGTGGGGCAGCCTGCGCCGTGGCACTTGTGCACTGAATGTCCATTTCGCAGCTCGGCTCGGTGAACGGGAAGTGATGGGGGCGGAAGCGCGTGACCGTGTGCTCGCCGTAGAGCTGGCGCACGACCTCGTTGAGCGTGCCCTTGAGGTCCGCCATCGTAATGCCCTTGTCGATGGCCATGCCCTCGATCTGGTGGAACATGGGCGAGTGCGTGGCGTCGACCTCGTCCTTGCGGTACACGCGGCCGGGGGCGAGAATGCGGATGGGCAGCTCGCGCGTCTCCATCGCGTGGATCTGCATCGGAGAGGTCTGCGTGCGCAGAAGGATCGAGCTGTCCTCGGTGAAGTAGAACGTGTCGCTCCACTCGCGGGCGGGATGGCCCTCCTCGACGTTGAGCTTCGTGAAGTTGTACTCGGCAAGTTCGACCTCGCGGTCTTCGAGAATTTCAAAGCCCATGCCGACGAAGATGTCCTTGATCTCGTCGAGCACCTGATACATCGGGTGCTTCACGCCGATCTTTTCCTGCTTGCCGGGGATGGTCACGTCCACGGCCTCGGACTTGAGCTTGAGCTCCATGGCCTTGTCGGCGAGCTCTTTCGTCTTTTCCTCGATGTTCGCTTCGAGCTTGGCGCGCACGTCGTTGGCGAGCTGCCCAATCACGGGGCGCTCTTCGGCGCTGAGCTTGCCCATCTGCTTCAAAACGGCGGTCAGCTCCCCCTTTTTGCCAAGGTAGCGGACGCGCAGTGCTTCGAGGTCCTCCGCCTTGCCGGCGTCGGAGATCGCATCGAGCGCCGCCTTGCGGATCGCTTCCAGTTGTTGTTTCATATCATTTCTCCTTTTCAGGTAAAAATTTGCAGAATTTCAAAAATCGGCGGCAGGGGCAAAAAATAGCCTTTCCTCCCGACACTCTCGGGACGAAAGACTTCTTCCGCGGTACCACCCTGATTCGCGCCCAAAGGCGCGCGCTCGTTGCCCGTAACGGGGGCTGACCGGCCGCGCATTTCCTCGCGGCTGCTCGGGGCGAACCAAGCGACATCCCGCAGACCGGCTCCCAGCCGCCGACCGGTCCTCTCTACGCGGAACAAACACGCTATTTTCCCTTTCACAGCATTTGTCTAAGTGGTACTTATATCACAGAAAAAAGGAACTTGCAAGGGGGAATTTGCCCCTTGCCGGCAAAAAAGCGGCAAAAGCGCAAAATATCGCGCATTTTCCTCTGCGCACTCCCCTTTTCCTGCCCAAAACGCGGAAAAACCGCACTTTACAACGTGCAAAAACGTGGTATACTATAATAGTTGTTTACAAACCCACCGTGCTGCTCTCGCAGCCGGATAAGGAGAACGATCATGGATGAAAGAAAGCGTCTTTACAAGTCCCGCAACAACAAGATGATCTGCGGCGTCTGCGCAGGCATCGCAGACTACTTCAACATTGACCCGTCGATCGTGCGCGTGCTCTGGGCGGTCCTCGCTCTGGCCGCCGGTACCGGCGTGCTCGCCTATATTGCCTGCGCGATCATCCTGCCCGAGGGCGACACCGAGGTCTGACCGCTTGACAATCCGCGCAAAAAAGATATACTAAATCCTGTTTGCCGCGCGAAACGGCAGAAAAAGATGTAAAACGCGAAGGGAGCTTCCTTTTATGGCGACTTATCCGATGCATGTCGCGGGTCTTGACCGCGACTTTCCCATCTGCAAGGTAACGGACGATCTTTATATCGGTGCTTTCATCATGTTCGGCGACGCGGAGCTGACCGTGCGCTGCGCAGAAGAGCTCTTGAAGCTCGCCGAGGGCATCGACTACGATTACCTCTTCACCGCTGAGGCAAAGTCCATCCCCCTCATCCACGAGATGGCGCGCCAGAGCGGCGCGAAAAAGTATTTTATCGCGCGCAAGGGCCCCAAGGTCTACATGCCCGACCCCATTTCCGTGGAGGACAAGTCCATCACCACCGTCGCCCAGCAGAAGCTTTTCCTCGGCTCTGACGACGCGGATCTCATCCGCGGCAAGAAGATTTTGCTCGTCGACGATGTCATCTCCACGGGCGGCTCGCTCAAGGCGATGGAAGCACTCGTCGAAAAGGCGGGCGGCACCGTTACGGGCCGCATGGCCGTTCTCGCCGAGGGCGGCGCAGCGACCGCAAGGACATCCTGTTCCTTGAAAAGCTGCCCGTCTTCAACGCCGACGGCAGCGTGAAGTAAAAAGATTCAATCACAGAAGCGCAAAGCGCCTTTCAAAGAGCTTTCTTTGAAAGGCGCTTTCTCTGTTATTCGGTGATCTCCTCGCAGACCGTCGGCGATGTGGGCCTTGCTTCGGCCTCCGGCGCTGTTCTTAGTCCGCTCAAACCGCGGCGGCAGAGCACGCAGCCCGCCGCGCATACGGCGGCCTGACGGCAAGGAACTGCCACTTCTCCGCAAAACCGCCCCAAAAGCCCCCAGCGGGTCGTTCATTGCGTTGAACGCGGCGTGCGCGGCGATCGTGGGCAGGATGCTCCCCGTGCGATAGCAATATAGCCGAAAAGCAGGCCCATGAGAAACGCGTAGCGATCTGCACCGGCGTTCCGTGGATGAATCCAAAGAGTACCGCTTGCAGTACAATTGCGATCCACACCGGCATGGCCCGTTCCAGCCGCGACTGGATGACGCCGCGGAATACGAGCTCCTCCGCAAGCGGCGCGCCGGCCACCACGCAAGCGCCGGGATCAGCCCCGTCTCTGTGCTCAGGCGCATGGCTTTTCCATATTCCTCCATCCAGCTTTCCGGCAGCAGGGCAAGCACCAGACTGACCAGCACATAGAGGCCGACCGCGCCGAAGGCGCAGAAGCCCACCGTCCAGCCCGAGCAGTGACGAAGGCCCGCCGCCTCGGATAGCGGCTTTTTCCGCAGCAGGAACCACAGCAGCAGTACCGCGGCGATGATCAGACACGATAGCAGCGTGAGCGCCGACAGGCCGTCCAGAAGCCGCTCCGCCACCGCCTGCGCCCCCTGTGCAAGGTCCGCTCCCCTATTGATCGCCGCATCGGCAGCGATACCGATCCCATAGACAAAGGGCAGCAAAACCTGCACCGCCACAAAAAAGAGCAGATACAAAGCGGATCTCCCCAGCGCAGCCAAAACGCCCTTTGCGGAATAGGAATGCTCGGTTTTCATATCTTCCCCCCTCCTTGTCCGGTCCTAAAATTGCCGCAGCCTCCATTTTGTGTGTGGGCCACTTCAAGCAAGCCCGGCGCAGTGAATGCCAGCGTGTTTTATTCGTCTTTTAGTTGAAAATATTCATTTATCTCTATACCGTTTGTTTAATTATACTGTATTATCAGATGCTTGTAAACAGCATTTTGTGAAAAGCAATCTTTCGGCAACGGCCTGTATTTGTCCGGTCCATCATACAATTTATGATACAGTGAACTTCTGCGTTCTTCTCACTTTTCGTCAGTTTTACTAAAAATATTTTAGCTTTTTCTGCTGGACAAGTGCAAAAGAACGTAGTATCCTATAAAAAATAAACGAGGAAGATGGATGATTCATCCGATAAACTGGTTAAACACAACAAAACAAGGAGGAAAACGCATGGCATACCGGGAAAGCTACGCAGGAAAGATCAACCGCAAGCTGAACAAGAAGCTCCACGTCGTCGAGGTGGCCTCGGGACGCAGACGGCCGACCTCGTGCTCAAGAACGCGACGTATGTGAACGTCTTCTGCAACGAGCTCAGCCATGGCGACATCGCCGTGGCCGAAGGCTGATCGCAGGCATGGGCGAGCATTACGAGGGCGCGGTCGAGGTCGACATGGGCGGCAAGCTCGTGCTGCCCGGCTTTGTCGACGCGCACATCCACTTAGAGAGCGCGCTCCGTTTCCCCCCAAAGGAATTTGCCCAACGCCGTCATTCCGCACGGCACCACGACCCGTCATCACCGACCCGCACGACG
>ENA-OQIO01001271-OQIO01001271.1-human-gut-metagenome-genome-assembly--contig:-NODE-1271-length-12486-cov-2.412088_pt1 | contig 12486 bp, 15 predicted proteins | sample MGYA00242573_ERZ504737 | MGnify/ENA primary metagenome ERZ504737 (study PRJEB26092, sample SAMD00036203) | human gut metagenome | host: Homo sapiens | study: EMG produced TPA metagenomics assembly of... | reverse complement strand
GAAAGTCTTAGTACGTTGCGATTTCAACGTGCCTTTAAAAGACGGACAGATTACAGATGAAAATCGTCTGGTAGCAGCACTTCCAACAATCAAGAAACTGATTTCTGACGGTGGAAAAGTAATCCTTTGCTCTCACTTAGGAAAACCTAAAGGAGAACCAAAACCAGAATTATCTTTAGCACCAGTAGCAGTAGCTTAAGCGAACTGTTAGGACAGGAAGTTAAATTTGCAGCAGATGACAATGTTGTCGGAGATAATGCAAAAGCAGCAGTAGCTGCTATGAAAGATGGAGAAGTAGTACTTCTTCAGAATACTCGTTACAGAGCAGAAGAAACTAAAAATGGTGAAGCATTCAGCAAAGATCTTGCAAGCCTTTGTGATGTATTTGTAAACGATGCGTTTGGTACAGCTCATAGAGCACACTGCTCAAACGTTGGTGTAACAGAATATGTTGACACAGCCGTTGTAGGATATTTAATGCAGAAAGAGATCGATTTCTTAGGAAATGCGGTTAATAATCCAGAAAGACCTATGGTAGCCATCTTAGGTGGAGCGAAAGTTGCTGACAAATTAAAAGTAATTGATAACTTACTTGAAAAATGTGATACACTGATCATCGGTGGAGGAATGGCTTATACATTCTTAAAAGCACAGGGATTAGAAGTTGGTAAATCTTTAGTAGACGATGAAAAAATCGACTATTGTAAAGAAATGATGGCAAAAGCAGAGAAATTAGGAAAGAATTTATATCTTCCAATCGATACAACAGTAGCAGACGGATTCCCAAATCCTATCGATGCTGAGATCGAAGTATCTGTTGTAGCAGCTGATGCAATTCCAGCTGATAAAGAAGGACTTGATATTGGACCAGCTACATGTGAGAAATTCGCAGAAGCAGTTAAAACTGCTAAAACAGTTGTATGGAATGGACCAATGGGTGTATTTGAAAATCCTATCCTTGCCAAAGGAACAATTGCCGTTGCTCAGGCTTTAGCTGATACAGATGCAACAACAATCATCGGTGGAGGAGACTCTGCAGCAGCTGTTAACCAGTTAGGATTTGCAGACAAGATGACACACATCTCTACAGGTGGTGGAGCTTCTCTTGAATTCTTAGAAGGAAAAGACCTTCCAGGTGTAGTAGCAGCCAACGACAAATAATCATTGCACTTAAATATTTAATATTTAATACACTTTATAAACAAAATGTCAAGAAAGAAGGATATTAGTCTTATGCGTAAAACAATCGTAGCAGGAAACTGGAAAATGAACAAAACTCCTAGCGAGGCAAAAGCATTAATCGAAGAATTAAAACCATTAGTAGCAAGTGAAACTTCTGATGTAGTATTCTGTGTACCAGCAATCGATATTCCAGCAGCAATTGAAGCTGCAGCAGGAAGCAATATTGCAATCGGTGCTGAGAATATGTACTTTGAAGAAAGTGGAGCTTATACAGGAGAAATCGCTCCTAATATGTTAACAGATCTTGGAGTAAAATATGTTATTCTTGGACATTCTGAAAGAAGAGAATACTTTGCTGAAACAGATGAAACTGTTAACAAGAAAGTATTAAAAGCTTTTGAACATGGAATTACACCAATCGTTTGCTGTGGTGAAACTCTTGCTCAGAGAGAACAGGGAGTTACAATCGACTTCGTTCGCCAGCAGATCAAGATCGCATTCCAGGGAGTAAGTGCTGACCAGGCTAAGACTGCAGTTATCGCTTATGAGCCAATCTGGGCTATTGGAACAGGTAAGTTGCAACTACAGAACAGGCTCAGGAAGTTTGCGCAGCAATCCGTGCATGTATCGCAGAAGTATATGATGAAGCTACAGCAGAAGCAATCCGCATTCAGTATGGTGGATCTGTATCTGCAGCCAGCGCACCAGAATTATTTGCACAGCCAGATATCGACGGTGGATTAGTTGGTGGAGCATCATTAAAACCAGACTTTGGTAAAATCGTAAACTATAAATAAATTTGATTAATTAAATGATGGGTCTCGGATATTGAATATCCGGGGGATTTTTTCTTTTTTATATAATGGTAGAATTCGTTAAAAGATTAAAGAAATAAAAGACTAGAAGCAAGCAATAAATCGGTTTATAATAAATAATAAGATCAAGTACAAAAAAGATTCCGAGAGTAGATGAAAAGGGGGCATATGATATGGAGAAATACAAAAGAATTTTTGTCATTGTCTTAGATTCCTTAGGAATCGGAGAAATGCCAGATGCAGCCAGATTTGGAGATCATGATGTAGACACCTTTGGGCATATCTGTGATATCGTGGGAACATTAAATATTCCAAATCTAAAAAAGCTTGGATTGTTAAATTTGCATCCAACAAAAGAAATGGAAGAAGAAAAACATCCAATTGCCTACTATACCAGATTAAAAGAAACTAGTAACGGAAAAGACACTATGACAGGTCACTGGGAGATGATGGGACTTAAGATCGAGAAACCATTTCTTACCTTTACAGACACAGGTTTTCCACCAGAATTGATCCATGAATTAGAAGAAAGATGTGGAAAGAAGTTATTGGCAATAAATGTGCCAGTGGAACGCAGATTTTGGATGAATTAGGTGAAGAAGAGATTAAAAATGGTTCAATGATCGTATATACATCTGCCGATTCTGTGATGCAGATCTGTGGAAATGAAGAAACTTTTGATCTTAAGAATCTTTATCGCTGTTGTGAGATCGCAAGAGAGCTTACGATGAAAAATGAATGGAAAGTCGGAAGAATCATTGCAAGACCATATGTGGGAAAGAAAAAAAGGCGAATTTGTAAGAACAAGCAATCGAAGGGATTATGCTTTAAAACCATTTTCAAGAACTGCCTTAAATGCATTAAAAGATGAAGAATTTGACGTAATTTCAGTAGGAAAGATCAATGATATTTTCTGTGGAGAAGGAATCACAAAAGCATATCATTCTGAAAGCTCTGTACATGGAATGCAGCAGACCGTGGATGTATGCAAAGAAGATTTTCATGGACTTTGTTTTACCAATCTGGTAGACTTTGATACACTCTGGGGACATCGAAGAAATCCAGTCGGCTATGCAAAAGAGATCGAGAAATTTGATGTTGGTTTAGGAAATCTGTTAGAAGTTTTAAAAGAAGATGATTTATTGATCATCACCGCAGATCATGGAAATGATCCAACTTATACAGGAACAGACCATACAAGAGAATACACACCATTTATCGCATATTCAAAGTTTATGAAAGAAAATGGAAGGCTAGAAGATCAAGATACATTTGCAGTGATCGGAGCTACGATCGCAGATAATTTTGGTGTTACGATGCCAGAAGGAACGATCGGAACATCTTTATTAAGTCAATTAAAATAGTACAACTGGAATAAAAACACCACAGAAGGAAATAAAGATCTCCTGTGGTGTTTTGTTTACAATTTGGTATGTATATTATTCATCTAAAATCGAATCCATAAAAGAAATAATACCAGCTTCCACCTCATCTTTGATTTCATCATAATTATGAATTTCATGGCGGTAACCAGAATAAACACGAGTTTTTACTGTATGTCCAGTATCTACAAGCCAGTTGGTAACTTCATAAATACCTTTTCCATATTCACCAACAGGATCCTGATCTCCACCGATATTATAAATCGGAAGATCAGAAGGAATCTTGCCAGCCCATTCGGTACCAGTGATCGCTTTCATCATCTGAACAAAATAAAGCAGAGATTGATTTGTAGTTGGCCGGGTAAATGCATCAAATGGATCTTCTGCATGATCTCGCTGAACATAAGGATCAGAACAGATCCATTCATTGCCTATGGAAATATTACCACAACGTTCACACATCCAGCCCATTAGATCAGCAGTAAAGGAAGGGTCAGATTCTTTCCCTTTTCCTTCAGCTACAGCAGCTAATAAGGCAGATTCAGCTTCTGTAGCACCACGGAAATGACCAGCTGTACCACAGATTGTGATTCCTGCAAGTTCTTCTCCATATTTTGCAGCAAATCTCTCGTAATAAAAGATCCCATGCTGTGTCCAAACATAAAATAAGGAAGATCAGGATACATTTTGCTGACGATTTCTTTTAACTTATGTTCATCTTCCATCATCGTATGGAAACCAGCATCACCCCAGTCACCCCAGGTATCGTTATACATTGCAGTTTTTCCATGTCCAACATGGTCATCTGCAGCAACGATATACCCTGCATCCATAAATTTTACGATCATATGGAAATAACGACGGGAATGTTCACCAAAGCCATGGATCACCTGTACAATTCCTTTTGGTTTGCAGGCAGGTACATAAACCCAACCTTGCACCTCATCACGGCCATTAAAGGAATGAAAACTAACTTCATGAAGCATACTAAGCACCTCCAAATCTGTAAAAACTAATATGCAAGCAAAGAAAAGACGAATCAACATATTAGTTATATAAAATTGTATCTGAATATATTATACTCCAGATTAAAATGTACGTCCATAAATACAATCATATAATAGTTGAATTTCAAGAAGAAAATCGTTATAATATTAACGGACATAAAATAAGATTAATTTTTGGGAAATGAAGGAGAAAATAATGAGTAAAAAACCAACAGTCCTGATGATTTTAGATGGATATGGATTAAATGAAAACAAAGAAGCCAATGCAGTAGCAGAAGCAAAGACTCCTGTAATGGATAAATTAATGAAAGAATACCCATTCGTAAAAGGAAATGCATCTGGAATGGCAGTAGGACTTCCAGAAGGTCAGATGGGTAACTCTGAAGTAGGGCATATGAATATGGGTGCAGGACGCATCGTATATCAGGAATTAACAAGAATCACAAAAGAGATCCAGGATGGAGATTTCTTTAAGAACGAAGCAATGTTAGAAGCAATTGAAAACTGCAAGAAGAATGGTTCTGCATTACATTGTTTTGGATTATTATCAGATGGTGGAGTACACAGCCACAATACACATTTATATGGCGTTCTTGAAATGGCTAAGAGAAATGGTCTAGAGAATGTATATGTTCATTTATTCTTAGATGGACGTGACACAGCTCCAACATCAGGAAAAGGATTCATCGAAGAATTATTAGCGAAGATGAATGAGATCGGAGTAGGTAAAGTGGCATCTATCTCTGGACGTTACTATGCAATGGATCGTGACAATCGTTGGGATCGTGTACAGAAAGCATACAATGCGATCGTTATGGGACAGGGAAATACAGCTGACAGTGCGATCGATGCAATTGATGCTTCTTACAAAGAAGATGTTACAGACGAATTCGTGGTACCAACAGTTATTGTTGAAAATGGTGAACCAGTTGCAACATTAAAAGAAAACGATTCCGTTATTTTCTACAACTTCAGACCAGACCGTGCAAGAGAGATCACACGTTCTATCTGTGATGATAAATTCGACAGTTTTGATCGTCCAAACGGATACTTCAAGACAACATTTGTATGCTTCACAGAATATGATGTGACAATCCCTAACAAATTAGTGGCATTCCATAAAGTAGAGATTAAGAATACATTCGGAGAATTCCTTGCAAAACACGGATTAAAACAGCTAAGATTAGCTGAGACAGAGAAATACGCTCATGTAACATTCTTCTTTAACGGTGGAGTTGAAGAACCAAATGAAGGAGAAGACAGAATCTTAGTAAAATCTCCAGCAGTCGCAACATATGACCTTCAGCCAGAGATGAGTGCTCCAGAAGTTGGTGCAAAACTTGTAGAGGCAATCAAATCTGACAAGTATGATGTGATCATTATGAACTTTGCAAACAGCGATATGGTAGGACATACAGGAATCGAAGAAGCAGCGATCAAAGCCGTAGAAGCAGTTGATAAATGCGTTGGAGATGCAGTAGAAGCGATCAAAGAAGTGAACGGACAGATGTTCATCTGTGCTGACCACGGAAATGCAGAGCAGTTAAAAGACTATGAAACAGGAGCTCCATTTACAGCACATACAACAAATCCAGTACCATTTATCCTTGTAAATGCTGAAGAAGGATTAAAATTAAGAGAAGGTGGATGCTTAGCTGATATCGTACCTACATTGATCGAGTTAATGGGAATGGAACAGCCAGCAGAAATGACAGGAAAATCCCTGATCGTAAAATAAGATCTTCTTAAAGACATCTTGAAAGAAGCAAGATAAGAGGATATAATAAGAATAACAGCAAAGGCGCTTGTGAGAAATCACAGGCGCCTTTTTGAAGTTCAAGTAAATATATAGATTGTTTAAGCATTATAAAAAATGCTATAATGATAATCAAGTAAGAAGAGTCGTCAGAGAGGAGTGAAACATTATGGATGTATACGAAAAATTAGAAGAATTACAGGAAAAAGCTCTGCATGATGAAACAATGAAACAGGCTTTATTAGCAACAAGAACAGAAAAGGAACCAATCATAGCTTTTTGTAAGAAATGCCAGGAGTTTGGTTATGAGATCTATCCAATGGAATTGATCAACGCAGGAGAAGAATTTTATGCAACAATGCGAAGAAGTACGAATGGTGGCGGAGAGAATTCTCCAAAACTAAGCGGTGAAGATGATATGTATGAACTGTTTATGGTAGCAATCGAGAGAGGAACACAGTTTTAAATAATAACAACTTTGCAACTTGACGAAACATCAAAAATCTGTTAGAATACCACACAGTGTAAAAATTAGATATGATAGGGTGTTGTAATGATAGTATTACAATGCTACGGTTCGGACATCCATAATCCATTATATATTTTAAGGATTATGGATGTTTTTTGTCATTGAAACAAATAAAAGGGTATCAATCGAAAGGAGATTTAAAAATTTATGGAAAACTATTTATTTGAAAAAATGTCAGTTCCAAAGGCATATATGAAACTTGCACTGCCAGTGGTATTAAGTATGATCGTATCATTAGTATATAACATGGTAGATACCTATTTTATCGCCCTGACAGGAGTGCAGGAACTGGTCGCCGGAGTGTCACTCGTAGCACCGATGTTTACCTTAATGATCGCATTTGGAGATATCTTCGGACTTGGAGGAAGTTCCGCGATTTCAAGATTGTTAGGAGAGAAGAAAGATAACGAGGCAAAGAAAACATGTGCATTCTGTATCTGGATATCTTTGGTATTTGGACTATGTATCAGTGCAATCCTATTATTATTCCGTACACAGATTCTCGGATTATTAGGAGTTGGCAAAGATACATACCAGTATGCCAATGCCTACTACACATGGATTGCGATTGGTGCAGTATCTATCATTTTCAGCATGGTGCCAAGCAATATCCTAAGAACCGAAGGATTAGCAGTCCAGTCAATGGCAGGATCAATTATTGGTTCCATTGTAAATATCATCTTTGACCCAATCTTTATCTTTGGATTAAACCAGGGGGCAGCAGGAGCCGCCATGGCAACAGTTCTTGGAAATATCATTGCAGATATTTATTATGTATATGCGGTGATGAAGAAATCAAAGAGACTGACATGTTCTCCATCCCATATGAAGGTCACAGAAGAAGGATCAGAGATATCTTAATGATCGGAATTCCAGCATCGATCACAAATATCATGCAGACCTTTATGATGGTCATGACCAATAATTTTTTACTTCCATATGGACAGATAAAGTCGCAGCGATGGGAATCGCATTAAAGGTTAATATGATCACAGCCTTAGTACTCGTAGGATTTGCCTTCGGAGGACAGCCGCTGGTCGGATACAACTACGGGGCTAAAAATGAAAAAAGATTAAAAAATATTCTGAAATTTGCATATTTATTTGAAATGGGATTAGGACTATTATTTACGATTCTCATGTGTATTTTCGCACCACAGATCATCAAAGTATTTATGGATAAACCAGATATCATAACAAATGGAGCCATGATGTTAAGATTCCAGCAGATCGGAATGACCTTTATGTCCGTGAGCCTGATCTCAACCTGCGTATGTCAGGCCGTTGGAAATGCAGGAGGAGCTTTTGTTTTATCCATTAGCAGACAGGGTGTGATCTATGTATTAGCACTTTTTATCATGTCAAATGTGTTTGGATATACAGGAGTTTTGGTATCACAGGCGTGTTCAGACGTGGTTACAGCATTGATCGCAGCAGTTATTATGCTTAAGATCATGAAAAAACTTACAAATAAAAATGAATAAATATACGTTGCAAGAAGAAATCAAAAAAGCTGACAGTTTTACCATGTCAGTTTTTTTACAATTCTAAGAAACTTTTTCAAAGCTTTCATTTGGCTCATTTGCATACATTAATCCATAAGGCAGAGTCAGATCTGTATCCAGAGGAATCGTAACAATATGTTGATTATCAAGATCATGCATAGAAATTCGTTTGTGATCACAAAGAGGGTGGTTCTTAGGAATGGCACAACAAATTGGGGTCCTGTCAAGTTCAAGAAACTGACAAAGTCTCTTCCAGTCAGCAGACCCATAAATACCTTCAAACAGATCATATTTGCTTCCAAGAACGGAAAATGTTTCTCCTCTTTGCTGGTAGTCCGTCATTGGGAGAATTTCTATTTTTAAATCTGGATATTGCCCAATTTGTAAGCAACACAAAAACGATCATAAAAGATGAAAACAGCATGGTCATGATGATTTCCGATGAAACTGGAGAAGGTAAGATGACAGTTCATCAGATTCTGCCAGGTATCATGATCTGTTTTACCGATATGCATATGGAACAATGTATGTCCGAGTTTGAATTAAACAGCGGACAGAAGTTCTATGCATCGACCACTGCAGAGAAGGACGCATCGAGATGGGAAACCAGCCGGGAATCCTCAGTATTATGCAGGAAAATGAACTGCGGGTCGATGACCGCAAGCATCATAAAGGCATGGCATATTATCCATTAAGACATTATCATGGCGTAAGCATTTTCCTAGAAGTTCATGCAGCACAAAAATCTTTAGATGAGATGTTTCATGGTTTTTACATTGATCTCAAGCCATATTACGACAAAACACAGATGGAAAAGATCCGTGCGATCCATGAGCAGATTACATCAAATTTACAAGAGAGAGTCACAATCGAAGAATTGTCAAAACAATACGATATGCCAGCAACAAGCATGAAAAATGTTTTCCAGAAGTTTTTTAATATAGTATCTGTTTTGATTTTATTTAATTTAGCCATATCCACACCTCACCTCATCGAACACATGTTTGCTGTGTAAGGTAAGTATAACATAAATAAAGAGAAAATAAAATATATTGACAAAAAAGTATAAATAAAATATAATAATATAAACTTTATAAAATAAAGAAACTTTAAAAACAAAAGGAGATGGAGAAGATGGAGAGTAAAACATACGAAGAAGATTTTAAAATGATTCGATCAGCAATCGATGGAGCAAAGAATCCAATGAATCAATTAGGTGGATTTTTTAAAAGCTATGCAATTATTAATATGATAACCGTTGTGTTGTATTTAATCGTCAGTTTATATCAAGGATTCGTGAGGGAAATGTATATTGGGAGAATGATATGTTTTGTTTATTTGGCGTATTATATTTTCCGAATGTACAAAGAGGAAAAAAGCAATACTAATCATTATTATCAGGCGATGCTTTATATTTATGGAAGCGTTGTAGTTGTGATCCCAGTCATTTTATGGATTGCAAGAATTATCGGATCATTTACATTAAATAATGAAGCTTCTCAGGCAGGAAAAATGTTAGAAATGTTGATGAATTTACAGGTGTTTTCAGCAATTATTTTATTAAGTGTATCATTTTTAATCGTCAGTTTTGTACGTGATAACAAAATATATGCTGTATGTGCGATAGGTAATTTAGTCGTTTACCTGATTGCGTTTGCGATAGATCAGGAATTATCAATTGGAAATATCGTGATACACTATCAAGATTTGTATTATTATGTTATGCTTATTATTGGCTATATGATATTAGCAAAATGTATAAGAAAAGAATGATTATAAATGAAAGAGGATATGTTACAGGGTGAAAGAATATCAAATACAGGAAGCATTTTGTTCAAAACTCAGACTACTGATCATCAGTCATCTGATCACAAAAAAATTGCTTTTTACAGAACTAAAGAAATTAACAAATGCATCGGACGGTAATCTTAGTATACAGCTGAAGAAATTAGAAAGCTGGGAATATGTTAAATCTGAAAAGAAACTAATGAATGGGAAAGCGGTAACACAATATGAAATCACAGAGATGGGAATTCAACAGTTTGAAGAATATGTTGATTTTTTGGAATCTGTGATTAAGGGTAAAGGTATCTAATATCAGAAGCATAAAAGTGTATTTGAATTAAAAATAAAAATCCGCTATACTTAAGACAAAGTATAGCGGATTTTGAACATTTCGTGGAGGTTTATATGGTAAATACTTTAAAACTGCCAGTAGGAATCGATAGTTTTGAAAAAATCAGAAAGAATCGGTTTTATTATATTGATAAGACAAAGCTTATAGAACAGTTGGTGGAAACAGGTGGCGAGGTTACTCTTTTTACACGTCCACGTCGTTTTGGTAAGACCTTGAATATGAGTATGTTACGCTCTTTTTTTGAAATAGATGCAGACGAATCATTGTTTGATGGATTATATATTACAAAAAATAAAGAACTTTGTGAAGAGTATATGGGAAAATATCCGGTTATTTTCCTTTCATTAAAAAGTGTGGATGGATTAACTTTTGAGGATGCCAAGTATCGCATGACAGAGTTGATAGGTCTAGAAGCAGAGCGGTTTGGATTTTTGGAAGATAGTGAACATCTGTCAGAAAATGAGAAAAAACGATACAAAGCTATTATTTCATTAAATAATGGTATGAATACAATGAATGAAAAAATGCTGATATCAAGCCTTCAGGTTTTGTCGCAATTATTGTACAAGCATTTTGGAAAAAAGGTGATCATTTTGATTGATGAGTATGATGTCCCTTTGGATAAGGCTTTTCAGAATGGCTTTTACAGAGAGATGGTGTTATTGATCAGAGGCCTTTTCGGAATGGCGTTGAAGACCAATGATAGTTTACAGTTTGCGGTTTTGACAGGTTGTATGCGGATTTCTAAGGAAAGCATCTTTACAGGTCTTAATAATTTTGAGGTTTTATCAATCTTGAATGATCAGTATGATGAGAGTTTTGGATTTACAGATGCTGAGGTCAAAAAAATATTGAATGATTACAATCTTAAAGATCATTATTTAGAAGTCAAAGAGTGGTATGACGGTTATCATTTTGGAAACATTGATATATATTGTCCATGGGATGTAATTCAATATTGTAAAAGCTTATATTTAGATGTTTCTGCTAAGCCACAGGATTTCTGGTCCAACTCAAGTGGTAATGCTATCGTTCGTAGATTTATAGACAAGGCTGATATATCGACTAGAAACGAGATAGAACGTTTAATAGCAGGAGAGAGTATTGAAAAGGATGTTGTATCAGAACTCACTTATGATGAGATTGATAAAAGCATTGAAAATTTATGGAGTGTGCTTTTTACGACAGGATATCTGACACATAAAGGTTGTACAGAAAGTGGAAAATACCGTCTGGTAATTCCGAATAAAGAGGTTAGAAATCTTTTCGTAAAAAAAATCAGAGAGTGGTTTTCTGATGTATCAAGAAATGATGGAAAAACATTGGAAGAGTTTTGCAGTGCATTTGTAGATAAAGATTCCGAAAAGATAGAACAGATTTTTGGAGACTATCTCTGGAATACCATCAGTATACGTGATACAGCAGTTGCAAAAGAAAAGAAGGAAAATTTTTATCACGGTATTTTGCTTGGACTTCTAGGATACAAATCAAACTGGCTGATTAAGTCAAATGCAGAATCAGGAATTGGTTACAGTGATATATTAGTGGAGGTTCCGACCAATAGAACAGGAATTGTGATTGAGATAAAGTATGCAGAGGACGGAGATCTGGATGCAGCATGTGAAAAGGCATTAAAACAGATTGAAGAGAAAGATTATGTGGCAAAACTAAAACAGGATGGTATGAAAAATTTTATCAAATATGGAATTGCTTGTTTTAAGAAAATATGCAAAGTTGTAGTTGAATAGTAAAAATTGATTTGTTGATAGTGTTGCATGTATGAGTCAGAAAGAACAAGAGAAGAAATATTTATAAGAATAAAGGGTGATACTCCGCATTTTTGAAAGCGTTTTTTACAAATCGCTGATCCGCGCCTGTTCCTTTGATAACTTCCTGGCTGCGAGCCAAAATGCCCGCAGCTACGGTCAGACAATCAACCACAGGGCGCTGCGAATTTGTAAAAAACGCATTCAAAAAGTGCTCATGTTGTCACCCTTTATTCTTATAAATATTTCTTCTCTTGTTCTTTCTGACTCATACAACGAAACGCTATTCAAACCACTACACAGTGTGATATGTTTTACCTGTATTGGTATTTATAATAAACACTGTCTATCACTACCAAATTGAAAACGATAACAACTCAACATACACACCCAACTTAAATTTTTCAA
>ENA-OQIO01001270-OQIO01001270.1-human-gut-metagenome-genome-assembly--contig:-NODE-1270-length-12488-cov-1.400615_pt1 | contig 12488 bp, 16 predicted proteins | sample MGYA00242573_ERZ504737 | MGnify/ENA primary metagenome ERZ504737 (study PRJEB26092, sample SAMD00036203) | human gut metagenome | host: Homo sapiens | study: EMG produced TPA metagenomics assembly of... | reverse complement strand
CTTTGGAAAAACACTGAATATGAGTATGCTTCAGCACTTCTTCGAGATTGGAACCGAATCCAAAGTTTTTTCAAGGTCTTTCTATTTCTAAAAATAATGAATTATGCGAAAAACATATGGGAAAATATCCAGTTGTATCGATCAGCTTAAAGAGCATTCATGCAGATTCGTATGCAAAGGCCAAGGCTCAGTTGATCAAATTGGTGAACCGAGAGGCTAGAAGAGTACAGTTTTTACTGGACAGTGATAGACTGACAGCAGTTGATAAAGCACTTTTTAGTGAACTTTTAGATCGAGAGATGGAAGAAGACACGCTTGTAAGTAGCCTTCAAGAGTTGACAGAACTGTTAGAAATTCACTTTGGACAGCAAGTGATTGTTTTAATTGATGAATATGATGTTCCACTTGCAAAGGCAAACCAAAATGGTTACTACGATGAAATGGCGCTACTACTTTCGCAATTTTTTTGAAAATGTATTAAAAACAAATGATAGTCTGGAATTTGCTGTTCTGACGGGATGTCTGCGAATTGCAAAGGAGAGTATTTTTACTGGATTAAATAATTTTAAGGTCTATTCAATTACCGATACGGATTATGATGAAACATTTGGATTTGTTGATGATGAAGTGAAAAAGATGCTTAAAAGTTTGAATCAGCAAGATCATTATGAGGAAGTCAAAGAATGGTATGATGGATATCGGTTTGGAAATACAGATGTCTATTGCCCTTGGGATGTTGTAAATTATTGTGCAGACCATTTGACAACCCCCAATGCGAACACCAAAAAATTATTGGTTAAACACAAGCGGGAACGAAGTAATCAATCATTTTATTGACAGTGTTGGGGAACCACAGAAGCTTGCAAAAACAGAATTAGAACGTCTTGTGAGTGGAAATGTGGTTCGAAAGCGGATTAATGAAACGATTACCTACAAAGAATTATATTCCACAATTGATAATTTATGGAGTACACTCTTTATGACTGGGTATTTGACCCAAAGAGGATCAGAGGACGATGGACGCTATCGTTTGGTAATTCCGAATCGGGAGATCAGAAATATAGTCACAGATAATATTTTAAGTCTGTTTCAAGATGAAGTCAAAAAAGATGGTCAAGTGGCAAATGCATTTTGTCAGGCATTGATGGAAGGAAAAGAAAAAGAGGTTGAACGGCTGTTGACTGCCTATATGGGTAAGACAATTAGCATTCGTGATACTTTTGTTCGAAAATCAATCAAAGAAAATTTCTACCATGGTATTCTTCTTGGGATTTTGAGTTTCAAGACAGGCTGGGAGGTGTCATCAAATCGAGAATCCGGAACTGGATTTAGCGATATCTTGATCGAGATTGATGATTCAGATATTGGAATTGTAATAGAAGTAAAATATTCAGATGATGAAGATCAACTAGAAAAAGATTGTAAAGAGGCATTAAAGCAGATCAAAGATCGAGACTATACACAGAAGCTTAGAGATGCTGGTTTCATAAGATTTTAAAGTATGGAATTGCTTGCCAGATAAAGACCTGTAAAGTATTGGTGGAGATTTGAGAAAAAAGTAGCTGTTTAAAAACCTAAAATAAAATTGACAAAATACTGGTAATTCATGATAACATACAGATAGAAGAAAAAAATTAAAACAGGACAAGAAATTAAACTTAAAAGTTAAATTCCTCTAAAATTAATGGCACCATACTAGAAATAGTATAGGTGCTTTTTTGTCGAAATTTCTAAGGTTTTTCATACATTGTTTTGACAAAAATCAGGAAAGGGTGTTTATACTAGTCGGGAAACTAAATTTTTGCAAGGAGGGATTATGAAACAAAAAGTAGCAAAACCGATAGTGCTACTAATGATTGCAGTTGGAGTCTGTATGATTCCAATGCTTGGATACTATCCGTTAGTCCAAAGTTGGTATGGCGCAATGTGTAACGTAAAAGGGCTTGCGGTGTTAGGATGGCCGGTAATGATTTATGTGATTTTACAAAACGAGGGGGTATTGTGTGCAGTAAAATACGGCTGGATGCTTGGTGCCACAGGACTTTTTCTTGTGCAATATAAAAGAGTTAGCGAAAAATACAATCCGTTTACGGTAGCCTTTATAACAACACTAATTGGAGGAATAATGGAAGCCATGGACTGGTTTATGAATGGAATGATAAAAGAAGAGCTGTATGCCCTGATTCCCATTGTTCTGCTAACATGGTCTACCACAGTAATTTTTTCAGTACTAATCAAAAACTTTATGTGGCATATACAGGGCAGAAAAAATTACTATTCAAGACTTAGGCATCAGCAAATTATAAGGAATGAAAAAATGATGCAAACATCTAAAGCTTTTAAGGATTTGGCAATAAAAATCCAAAATATGTCAGGCATTGAGGAGGACGACCAGGGACTTATGGATGCAGCGGTAGAATTTGATATCAATGAAAATATGTGCAAGGGCTGTGCAAATGGGCAGATTCAATATTTGGAAAGGGCGAAGCTTAACTACCTTTGGTACAATAAAATGCTGGAAACAAGGGAGGCAATGGCAATTCAACTTAATGAAATGGCAGACATTATTGAATACTATACCAAGCCTGTTTCACAGGAAAAAAGAAATCTATTTGGTATGGAAAATTATTTGAAAAGGAGGTTAAGGGACGAAAAAATTATTGCAAGAAGAGTTTCTATTTCGGAGAACAGTAAGGGAAAATTGGAAATTCACATTGTGGCAAGAAAAAAGAAAAGGGCAAAAGTTACAACAGATGCAATGTGCAAAATAATTTCTAATGTAATAGGTCAGCCAATGAGATTTTCCGTAAAGGAAAATAGTCAGCTAATGAATTATTTTAATGAATATCTTTTTTTGGAACAAGTTAATTTCTCTACGGCAAGTGGAAGTGTAAAGAAGGTGAAGCAGAATCAGGAAATGTCAGGTGACAATTATACGTATATGGAGCTGGACAGCGGTGCAACTTTTATGAGCATATGCGATGGAATGGGCTCAGGCCCAAGGGCGGAGGGTTACAGCGAAGTTGTAATTGATTTACTGGAGCAACTTTTGGAAAGTGGTTTTACGGAGCAGACAGCATTAAAGCTAATTAACTCAGTTTTGCTTACGGGAAATCAGTGGCAGGAACCGGCGGCAGTCGATATGGCATTGTTTGACAGATATTCCGGCACATGCCAGTTCCTGAAAATGGGAGCTGCATGCACATATATAAAAAGAGGTGGCTGGGTGGAATGCATTAAGTCAACATCCCTACCAATGGGAATTTTTGAACAGGTTGATATGGAAACCATTACGAAAAAACTTTATGCCGGGGATTTTATTATAATGATTTCCGATGGAATAGTAGATTCCCTTGAGTGTACCGACAGAGAGGAGGCAATGGGAAGGATAATTATGGATATTAAAACTGCCAGTCCAAGGGAAATGGCACTGGAGATTATGAATAGAGCTTTGCAAATGTCAAAAGGAATTCCAAAAGATGATATGACAGTTTTGTGACACCGGGATATGGGAAAATTAGTAACAAATATGATAAAATAACAAAAAACAACGTATGGTCGTTAAAGGTGTAACAAAATATGAAAAATAAGGTATTGAATTTTATAAATTAAAAATAAAATATTACAATATGGAGACAGCGTCATACTGGGGGTTTCCGGAGGCGCTGATTCCATTTGTATGCTTTATCTTCTAAAAGACATTAGCAGTGAAATGAATCTGACTCTTTATGTGGTGCATATTAATCATCACATTAGAGGAAAACAGGCTCAGAACGATGCTGATTACGTAAAAGATGTGTGTAGAAAGCTGAATGTGGATTTTAAGCAGATTGATGCAGATGTTCCACTTATGGTTAAGCAGACAGGTATGACGGAGGAAGAGGCAGGCCGTCAGGCGAGATATAAGGCTTTTTTTGAACGAGCCATAGAAGTAAAAATTAAAGAAAAAAAACAAGCTAAGAATCAGACTAAAAAACCAGATGAAAGCCGGAAACTAAGCTTAAAAGAGAATCAGGAAAACTCAGCAAAAGAAGATGGCATTAAGAAAAATGACCCAAAAGAAAGAAAAAACAGTTACAACAATATCAAAATTGCCGTTGCCCACAACTTAAATGATAACAGCGAAACCGTGCTGTTTAATCTTTTTAGGGGAACAGGCATAAAGGGACTTACGGGAATCCCGGTTAGAAGAGATATGATTGTGCGTCCTCTTTTGTGTTGTACAAGACAGGAGATTGAGCATTATTTGAAATCTAAAAATATTTCATATTGCAGTGACGCAACCAACAAAGAAACAGAATACAGCCGTAATAAGATACGTTTGGAGCTTTTGCCTTATATAAAAAATAATATAAATAAAAAAGCTGAGTATAATATTGTAAACGCTGCAGAAAATTTAAATGAAATTTGGGATTATTTAAATAGGCAGGCAGCTGAGGAATATAAAAGATATGTTAAGGATGAAGTTTTGGATGAGAAGGCATTTAATCTTCACCCGGCAGTTTTGAATCAGGTTGTAAGAAAGATGATTGAGAATGGAGCAGGAAAGCTAAAGGATATTACAAGGAAACACGTAGCTTTTGGTTGTGGGGTTGAAAGATATGAATGTGTCCAAAACAGTTGATTTGCCATACAATCTTGTGGCAACAAGACTTTATCACGGAATATCAATAAAAAAGAAAAGTGATGAATCGAATCAGGAAAAAACAATGGAACAAGTGTTTGGTAAAGAATGGTAAGATTCATAATACTGAAAATGTAACAATAACCATTGAAAATAATAGTTTTTCTTCTGAAAATATTCAGGAATTATTGTATACGAAATGGTTTGATTATGATAAAATAAGAGAATTGACTGTTAGAACTCGCAGACCGGGTGATTTTATAACAGTTGATGAAAACGGAGGCAGAAAGAAGCTGAAGGATTATTTTATTAATGAGAAAATTCCAAAGGCGCAAAGGGATGAGATTCTTTTGCTGGCTGATGGAAGTCATGTGGTTTGGGTAATCGGATACAGAATAAGTGCTTATTACAAGGTTACTGAAACTACAAAGAATATTTTAAGAGCAGATTATATTGAAGAAGATTAGGAATTAAAAACCTAAATAACATATGATAAGGAGTTTATTATGAATACAAAGATTAATGTTATGATTAGCGAAGAAAGAAATTAATAAAAAGAGTATGTGAAATTGCAGAACAGATTAGTAAGGATTATGCAGGAAAAGAAGTACGTTTGATTTTGTAATTCTTTAAAGGCAGTGTTTTTTATACATGTGAATTGGCAAAGAGAATTAACTATTCCTGTAACACTTGATTTTATGAGTGTTTCAAGCTATGGTAGCGGAACAGTTAGTTCAGGAACAATAAAGATTAAGAAAGATTTGGATGATGACATTGAAGGACTTGATGTTATTGTTGTTGAGGATATTATTGACTCAGGAAATACTTTAAGCCGTCTTATTCCAATGCTTAAGGAAAGAAAACCGGCAAGCCTTAAGATTACAACACTTCTTGACAAGCCGGACAGAAGAGAGGTTGACGATGTTACAGTTGACTATGTTGGATTTGAAATTGAAGACAAATTCGTAGTGGGCTATGGTTTGGATTACGACCAGAGTTACAGAGATTTACCATATATTGGAGTTATTGAGCAATAAAACTTAATAAAATTATCGGTTTAAAAATAGGATCGGATACAATTGAACATTAAAGATAAGTTACACAGACTTGAAAAATTCCAGATAGGAGGAATGAATTGAACAATAAAAGAAGTAATTTTACGAGAATTTATTTTATAGGGATGGCAATTATTATTATAGTTATGCTTTATTATGCAGGTTCAGGACTTAAATCAAATAACTATAAATATAATGATTTGTTAAACGATTTGCAGGATGGAAAGGTTACAGAGGTTAGCATTAACCAGAATAAGGAGGTTCCAACAGGAAAGGTTACTGTGAAACTTCAGGATGGTTCAACTAAATATGTTTATATTACTGATGTTAACAAGGTAATCAGTGAAATAAAGGACATTAATGACAAGACTAATCAGAATATACAGCCATATATTGCTGATGTAAGAAGAGACAGCATTTTTCTTACAAATATTTTGCCTATGTTGCTTATGGGTGTGGTAATTGTAATTGTTATTATGATGATGAACGCTAATGCAGCAGGCGGTAATTCCAAGATGGCCAATTTTGGAAAAAGCAGAGCCAAAATGGTTGTAGAAGTTAAGAATATGGACTTTAGCAAGGTTGCAGGTCTTAAGGAAGAAAAAGAAGAACTTGAGGAAATTGTTGATTTCTTAAAAAATCCTAATAAGTATATTATGCTTGGGGCAAGAATCCCAAAGGGAATACTTTTAGAGGGACCTCCGGGAACAGGTAAAACTCTTCTTGCCAAGGCTACAGCAGGCGAAGCAGGAGTTCCGTTTTTTACTATTTCAGGTTCAGATTTCGTTGAAATGTTTGTTGGTGTAGGTGCATCAAGAGTTAGAGACCTTTTTGCGGAAGCAAAGAAGAACGCACCATGTATTATTTTCATTGACGAAATTGATGCAGTTGCAAGACGAAGAGGAACAGGTATGGGAGGTGGTCACGATGAACGTGAGCAGACTCTTAACCAGATGCTTGTAGAAATGGATGGTTTTGGTGTTAACGAGGGGATTATCGTTATGGCAGCAACTAACCGTGTAGATATTTTGGATCCGGCTATTTTAAGACCGGGACGTTTTGATAGAAAGGTTCTTGTTGGAAGACAGATGTTAAGGGCAGAAAAGAGATTCTTGAAGTGCATGCTAAGAATAAGCCTATCGGTGATGATGTTGATCTTGAACAGATTGCAAGAATTACGTCAGGTTTCACAGGTGCAGACCTTGAAAACTTACTTAATGAGGCTTCTATTCTTGCAGCAAAAGCAGGAAAGCATTTTCTTACACAGGCTGAAATTAATCAGGCAATGATTAAGGTTGGCATCGGTAAAGAGAAGAAGAGCAGAATTATTTCTGAAAAAGAAAAGCGTATTACAGCATATCACGAATCAGGTCATGCGATTTTATTCCATGTTCTTCCTGATGTTGGACCGGTTCACACTGTTTCAGTTATTCCAACAGGAGCAGGTGCAGCAGGTTATACTATGCCTTTGCCTGGTAAGGATGAAATGTTCCTTACAAAAGGCAAAATGTTACAGGAGATTATGGTTGACCTTGGTGGACGTATAGCCGAAGAACTTATTCTTGACGACATTACAACAGGTGCGTCACAGGATATTAAGCAGGCTACAGCTACAGCAAAGGCAATGGTTACTAAATACGGATTTTCAGAGAAACTTGGTCTTATTAATTATGATGATGAGTCAGACGATGTATTTATTGGAAGAGATTTAGCTCATTCAAAGGGATACGGAGAGAATACTGCTTCAGCTATTGATGAGGAAGTTAGGGAGATTGTTGATACATGTTATAAAAAGGCTAAGAAGATTATTGAAGACCATATGGAACAGTTGCATGCAAGTGCAGCATTGTTAATGGAAAAAGAAAAGATTGGCCGTGAAGAATTTGAAAGTCTATTTGACGCTGATAATAATCAGGCCGACTCTTTAACAAACGAGGAAACAGTATAAAATTTTAATGTTAAATAGTTGCAACAGAACTTTATTATTATTTTGTTGCAACTATTTTGTACAATGGGAAATCTGTTGTATGAAAACCGGAAATTTTAGAAGAAGGGATTATAAAAATGAAACAGCAAAAGGAAGCACTTTTTCACGATGGCTCAAGTCAGTTTTGCAAATATAATGAAAAGTCGGATACATATACATTTATTCTCAGAACTACAATAGGGGCAGTAAATCAGGCTTTTATGGCAATAGATGGTTATGAGATGAAAATGTCACACGTGGATACAAAGGCAGATTCGATTATTATGCAATTAATCTGGCTCTTGGAACTAAAATGATAAAGTACCATTTCAGAACGGTTGGTCAATACCGGTTATACTATAATGTTTTCGGTGCAAGTGAACATTTTTCTGAAGAATGGGAGTTTGAGTTTACACCGGGATTTAAAACACCTGATTGGGCTAAGGGCGCTGTAATGTATCAAATTATGGTGGACAGATTTAATAATGGCGATAAGTCTAATGATGTAATGACTAATGAATATGCTATATTGGTCGTGGAGTTTCAAAGGTTGAGAATTGGAGTGAGCTCCTGCTGTTGATGGAACAAGACAGTTTTATGGCGGAGATTTGCAGGGGGTTATTGATAAGCTTGAATATCTTGAAAAAATTAGGTGTTGAAGTTATTTATTTTAACCCTATTTTTGTTTCTCCATCTAACCATAAATATGATACACAGGATTATGATTATATTGATCCTCATTTTGGAAAGATTGTTAATGATAACGGTAAGTTATTAGAGGACGGTGACAATAATAATGAGCACGCTCAGCGCTATAAGGTTAGAACAACTGACCTTGCAAATCTTGAAGCAAGTAATAAGTTGTTTGTTGAATTGGTTGAAAAGCTCACGCCCATGGAATTAAAATAATTATTGATGGTGTTTTTAATCATTGTGGCTCTTTTAATAAGTGGATGGACAAAGAGAAGTTTTATACAAAGAATAAAAATTATAAATCCGGTGCTTATATTTCAAAGGATAGTCCGTACAATTTATATTTTAAGTTTCTTGAAGACAGATGGCCTGACAATAACTCTTTTGAAGGCTGGTGGGGCTTTGATACTTTGCCAAAACTAAATTATGAAGGTAGTAAAGAGCTTTGCGATTATATTATTGAAGTTGGTAAGAAGTGGGTTAGTCCACCTTACAATGTAGATGGTTGGAGACTTGATGTGGCGGCAGATTTAGGTCACAGTCAGGAGTTTAACCATGAGTTTTGGAAGAAATTTCGTAAGGCAGTTAAGGAAGCCAATCCGGAAGCTATTATTTTGGCAGAGCATTATGGAGATGCTAATTCATGGCTTCAGGGCGACCAGTGGGATACTATTATGAACTATGATGGCTTTATGGATCCGGTAACATGGTTTTTGACAGGTGTTGATAAGCATTCCGACAATTCTAATCCGGGAATGCGTGGCGATGCGGGAACTTTTAAGCTTACAATGCAGTATCAGATGTCAAGAATGCAGAATCAGTCATTGTTGGTGGCAATGAATGAGTTGTCAAATCACGACCATTCAAGATTTCTTACAAGAACTAACCGTATGGTTGGTCGTGTGGGGACAGCAGGAACAGCGGCAGCAAGTCAGGATATTGATGAAGCTATTTTTAAGCAAGGTGTTGTAATGCAGATGACATTGCCGGGAGCACCTACGCTTTATTATGGTGACGAGGCAGGTGTTTGCGGTTGGACGGACCCGGACAATAGACGAACTTATCCTTGGGGATACGAAAACTTTGAAATTTTGGAATTTTACCGTGAGACAATTGCAATTCACAGACAGCACAAAGTTTTTAAAACAGGTTCTTACAAGCCATTAGTTGAGCAGAGAGATTTGCTGTGCTATGGACGTTTTGATATGGACAATGCAGCTTTTGTGGCAATTAATACATCAGATACAGACAAAACAGTTTTAATTCCAACTTGGACATTAGGTGTGGAAGATGGTGAAAGCTTTGAACGATTAATTGAAACATCAAGAGAGTTCTATAACTGTGGCAGAGTAAAAGTGGTTCAGGAAAACGATGTTGTAACAGTAACCGTAAAAGCTAATAGCTCAGTAATATATCATAAGTAGGTTTAAAATATTTTAATGCGAACTAACTAAATAATACCACAATTATATTACGTAGCTGTAATAGGTGTTAATTTTCTAAAAAATAAAAATTTGTTATCTAAATAAGTAGATGAAAATAAAAAATATTGCAAAAAATCTTATAAAAATCACAAAAAACGTTTGCACTTTAAGCATTTATATGGTATAAGTATATATTGTTAAAGCAATGGGCAGATTCCCGAGTGGCCAAAGGGGACAGACTGTAAATCTGCTGGCACTGCCTTCGAAGGTTCGAATCCTTCTCTGCCCATTATTATTAACATGCCGGCGTGGCGGAACTGGCAGACGCGCAGGACTTAAAATCCTGTTGTGGCAACACAGTACCGGTTCGATTCCGGTCGCCGGCATTACATATTAAAGTGGGAAGCTATGATGCAAAAGCGTCATAGCTTTTTTCGTATAGGAGAGAGAAGTTAATGTATAATTTTGGGGTACGCAAAATGAATTGAAAGCAGTTTAAGTGATATATTGGTTGACATAACTATAAAAATGTCAAACAATATGCAACAAATATATGATTAAAACAAGAATATGTGACATGATTAGTTTACATAACTTTGAAAACGTACCACAAAAATTAAAAAAATTTCGATTTTTGGGGTACATTCCATCAAATCATAAAACAGACCACACAGCATACTGTATATAGACGAACAAAATGCCACAATGAAATGAGAAATAGCCAAATCCCTTGTACATTTGACAGTCTTATACATATTGAGTAGAATGTAAAAGTCAAATAGATGACGGAATGTACAGCAAATGGTAAAAGTCAGATAGATGACGGAATGTACAGTAAATAGTAAAAGTCAGATAGATGACGGAATATATAGTAAATAGTTTTAAGAAATGAGAGGGATTTATAATGAAGATTGGATTTGGATGCGACCATGCAGCAATTGACTTAAAGAATGAACTTATTGAATATATGACAGAAAAGGGCTACGAATGTGTTGATTATGGCACAGGCTATGATGAAAACGGAGAAATTATTAAGTGCGATTATCCAAACAAGGGTCGTGAAGTTGGTGAAGCAGTTGTAAGAAAAGATGTAGATTACGGTGTACTTATGTGTGGAACCGGAATCGGCATTTCTGTTGCAGCAAATAAGGTTCCAGGTGTAATTGCAGCAGTTTGCAGCGAACCTTATTCGGCAAAACTTACAAAGCAGCATAACAATGCTAATATTATTGCTTTTGGTGCAAGAGTTGTTGGAGTAGAACTTGCAAAAATGATTCTTGATGAATTTTTTGGAGCAGAGTTTGAAGGTGGAAGACATCAGGCAAGAGTTGACATGATTCATGGAATTGAAGCAGATTATAGCAAATAAGATTTACAGAATTAGAATAAACTATAGCAAATAAGATTCACAGAATTAGAATAAACTATAGTAAATAAGGTTTGTAAAAATAGAAAAGAGTTATTGACAGGCTCTTTTTTATTTTATATAATTGCTTTAATGCTTTAAAGCGTAACGGTTTAAAGCAACGAATAATAAAAATTAATTTTGCATTAAGTCTTAAAGAAGAGATAAGGTTGAACAGTGGAGATAAAATACACAGATGCAAGGTTAATAAGGAGGAGATTATGACAGAAATACTTTGCGGAATTATGTTGGTTGCCTTTTTTTGTGGTAATGATTGGAGTAGGTTTTTATTCAAGAAAGCACGCAACCAATGTTAGTGGATTTGTTTTGGGTGGACGTTCAGCAGGTCCGTGGCTTACAGCTTTTGCCTTTGGAACATCTTACTTTTCAGCAGTTATCTTTGTAGGATACGCAGGACAGTTTGGATGGAATTTTGGGTTGGCATCAACATGGGCAGGACTTGGTAATGCATTTATTGGTTCATTGCTTGCATGGAACGTTCTTTGGAAGAAGAACAAGAATTATGACGCAGTATCTTGATGCTAAGACCATGCCGGATTTTTTTGGAAAAAGATTTAATTCAGTACCATTAAAGGTTGCTGCATCAGTTATTGTATTTATATTTTTGATACCATACACAGCATCATTATATAACGGACTTTCAAGTTTATTTGGACTTGTTTTTGATATCCCATATTGGGTTGTTATTTTAGTAATGGCGATTTTGACAGGATTTTACGTAATTTTCGGTGGTTATATGGCTACTGCAATAAACGACTTTATTCAGGGAATTATAATGCTTTTCGGAATTTGCGCAGTTATTGGTGCAGTTTTAATGGATAATGGTGGTTTGCTTAAAGCCACTCAGAAATTGTCAGCAGTACCAAGTGAAGGCTGGGCCGGTGGAGCGTTTACTTCATTTCTTGGTCCTGATCCATTGGCATTATTATTTGTAGTAATTTTAACATCTCTTGGAACATGGGGACTTCCACAGATGGTTGGAAAATTTTACGCAATTAAGAGTGAAAAAGACATTCATAAAGGAACTGTTATTTCAACAGTTTTTGCAATAATCGTAGCCGGTGGATGCTACTTCCTTGGTGGATTTGGCAGATTATACAGTGATAAAATTGCCATTAATGAAGCAACAGGCAAGCCATTGTTTGACACAATTATTCCAACAATGTTGTCTACTTTACCGGCAATAATTATTGCAATTGTTATTGTTTTGGTTTTGTCAGCATCAATGTCAACACTTTCATCATTGGTACTTACATCAAGCTCAACTTTTACATTAGACGTAATTGTGCCGGTCTCAAAA
>ENA-OQIO01001269-OQIO01001269.1-human-gut-metagenome-genome-assembly--contig:-NODE-1269-length-12497-cov-2.997090_pt1 | contig 12497 bp, 18 predicted proteins | sample MGYA00242573_ERZ504737 | MGnify/ENA primary metagenome ERZ504737 (study PRJEB26092, sample SAMD00036203) | human gut metagenome | host: Homo sapiens | study: EMG produced TPA metagenomics assembly of... | reverse complement strand
ACCATATATCCATAATAATAGCCAATATGCATCTTAAATTAATTCTCACCTCATTATATCTAACTTTTGCAATAAAAAAAGCTACCCTCCTCAAATCCACTTTAAGGAAGATAGCTTAATACCTTTTATAAATTTCTTTCCTGTTACATTCCCCGGAAGCGCTGATACCGCTGTTCTGCCAGTTCTTCACCGCCCATCTGCTGATATTTCATCAGAAATCCCGCGATTTTGCGCTTCATATATAAAGTAACACGATTCATATTGTCGCTGCTTACGATTGGAAATTCCGGGAGAATCTGTTCGATAATGCCCAGTTCCTTTAAATCCTGTGCCGTCAGTTTCATTACCTGCGCCGCTTTTTCTGCTTTGGATGCGTCCTTCCACAAAATTGATGCAAAGCCCTCCGGTGAGAGAATTGAATACACCGAATTTTCCAGCATCCAGACTTCATTTCCCGCTGCAAGCGCCAGCGCACCGCCGCTTCCGCCTTCGCCAATGACAATCGAAAGCACCGGCACTTTTAAATCTGCCATTTCAAACAGATTTTTTGCAATCGCTTCACCCTGTCCGCGTTCTTCCGCACCGATGCCACAGTATGCACCCGGTGTATCCACAAGGCACAATACCGGACGGTGAAATTTTTCTGCCTGTTTCATCAGACGCAGTGCTTTACGGTATCCCTCCGGATACGGCATTCCGAAATTACGCACAATATTCTCTTTTGTCGTTGCACCTTTCTGCTGTCCAATCACCGTCACCGGCTGTTTTCCAAAAAACGCGATACCACCTACAACCGCGCCGTCATCACGGTACGCCCTGTCACCATGCAGTTCATAAAAATCTTTGGTGAGATAGCCGATATAGTCAAGCGCCGACGGACGTTTACCGCTTCTTGCAATCTGCACCTTTTCCCATGCCGACAACTGCTTCTTTTCATTTTTTGCCGCCAACAGTGCTTCTTCTTTTTTAATATCAATTTTTTTTTGCATATATGTCATCTAAATACTGCTGATAGCGGCTCATTGTTTCTGCCTGTGGCTTTTTATGCAGCCGCAGCAGTGTCGATAAGGTCTGCTTTAAAAATCTGCGTTCCACGATATTATCAATCAATCCATGTTCCAGTAAAAATTCCGCCCGCTGAAATCCTTCCGGCAGTTCTTCCCCTATGGTCTGTCTGATAACACGCGGTCCTGCAAATCCGACCAGCGCCTGCGGTTCTGCAAGAATAATATCACCCAGCATGGCAAAGCTTGCCGTCACGCCGCCGGTTGTCGGATTGGTAAGCACGGTAATATAAAGTCCGCCTGCCGCATCAAATTTTTTCAGCGCAGCCGCCGTCTTTTCCATTTGCATGAGTGATACAATGCCCTCCTGCATTCTCGCGCCCCCGGAACAGGTAAATATTATCAGCGGAAGCTTTTCTACCGTTGCCCGCTCAATTGCCCTTGTCAGCTTCTCCCCCACGGCATATCCCATGCTTCCCATAAGAAATCGTGTATCGCACACTCCGACTGCCGCTTCCATGCCGTCTATTTTTCCTTTTCCGGTAATCACTGCTTCATTTAAACCGGTGTCTCTCTGTAAATCCCCAAGTTTTTCTTCATATCCTTTAAAATGACAGGGATTGCCGCCGGTAAATTCTTCGTCCCATTCTTCAAATGTCTGTGCATCAAACACCATTTTTATCCGCTCATACGCGCCTATTTTCATATAATGTCCGCATTTCGGGCAGACATAAGCATTCTGCGTAAAATCTTCCGTCAGAATCATTTCATGACAGCTTTCGCATTTTGTATACAATCCGTCCGGGACAATCGGCGCTTCCGCCTGATTCTGATGCCGCACCGGCTGATTTTCCTTTTTAAATAATCCTTTTAAATGCACACTCTATCCCTGCCTTTTATTTTAAAATTAATCCCGTTTTAAGCGGTTTCTTCAAAATTTTTCTCAATAAAATCTGTATGAACCGCACCGCTTTCAAATTCCTTATTTTTTAAAATCTCATACTGAAAGTCCAGATTGGTCGTTACACCTTCAATAATAACTTCTCCTAAAGTACTTCTCATCTTTTTCAATGCTGATTCACGATCTTTATCATATACCATTACTTTCATAATCATCGAATCATAATACGGTGGTATTATATAGCCGGATAAACTGCCGTATCAATCCGCACACCGTTTCCGCCGGGAATATGCAGTTCCTGAATCGTGCCCGGACACGGCGCAAAATTTTTATCCGGATTTTCGGCATTAATACGCACTTCCATCGCATGACCCGTCAGATGAATATCACTCTGGCGCAGTCCGAGTTTCTCTCCCGCAGCAATGCGAATCTGCTCTTTTACCAGATCAATGCCTGTGACAAGCTCTGTTACCCCGTGTTCTACCTGAATCCGCGTGTTGATTTCCATAAAATAAAACTGTCTGTGGCTGTCTAAAAGAAATTCCACCGTCCCGGCATTGCGGTATCCGACCGCTTTTGCCGCCCGAACCGCCATTGCTCCCATTTGTTCCCGCAAATCCTCGTCCAGCGCTGTACACGGTGATTCCTCAATCATTTTCTGATGTCTGCGCTGTACCGAACAGTCGCGTTCACCCAAATGAATCGTATTGCCCTCATTATCCGCCAGTATCTGAAACTCGATATGTTTTGGATGTTCAATATATTTTTCAATATACATGGAATTGTCGCCAAAACCATTTTCGGCTTCACGCTGTGCATTTTGAAAATTTTTCTCAAATTCTTCGCTGTTTCGCACCACACGCATGCCTTTTCCACCACCGCCAAGTGCCGCTTTTATCATGACCGGATAACCGATTTCATCTGCAAATTTCCTGCCTACTTCCGCCGTAAAAATGGGGTTTTTCGTACCCGGAATGACCGGAACACCCGCCCGCACCATTGCATTTCTGGCTTCCGATTTATTTCCGGTTTCTTCGATTGTCTTTGCAGACGGACCAATAAATGCAATGTTACATTTTTCACAAAGTGCAGCAAATTTGCTGTTTTCAGATAAAAACCCAAAACCCGGATGAATGGCATCAGCCCCCGATGCAATCGTTGCGCTTAAAATGCGTTCCATATTCAGATAACTGTCCTTTGCTTCTGCCTTTCCGATACAGATGCTTTCATCGGCAAGCTGGGTATGCAGTGCATCGGCATCCGCCTGTGAATACACGGCAACCGTTTTGATGCCCATTTCACGGCATGCCCGGATAATGCGCACCGCAATCTCCCCTCTGTTTGCAATCAATAACTTCTGAAACATTTCTTCTTTCCTTTCCGCAGACATTTTTACATGTTTAGCCAATCATAAAGGTCAATTCCGCGGTAAGTGCAGTTTCTCCATCTACGCTTGCCGTCACTTTTCCGATTCCGACAGGACCTTTGCTTTTAATAATTTCACATTCCATTTTCAGCTTGTCGCCCGGCACAACCTTTCTTTTAAAACGTGCGTTATTTACTGCGCCAAAGTATGCTGTCTTTCCTTTATTCTTTTCCAGTGACAGAATTGCCACCGCTCCGACCTGTGCGCAGGCTTCTATCTGTAAGACACCGGGCATCACCGGTTCTCCTGGAAAATGTCCCGCAAAATACGGTTCATCGTATGTCACACACTTATATCCGACTGCCCGCTGTCCCGGCTCACACTCCGTCACCATATCCACCAGCAGAAACGGATGTCTGTGTGGAATAATCTCCATAATTTCCTTTGTTGTAAGCATATTTTTCTCCATTCCACAGATGATTTCTCATCTACTATTCGGGTTGTTTGCTTTCACCCGGAAGCAAACAACCATGTGAAAATGCTTTAATTTATGGCATTTTCACATTCCACAGATGATTTCTCAGGGCATCTTTGTGATGTCTGCATCACAAAGTGCCGTGTGAAAATGCTTTGATTTATGGCATTTTCACACTCCTACAATAAACAGCGGCTGTCCAAACTCGACCATTTCACCGTTTTCAACCAGCACTTCTTTGACAATTCCGTCACACTCGCTTTCAATTTCATTCATCAGCTTCATTGCTTCGATAACACCGAGTGTCTGTCCTTTTTTTACGGTATCGCCCACTGTAACAAATGGTTCGTCTTCCGGGGACGGCGCACTGTAGAAAATGCCGACCAGCGGCGAAGCAACAACTGTACCCTCTGCCTGCTTTTCATTTTTTTGCGTATCGGTCTGATATTCACCGCCCGCCGCCGTAAAGCTGTATCCGTCCATGGCTGCCGGATTTCCTGTCGTCATGCTCTGCGTTCTTTCCTCGGAAACACCGGACCGGTTTCCTGCCTGTGATGCCTGCATACAGCCGGACTGTATACCCGGCTCGCCTGTCTGCTGTACCGGATTGAATTCTTTTACGCGTTCTGCGGTAAGCGTAAGCTTCGTTTCTCCTTCTTCCAGTGAAAAACCTGTCAGCGCGCTTTTCGACACGGCATCTATCAGTTTTAAAATCTGCTCTAATTCCATAACTGCCTCATTTCTTTTATGAAAACTTTTTCACAAGAAGCGTTGCATTGTGTCCGCCAAATCCAAGGGAATTGGACAGCACCGTCTTCACCTCTGTTTCAATGCCTTTTCCTTTAATATACTGCAAATCCATTTCGTCTTCTGTTTCCGTAAGCCCCACATTCGGATGCAGATACCCATCTGTTACCGACTTGATACAGGCAATCAGCTCTACCGCACCTGCCGCACCCAGAAGGTGTCCGACCATGGATTTGGTGGAGCTGACCGGTACATTTTCTGCCGCTTCGCCAAATGCCAGCTTAATTGCCCTCGTTTCAAACAAATCGTTGTGATGTGTACCGGTTCCGTGTGCATTGATATAATCCACTTCCTGCGGTAATACGCCTGCTTCCTGCATGGCATTTGTCATGGCACGTGCCGCGCCGCTTCCGTCTTCCGCCGGAGAGGTGATATGATACGCATCGCTTGAACAGCCATATCCGGCAATTTCCGCATATATATGCGCGCCGCGCTTCTTGGCATGTTCTAAGGATTCCAGTACCAGAACACCCGCACCTTCTCCCATAACAAAACCACTTCTGTTCTTATCAAACGGCAGGGATGCCCTAAGTGGATCTGTGCTTGTAGAAAGTGCCGTAAGTGCCGTAAATCCTCCGATTCCAATCGGTGTGATACTGCTTTCCGTACCGCCGCAGACCATAACGTCTGCATCACCGCACTGGATAGAGCGGTATGCCTCACCGATAGAATTTGTTCCTGTCGCACAGGCTGTTACCACATTGATGTTTTTTCCTTTTAATCCGTATGCAATGGATACATTTCCTGCCGCCATATTGGTAATCATAAGCGGAACTAACAGTGGATTAATCCTTCCCGGTCCACGCTCCAGCAGCTTTTTATGCTCACGCTCCATGCATCTAGCTGCCGATTCCGGAACCGATAGACGTTCCGACACGGTATGCATCTTCCTTTGCCATATCCAGTCCGGCATCTTTAATTGCCTGTCCTGCCGCAGCTACCGCATACTGGCTAAATAATTCCATGCGCTTTGCCTGCTTAAAATCCATATATGCCTGTGCATCAAAGTCTTTTACTTCTGCCGCAAGCTTTACCTTAAAATCCGTTGTATCAAATTTTGTAATTGCACCGATACCGACCTTTTGTGCTTTTACATTTTCCCAGAATTCCTCTACGGTCAAACCAATCGGTGTAATTGCACCCATTCCCGTCACAACTACTCTGCTTTTCTGCATTTCTTCCTCCAATCTGCTCATCTGCCCCTCAAACTGCTTTGCTTTCGTTTAGAAATAATATCACCTATACCATGCCGCCGTTGACTGACAGCACCTGTCCAGTAATATACGATGCCTTATCCGAAGCCAGAAATACCGCTGCCTGTGCTATATCCTGCGCCGTTCCCATGCGTTTTAAAGGAATTGATGACTGTACGCTTTCCTTTACACTGTCAGAAAGCACAGCTGTCATATCTGTGTCAATATACCCCGGTGCAATCGCATTGACTGTAATCTGTCTGGATGCCAGTTCTTTTGCCGCAGATTTTGTAAGCCCGATAACACCGGCTTTGGATGCCGCGTAATTTGCCTGTCCTGCATTTCCTGTCAGACCGACAACCGATGCCAGATTGATAATCCTGCCGCTTCTTTGCTTTATCATATATTTTGCTGCGTGGCGGATACAGTGAAATGTTCCTCCAAGATTGACTGCAAGCACCTGTTTAAAATCCTGTTCTGACATTCTAAGAAGCAGTCCGTCCTTTGTTATTCCTGCATTATTTACTAAAATGTCGATTTTTTCATATTTTTGTACGACATATTTTATCATTTCCTCGACAGCCGCAAAGTCTGACACATCACACTGATATTTTTCCGCACTGCCGCCGTTTTTTAAAATACTATCTACGTATCCTGTGCCGCCTGCGCATTTCCTGCATAATTTACAATCACAGTTGCACCTTCTTTGGCAAGGCTTTTCGCAATCGCACTACCGATTCCCCTGCCTGCGCCTGTTACCAGCGCAATTTGTCCGTTCATTTCCTGCATGATGCCCTCCTGACTATTCTGTGATAAGCTGTGATAAATCTTCTTCCTTTTCAATATTGATACAGGTGATTCCTTCACACTGCATTTCCTTTGCCGTCTTTTTTACAAATCCGGTTAGTGTTCTTCCCGGTCCGATTTCTATAAATGTGTCAAAGCCGTCCGTGATTAACTTACGTAACGTCTGTTCAAAGCGTACCGGTGAATAAACCTGCTTTCTTAACAGTTCCGGAATTTCTTTGCTGTCTGTTACATATTCCGCTGTCAGATTGGCAATATACGGAATCTGAATTTTGTTAAATGTAATCTTTCCGAGTTCTTTTTGGAGCTGTTCTCCCGCGCCGTAAAGCAATGGAGAATGAAACGGTCCGCTGACCTTTAACGGCACCACTCTTTTTGCACCTGCCTGCTTTAAAACTTCTGCTGCCCGTTCCACTTCGCCTTTTTCACCGGAAATGACAATCTGTCCCGGACAATTATAATTGGCAATGCCGATTTTTGCAGTGTCCAGTGATGTTTTTAATACTTCTTCCGTCTGTTTTGCACTAAGTCCCAACACTGCCGCCATACTGCCCTGACCTTCCGGTACTGCCTGTTCCATATAAATTCCGCGTCTGCGGATTACGTGACAGCCGTCTTTAAAAGATAATGCCCCTGCTGCCGTCAGCGCCGCATATTCTCCCAGTGAAAGCCCTGCCGCCGCTTCGTACGGAATCCTTTTTTCCTGTAAAACGTTCAGTATCGCACATTCTGTTGTATACATGGCAATCTGCGTGTATTCGGTCTGATTTAAAGCTTCATTTTCTTCAAAACAAAGTGACGCAACATCAATGCCTGTCACTTCCTGTGCCGTTTTAAAATATTGTCTGACGGCATCATATTTTTCATAAAAAGAACGTCCCATTCCGACATTCTGTGCGCCCTGTCCCGGAAAGAGAAATGCTGTTTTACGCATGTTCCGCCTCATTTCCGCACGAATCTTCCGCAAAGATACTGCATTTTTTTATCGTTTCTTTTGCTTCCTGCACAATTTCCTGAATAATTTCTGCACAGGTCTGTTCTTTTTTTATCATGCCTGCAATCTGACCAGCCATGACCGTTCCCATGGCAACATCACCGTCTACAACAGCTTTGCGCAGTGCACCCAGTGTCAGGTGTTCCAATTCTTCAAAGGATACATTGTTTTTTCCATTTCAAGATACTGGCGTGTCATTGTATTTCTAAGGGAGCGCACCGGATGTCCCGTGCTTCTTCCCGTAACGACGGAATCAATATCCTTTGCGCCAATCACACGGTCTTTGTACGCCTGACTGACGGTGGATTCCTTTGCAACGATAAAACGCGTTCCTAGCTGTACCGCTTCCGCACCCAGCATCAATGCCGCTGCCATGCCTCTGCCGTCACCAATGCCGCCAGCACCGATAACCGGAACCGATACCGCATCGACAACCTGTGGGAGCAAGGACATTGTTGTCTGCTCACCGATATGACCGCCGGACTCCATGCCCTCTGCAACAATCGCATCTGCGCCCGCACGTTCCATCATTCTTGCCATTGCAACAGAAGCAACCACAGGAATCACACGAATTCCTGCCTCCTTCCACTGTTTCATGTATTTTGCAGGATTACCAGCCTGTTGTGACGGCTTTTACACCTTCTTCGGCTACAACCTGTGCTACTTCGTCTACATGCTCGCTTAGCAGCATGACATTCACGCCAATTGGCTTATCTGTAATCTCTTTTGCCCTGCGGATTTCACTCCGCACCCATTCTGCCGGTGCGTTTGCCGCCCCGATAAATCCGATGCCGCCCGCTTTTGAAACATTTGCCGCTAGCGCCGCATTTGCGACCCATGCCATACCACCCTGAATGACCGGTATTCAATTTCAAGCAGTTTTGTAATTCTTGTCTGCATATTTTCTCATCTCCGAACATCTTTATAAACGTTGTCTGCCTTTTTACCTCACTGCTTTTTAAGCTTCTACACCGTGATTTTTTAAATAATCACAGACATCCTGTACCGTTAATAACTTTTCAAGTTCTTCTGACGGAATTTCTACAGAATATTCGTCTTCCAGTGCCATTACCAATTCAAATAAATCCAGTGAATCTGCATTTAAGTCTTCCTTGAAGCGTGATTCCGGCTTTACATCCTCTACGTTTACATTTAACTGTCCTGCGATAATTTCTTTCATTTTTTCTAACATCTTTTTAATCTCCATTCTTTATAATATATTTTTGATATTCTCTTGTAATCGGCGCTTATTCTGCCTGTCATTTGTGCCATTCCAGTAACGCACTGCCCCAGCTTAATCCGCCGCCAAAGCCGGATAGAATCAGCACATCGCCCGGTATCAGACGGTTTTGTCTGTTTAATTCGTCTAAAAGAACCGGTATGCTTGCCGCTGAAGTATTTCCGTGGGTTTCCAGATTCATCGGAAATTTTTCAACCGGTACATCCAGCCGCTTTGCAATACTTTCAATCATTCTTGCATTTGCCTGATGTAAAATAAAATATTTTACCTGTTCCTTTGCCGTTTCCGATTCTTCTAGCACTTCTTTAACAGACTCCGGTACTTTCCGAACTGCAAAAGAGAAAATTTCCCGTCCGTTCATATGCATCGCATTTTCTTTTCCCAGTGTCAAAGCCTGTGCACTGCCGCTGTCGCTGTGCAGTCTGAAAATGCTTTTTCCGCTGCTGTCTTCACCTAAAACAACCGCACCTGCGCCGTCACCAAACAGCACACAGACACTTCTGTCTTTCCAGTCCACCACCTGCGACATCACTTCCGCACCGATAACCAGTACCTTTTTGTACATGCCCGCTTTAATATAGGCATCTGCCACACTCATTGCATACAAAAATCCTGTACAGGCGGCGCTTAAATCAAAACATGCCGCGTGCTCTGCCCCAATCTCCTGTTGGACAAGATTTGCCGTACTCGGAAATATGTAATCAGGCGTTGAAGTCGCAACGATAATGGCTTCTATCTGCTCTGCCGCTATCCCGGCATCTGCTATCGCCTTTTTCGCGGCTTGTGCCGCAAGCGCTGATGCAGTCTGACCTTCCTGTGCGATATGACGGCTTCGGATTCCGGTTCTGGTGCGAATCCACTCATCACTGGTATCCAAAAATGTTGAAAGTTCTGCATTGTCAAGCACCCTTGACGGAACAGCACTTCCCGTTCCTATTATTTTCGTATTCATATCTGCCTCTGTGCCGCGTTTTCTTTTTCCCGAAAATGTCCCGCAGCTTTGACATTTTCCTTCTTTAAAATTCTGTTTCGTTTCTTCAGATTTTCGTTTTGAATATCTTACTTTTTGATAATCAAAATATTAATCTAAAAATTTAAGAGTCAAACGAAATCCGTAAAAGCTTTTTGTTTGACTCTCAAACTAGTTGTTACTATACAGGAAAACTTTTCCTTTGTCAATAGTATTTTGATATTCAAATTATTTTTTAGAAATTAAAATCAATTTTAATCCCCTTTAAGTCTTCTGCCAGCAGATTATTATCCTCAAGAATATTGCGGATATTCTGTTGTGCAGCTTCGACATTGTTTGTTGTCTTGCGCTGGAGGGATAAATCCTGCTGGGCACTGTCTGCCTCCGCCTGACCCTTGATGAGTTCTTCCTGCTCTTTCCTCTCCTGCTTTGCCTCATCAATGCGCTCCTGCTGTTCGTCACGCTTCTCTTTCTGCTCCTCGGCTTTCTTCTGCGCTTCTTCCTGCTCTTTGTCGATATGCTCTTTTCCGTCCTGAATGAGCAGCCCCATGATTTCTTTGTTGGAAGCTTCCAAAATATCATCTGCTGCACTGCCTGCTTTTAACATATCCTGTGACTTTGCCTGATCGGTCTTTGCCTTTGCGATTGTATCTGTCAGCTCAATCAGCTTATCCTTCGCATTGGAAGCAGTTACTTTCATTGAACCGGCAATCTGGTTTAACCGGAGTGCCTTTTCCTGATATTCTGTACGCGGAAGATTCTGCAATTCCTTTAACCGGTCAACGTCTTCCTTTGTAAAGCTTTCATCATGTGAGCCGTTCTTATAATTCTGGAATTTTTCGAGTAATTCCAAATCCTTCTGCTCCTGTGAATCATCAGCTACACCGTATTGCTCCTGAAGCTCCTTTTTGCTCTTTTCAAAGGTTTTCTCATGCTCTTTGGCTTCCTGCATCTGCTCTACATAGTCTGCTTTCTGCTGTTCCATATCTTTTATGCTCTGGGAAGCCAATTCATCCCTGCCCCACGCATCTGTAATCAGTTTCATTGCCTGACGTCTTGCGGTCTGCTTTTTCTGCTCAATCTGATTTCCCTGTCCGAGCATTAAATCGCCAGCAAATACAGTGCTTCTCGTCTTGGTATCCTGTGTTTTGTTTCGTCCCGCTGTTGTACCGCTCATCTGGATTCCGGTATTGTCCTGATTCATCTTAATCGTTATAGACATTTTTCAACTCCTTTTACTTTCCCCTTAGCTTTTGTTTAAATGTTAAATACTGATATCGACACTCACACCTGCGAAAGCCGCTGTTTTTCCTGCCATCTTTACCGTGCCTGTATGACCGCTGTTACCGCTGTCTGCAATCCCCGTGACTGTTCCGGCTTTTGTTTTTCTTCCTGTGCTTCTGTATCCGACCCGTCTGCCGCGTTCTGCTTTGGTGCTTCAAGTACGGTTCCGTTTGCCGCGATTGCCTGACGGATTGTTTCTAACGGATCTTCATCGTCTGTCGTTACCTCTCCCTTTGTCCTGCTGTTATCCTCTGAGGATATGGTATCGGTGCTGTTATCGGTCTTTTTGGACTTTGTATCTTCATCTTCATCCGGCAGAATTGCATACTGGGCTGATTCCACAAATTCCTGATGTTCTTCCTGTATGCCCATTACTTCCCGCAGCAGCTTTTTTAACATTGCACATTTCTGGTCTTTTGGAATATAAGGACTGGAGCAATGCTTTTGCAAGAAGACAAAAACTCGCCCATTTTGGCTGTCTTAACACGCTCCACTTCTTCCTTTGAGCGGCAGTTTCTAAGCTGCCTTTTATAGTTTTCGCGCTCTCTTTGTTCTTCCTCGTAATCCTTTAAAGCCTGCGGATTATGCTTTTTTAAATATTCAATTTCCTCAGCGTTTAATCTGCTGCCCGAAGCCAGCTTAATGTCGATTGCCGCCGGTTTCTGACCTTCACGGATATCGTCTGCCTGCGACTGATACATCTGCAATTCACGCTGTTCAGAGGTCAGCTCGCTTGTCTTTCCGGCATTAATGTCATTTTTCTTTTTCTGCCACTGGTTCTGCATTGCCGACAGCGCCACCATGCTTTGAATTGTCCCTGTTCCCATAGGCCGCTCCTAACCGCAGAAGTCGATGTTCTGTCCAACCTTCTTTTCGGCTTCCGTAAGAACCGTATCGCTTTTTGCCAGCTGCATATAATCCTGTATCTTTTGCAGCAATTCTTCTACGGAAGATGCTGTAATCGTCACTGTACCGTTGTCCGTACCCGTCTTATCAGCGCATCTGCTTTTTCCGCCTTTTCACTCCTTGCTTCTTCAAGCTTTTCTTTCTGTTGCTTTTTCCCGGCTTTCTTTTCGGCAGCTTTTTTCTCTGCCTTTTTTTCTGCTGCTTTCTTTTCTATGCGTTCCCGCTGTGCCGCAGAGGATTCTTCCAATACCGCAAAATAAGTTGCCGTTCCGCCGTCATTGACCTGCATGCCGAATCCCTTGACGTTGGCACCGCTGGATTGCAGACTGCTCTTTAACTGGGAAATACCGCTTGCTGCATTGGCAATAATAGCTTCATACTGCTTGCGGTAATTCTCTCTTCTGCCATCCGCTCCACTTTGTCCTCGTCAATTAAAACAACCATTTTGCTGGCATTGGCATAACTGGAAGCCTGCGCCTTTGCCTGCTCCTTCTTGTCTTCACTGACAAGAATAAAATCCATGTTGGAATATTTTTTCTTAAAGATTTCA
>ENA-OQIO01001268-OQIO01001268.1-human-gut-metagenome-genome-assembly--contig:-NODE-1268-length-12498-cov-5.620403_pt1 | contig 12498 bp, 17 predicted proteins | sample MGYA00242573_ERZ504737 | MGnify/ENA primary metagenome ERZ504737 (study PRJEB26092, sample SAMD00036203) | human gut metagenome | host: Homo sapiens | study: EMG produced TPA metagenomics assembly of... | reverse complement strand
GCCCGGAGATAAAGAATTTCATGTTTTCGCTCTATAACCTCTTGGAGCTTCAGGATTACCGTAGCCTGCCCAGCCGTTACCGCTATTTCTATCTGGAACTTTCCAAGATGGTTTACCTGATCAAGTATAAGACCGCCAAGAATGAGGCTCCTTTTTATGTGCTAACAGTCGATCAGCTGGCTAAAAAGTCGGCATAGAGATTGCCGAACCCAAAGACCGGAAAAAGAAGGTCGCCTCGATACTGAAAAAGATGAATACTTACCTGAAATATACCAATTTCAATTTCTCTTTTGTGAAAGGCGATCATGAGAGATGGGCATATACCGTGTTGTTCTCGTTTCCTAGGCATACGCTGCACTATTTTGATGAAGGACAATATGCTGTCGTGGTGAAGAAATTCTATAAGAACCTGCTTGGGCTGTATGTCGAGATTGCCTACCGGACACGGATATGGCTGTCAGGAGGAAGAAGGTCAAAGAGGTGGAGGAAGATGCCGGACTGTATAAAGAGTTCCTTTTATGGGCAAACTCCCCGGAAAGCGTAGAAAAGAAGAAACAGATATATATCAGTGATTTCGTGGCTGTATTCGGCAGGTTTCCGGAAGGATGGGCACAGGAAGAGTTGGAGAGTGCCAATGGAACGGAAGTTGCTCCTGCTCCTGAAGAGTTCATATCTCCGGAAACGGACGGGGCGGTGAAGATGAACGATCCAGCTGTGTAGAATCGTCCATGTTTCACGATTTTTTACAAAATTAGTTGTGTACAAGTGTCCCTCTTTGGGTAATTAGATGTGCGGAGGTATCCGTTTTGCCTGTTTTAGTTGTGTACAAGTGTCCCGGTTGTTGCTTCTAGTTGTGTGGAACCGTCCACTCCTTTCGCTTTAGTTGTGTAAAAGCGTCCGGTTTCACTTGTCAGCTGTGTAAAACCGTCCACCCGTTAATGAAGGGAATAGGTAATCCCTGTTTTTTTATATGTCGGTATATCAGTGAAATAAAAGAGAGAAATTTTTTAAATAAAAGGTATCGGCTGTGTAAAACCATCCACCAAAATACATAATAAAGACCTAAACTCCTAACCCCTTTAAATATCCCCAAAGCGATAACATAGAAATGACTGGGAAAATAAATTTTCCCTTCACATGCCCTATACGTACTTTCGGAAAAAGATTTTTCGGAAGTATGTGTTGATTTTCACGTTTTTTTATATGATTGGAAGGCGGTTCTGTTCATCTTCTGTATCCGAATTAGTTTTTCAGGGCGGTTCCCTTCTGACCGGGCTATTCGTTGCAAGTCCTCGTTACCCTCCAGGCTTTTCCCTGCTATCCCTAACGCTCTACGCTCCGGCTATGCCGGAAGAGAGGTATGATGATTTTTTCCTGAACTGATAGGAACATTGCGAAGGTAGGCGTGGCCGGAACGCCCGATATTGAAAAGCCAAATCTCCATCCTCCCATTCCGGGAGGTAGTATTTACCAGTTCAATCCCGTTCTGATCCGTCTTTCCCGCTTTCTCTTCAATGCACTGTTCCCAATCAGTTGAGGAAAAATTTATGGTTGGGGCGACAAGCGATATTTGCGAGTATTAATCTTTTAATTTTTGGCAGTATGAAAACGAAGAGAACCGTATTTGAAGTGAATGACGTTTATCGGGTGATGGAAAACAGCGAGTTGATTTATACCTTGACGAACAGTGAGAAACTGAAACGTGAAGAATATAAGTATGAACAGATGGAAATAGAAGGATTGTGTTTGTCTGATGTACTGGAAACACTGACACCCAGCCGTAAAAAAGTCGCTTATGCGGCGATTGAGCTATATAAACGGCTGAAAGAAGGGCAAGTTGAAAGTCCTGCGCTTTTATCCAGCAATAATGTTTATAAAATGATGCATCCTGTTTTGTGCGATATAGCTACTGAAGAGATGTGGGTGCTGTTGCTGAACAGTTCGTCCAAACTCATCCGTAAAGTCCGTATCTCATGCGGCGGGATAAATACCGCCCCTGTGGATATACGGGTTATCATGAAGCAGGCATTGTATTATAACGCCGTATCTTTTATCATGGTGCATAACCATCCGTCAGGGGCACGCAAGCCCAGCGGTGCGGATGACCGCTTGACGGAAGCAGTTAAAAAAGCCGCTGAAACATTAGACATCCGTTTGGTTGACCATGTGATTGTGGCAGGCAATAACTATTATAGTTATGCGGACGAGGGAAGATTGCAAAATAGGTAAGGTGGACGGGAGAAATCCCGTCTGCCCGGGATTTCGGCTTCGGGGTTCTTTTTTGGCAGTCACCCCAAAAGAACCAAAAATGCTTCCCGGACTATCGGATGCGACATCGTAAAATACGCAAAGACGTGGCTTTTCAGAATAAATACATATCTTCGCGCCAAAGGTGATCGGAATGAATGTATTTTCTGCTTTTGATACGGGCGTTATGGTGGCTCTCTTACTGGGCATTGAGTTTCTTAGAAGTGATATCCGAACGATTCTCTATTGTAAAAGGAATGATCCCAGGATTCTTAAGAGTTGCTTATATACGCTGCTTATATTATTGACCAGCCTTTATTCTATTGTGGTCGGAGCCATGCTTCATCCGGAACCCGTACCTGTTTATGAATTGATACCCGGTTTTCAAATAGGAGTTTATGGCTTTTCTTTTTCGTTTATATTGCTTGCTGTTGCATATATTTATCGTAGAACATTACTTTTTGTCCTTTTGGGGTACGCTATGATATATGTAATCGGTGTATTGATGCCATTGCTTAGGTATGTAGTGTCTATGATGGATTATTTCATTCGTACAAGGGTATAGCAGGTTAATTTCTTGATTGTATCGGATTGCCCTTTCTGTGGGCTGCCTCCCCCGGCTTCTTTCCTCCGATCCGAGTCCGGCTTTTGCTCGGCAAAGGTTCGGGATTCCGCAAATGGCAAGTTACGGCCATGCGCCTTTACTGTATGGAAAATAACGATGAAGAAGTGTCTTCCCGACATTTTCCATAAGTGAAACTTGGCTTATTGCTTGCAATCCAGACCTTGATATGCCGAAAAAAGGCTCAGAACTCAGATGGGGAATGACATCAAAAAAAAGGTCGGCTGACCAAAGACCTTCCCGATACAAAAAATGAAAAGGTCTTGAATCTAGCTGAAGAATAAATCAGATGTTCAACTTAAATAATGCTAATATGGAAAATTTGATTACACAAATCAACAAAGAGAGATTGGTTAATAGCGACACAGCTCTTATGATGAAGGAATTATACTATTACGTGCCTTGTGAGTATTGGTATGACAAACAGGATAGGCTACGCACCGATATTGAGGGAAGGAATACCCCGATGTATATGTGCGAGTGCCCGACACTGGCAGCATGTATCCAATGGATGATACAGACTCGTGAATATACGTTTCAAACAGAACAAAACGGTAAGGTCTGGCATGTGGTTGTGAGGGCTGGAGATTATGTGTTGTATGACTCCGAAAGTAATGCGGACGCTTTTTATTGTTTGGAAGAAGCACTGGAAAAAGCGGTACAGGAGTGCATGGAGTTCTTGTATTAAATTGAACTACAAATTAAAAAATCGGTCCCCTTCACGGGGACTTTCCTATAACCTTATTAAGAGGTGAGCAGATGATCTTTGAGAATCTCATTTGAAGTTTTTAATTTTAGGCCCTTTCGGGGATCTTTTTGCGTACACGCAGTCCCATACTCCCACCGCCCGGCTAAGGTATGCCTGATTCTTGTTAGCCCTCACTATCGTTCGTTGGCTGCTGAATCAGGCATCCGGTACGTTCATGCACCATCTTGTAGGATGATGCGTTCTCTCCCCTTGTTGCTAACCCTCTTTTCCCACCCGCCACCCTTTTTGTTTTATCGGTATTTTTCTTTTTTTCGGTTGTCTTTCATTAGGTCTTTTCTTGCTGTCCGCTTCTTCATTCTTAATCGGAATATCCCTTCTGAGTACCTTTGTTTTTGATGGTGGAATTGTAAAAATAATAGATTCCGATTTTTTTACTTTTTTCCCTGGAAAAATAACGATGTCATCATGCCTCCCAAACATTTTGTTGTTTGGAAGAAGCATTGGAAAAAGCGGAACAAGAGTGTATGGATTGTGTTAAAAAATCACTCCCCTTTACAGGGATAATCTTGCTAAGAGGTGGAATTGCAGACGATCTTTGAGAATCATCTTTGAAGGTGAAGGATGGGAGAAGAGATTTATTTCGTATTTTTGTTTTCGGATTTTAGTGTAATACCATTCCTTCGCAGCAGACGATACACTGTTCCGCTACTGCCTATATTTAATATTTTCTGTATCTCCCTTACCGGTGTTCCGGATTCATAGAGTTGGATGCAGCTTTTCTGCTTGGCGATGTTGTTTTTGTTGATAAGTGTCTTTCTGCCGAATTTGACACCTTTTTCCTTGGCGATTCTTCTGCTTCTTGGGTTCTCTCATAGATAAGGTCTCTTTCAAACTGAGCGAAAGCACCGAGAATGTTGTTCATCAGTTGGCCGATTGCGCCTTCCGTACTGATGTTGTCTTGCAGTGAGGTGAATTGGATGCCCCTATTCTTGAAATCTTCCAATAGCGTAAGGATATTCTTCAGCGAACGGCCAAGCCGGTCTAGCTTATATACGACAAGCGTGTCGCCTTCCCGGAGAAAGTTCAGGCAGGCATCCAGTTCCGGGCGGTTTTGTTGACGTCCGGTCATTTTCTCAGAAAAGATTTTCTCGCATCCGGCAGCCTTCAACGCTTCCAGTTGCATATCCAGATGTTGTTCCTTGGTGGAAACACGGGCATATCCTATTTTCATCCTGTTTCGTATTTAGATGTTTAATGAAGGTTTTAATTCTTCACTTTTTTTAACATGAAGACATTAATTCTTCATATTCCTCACGGCTGTATTGGTTGAACCCCTTTTGCTTCATAGCCAAAAGAAGCCTTTCCAGTTCTCCGATAGTCACTACCTGTTTGCCGATAACGGTAAATTGTTCCCATTCTCCCTTTTCGTTGAGCAGGTATTCCCGGTGTGCAAAACAGTAAAGAGAACCATCGATGTCATTCCGTTTCTGCCATTGACGCAGGTGCTTCAAACTGGTGAAATCACGGGTGACAGTACGTGGAATGGGAACCAATACGTCAATTTCCATCTTGAATTTTATATTCTCTTCCGCTTCTCGCATGGGTGATTAGCTTATTTCATAATACATCAATTATCGTATGGGCAGGAAGTTCCAGTTTGGAGAAAGCAAACATTTTCTTGCCCAAATCCTTTAGCGATGCCCCAATATGATATACTTCCGTATTATCAATGATTAAGAAGCGGTCATGACTACTTTTGTAGGTTCTAGCTTCAATGGGAGGATATTGGTCATTGTGTTTGTTTAAATCAAGTTGGAGCTGTGCGTTTATTTTGTGTATAAATAGTAGCTGATACTCCACTGTTTCGTTTGCTCAACATGAGTAACACGGATTCATCTACATAGTTGTCGATAAGCACAAGTGAGCATTTGGCAGACTTTATTAAATCTGTAGCAAACTTATACGCATCGAATATCTGACCGTCAAAGAAGATACCTTCCACCGGAGGCAATGAGGTGCGCACGAAAAAGTCGATTTTCTTGTCATGTTCCGCAATGGTTTTCTCTATCTGGAAAAACTTGTTATCCATTTTCTGCTCAATCTCATTCAACCGTTGATTAATAGAATATCCTTTTAATAGATAATCTTTTAAAACCTTATTCGCCCATTGGCGAAACTGTATTCCTCTTTGACTTTTAACTCTGTAACCAACAGAAAGAATCATGTCAAGGTTGTAGAACTCAACCTGTCTAGTGACGAATCGTTCACCCTCTTTTTGAACTGTCGCAAATTTTGCGACAGTTGGAATATCTATTAATTCCTCTTTTAAAGCATTGCTTATGTGTTTGCCTATTGTTTTTATATCTCTGTCGAATAACTCTGATAACTGTTGGCGGTTTAGCCAAACGGTTTCATCTTCTAAACGTACTTCCAGTTTTATGGCTTCATCCGGTTGGTATAGTATGATTTCTCCTTGCTTCTCCATCTGATGTTTCCTTTTTATTATCTTGGTGCAAAGATAGATAAAAGAAACATCTAATAAGCATTTTTTCCGAAAGTATTCTTCTAATTTTCCCATTTCTCTTTTATTTTAATAAAACAGAAACATTCTGCTGTTTCAAAAAAACAGTTGTCTGTTTGTTGTTCATAGTTGGGGTATCAAATAACTAAAATTCAAATGGAACGCAAATCTATATTTTATGCAGATTTGTTTGTTAGAAGCGGAGAAAAGGACACAAGACATGATAAGAATCATAGGTCGGGGAGCGCCGCACGGCAAGGGGGGCACCAGCCTCCCGACGAGTGCAGCCGTTGGCCGGGTTATCGGTGAAAATGGGAAAAAGTTAGTTTTTCTTTTGGTGTTGTTATAACTTTATCTATATTTGTATCTTGATAATCAATTTTAAAGTTATAACATTATGGTAACGAATATTATTCAGATTGGAAACAGCAAGGGGATAATACTTCCTTCCGAAATATTGAAACAGTTGCGTTTGTCCTTGAAATCGACTGTGAGCGTTTCTTTGGACGGGAACAATATTGTGATAAAGGCACAACCACGGCAGGGATGGGCGGAAGCTGCCAAACGTGCCCATGAGAATGGGGATGATGAGTTGCTTATCCCTGATGTGTTTGAGGATGAAAAGTTTGAGGATTGGACATGGTAGAACAGTATGAAGTGTATTGGGTAGAGTTAGACCCTACCCGTGGGGGTGAAATGGCAAAGACACGGCCATGTGTAGTTGTCACTCCTTCAGATTTGAATATGTACCTTACAACAGTAGTCATTGTTCCGATAACCTCAACGATAAGAAATTATCCTTACCGGGTTCTGTGTTCTGTAGCCGGGCGTGAAGGAGAGATAGCCACTGATCAAATTCGCACGGTGGATAAAAGCCGGCTGAAAAGAAAGATTGGAGATTTGAATTTCAGTGAGATAAAAAGGTTACGTGAAGTGTTTCAGCAAATGTTCTGTGAATAATGGAAAGTACGGAAAGAAAAATGCAAATAAGACATTATGAAACCAACTGACTACATCGAATGGGATAACCTGAAGGATATTCCATTCTTCCTCTGTCAAGTAGTCGAGGACAGAGAAAAACAAGATTTGGATATTTACTATTTGGGCAAACGTGTCTTGCACGATTACGACCATGTGGGGCACTATTTGCGGACTGCCGTTATCTTGTTCCGCAGGGTAAAGAGCCGCACAGCAGACTGGGTAAACCTGCGTAACCTTTGGACGCTGCGCAACTGTGTGCGTGAGAACTACAATCACGGCATAGGAATGAACGACCTTATTTTTGGGGAGAATTTCGATGGAGATAATCTCGATACGCTTACACCACTTACAAAGAAACGCTTTGATTTTTTGTGTAAGCGGATTAAGGAACTTGACCCATATGCAACTATTTAACACTCCATTGAGTGAAGGCAGGGCTTGTCTTTGTGTGCTCCCCCTTTGGGGGACGGGAGGGGGATAAGAAAAAAATACCACCGGAGATGTCGGATATCCGTCAATTCACTCCGGTGTTTTTTTTGCAACTCTCCCGTATCGCTCGGCAAGGGTTGTCTTTGTGTACGGCAAAGATAGTTTTTTTTCCGGAAGTATCTTTGTCTGTTGTGGATTTAGTAGTGTATTTGTGTCAGAATTGCGCAGCCGGGGGAATGGGGGCGAGCCCCCATACTAGATAAACTAGAAAGTTTCGTGGTAAATGCTTTTTGACTTGTTATATGTAGGTTTTTTGAATGATGTTTGGCGGTTTGGAATGAATTACCTACTTTTGGGCTGAGAAAAAACGAAAGCCCGAAGGCAGTAACCAACGGGCTTTGTATTTTAAGAATTAGCAATCGTTTGTGTTCGTTCTTGGCGGGGCGGATACCAAACGAAAGCCACATCAAAATTTCATATGTGCAAAGATAGAACAAATATAACCAACTGCAAAGAAAGTCCGTTAAAAAACGGTTCTGATAGTCTTAAAAAAAAGGCTAAAGTAAAAATCATATCCCATAATTTTACTCGAAAACTTTCGGAAAAGAATCCGGATAGTAAGCTGATGAAAGCATATATGGATGCCCATGTGTGTTCAAATGTTTATACTGTGCAGGGAGGTAAGGCGCATTCCCATTATTGTCATCGGGCTTTTTGTCCTATCTGTCAGCGTATTCAAACGGCACAAAATGTAAAGAAGTTCCTTCCGGTTATGAAGTATTTGGCTTCGGAAGGCAGAGAGTTTTATTTTGTGACGCTTACCTTGCAAAATTGTGTAACCGATGATGCAAGGGTATTGCGAGATTTCATGCGTAGATGTAACCGGATGTGGGCTGATGGTATAAGGACGAAACACAAGTTTCGTTCACTTGGTATTTCGGGGGTGATTAAGAAGGAGTGTACCTATCATGTAGTAAAAAAGGATTTGTTTTCGTTCCATTATCATTTTCATATTATTGTTGATTCATTGGAAGCTGCAAAATATGTAGTAGCCCAATGGAAGAAATTGCATGGTAGTACGGTTGCTGATGCCCGTTTTCAGAAATATAAGAAGATAGAGGATTTTGAAAATGCAGCGATAGAGGTTTTTAAGTATGCTTCAAAGGCTTCTGTCTCAAAATCGAAAGGTCGTGACGGTAAAAAAAAGATTCAGATAAATTATAAGGCTTTGGATATGATTTATACTGCCATGCATGGGATGCAGCGCATGAGTAGTTTCGGACAGTTCCGCACCATGATCGGAGATGAAGCGTTGAATGATTTTAGAGATGAGGATTTGGTTCTTAATATTGAGGGATTGAATGTTGAAGATGGTTGTTATACTTGGTATATGTCTGTGAAAGATAAGGTGGCTGATTGGTATAATATGGAAACTGGGGAGGCATTGTGTTGTTATAAGGTCACCCGGAAGGATGAACTTTTGCAGGATATTTATTTAGATGAGGATATTTTTCCTAATAGTGGGTAGTTGTTAGTTTGTTGTATTGTTTTCTTGGTATGGTGTGAGTTCTATGTATTCTCTATTCATGAAAGGATCGCCAAATTTTCCACTTCTGTCATAGAAGGAAAATTTGTTTTTAGTAAGCTCGTCTATGTCCCAGTAATGTTCTCCACCAAAATAAATGGTACTGAAACTTGGATCACCGAATGACCATTGTCCGTAGATATTGGCTTCTTTTTTATTTCCTTGTTTGTCGATTTCTATATTTGTACGGGTATATGTTCCGTTTTTATTGAATTTGTATGTACCTTGCCAGACACTGCCGTTTTCGTCTGTTGTTTTTTTACCAGCCATGTAATATCACAAATTAATGAGATTATGCTTTCTTCTCCATGGTTGTAGTATCCTTGTTTTTCAACACATCCGGTGTTTGAAATAAGAAAAAGTGATACTGTTGAAATAAGTAAAGAGATATGTATTATTCTATTCATAGTTAAATATTTAATATTCAATGCAAAAATAGGAGAAATTTTATATTTTTGGGCGAAACCTTTATTTATTAACTTTAAAAAAGGAGGATTTATGAAAAAAGTAATGTTTATGTTCATCAGTCTACTGACTGTTTTGGGTGTTTGTTCGTGTAATGATAATGAAGTAATAGAACCTGTGGTTAGTGATTCTGTATCTGATATGGAGGTCTTATCTCGTTTTGTTGATGTAAATGAGATTACAAATGAATACTATTTCAATGAGAATAAGAAAACGAGGGCGTTGTCTTATGTAACAGGTTCGGATTGGCAGGATTTAGAAAAAGTTAGTCCTTTGAGTATTGAGAAATATAAGAATAACCTGCAGGTTTTAAATGCTCAAGTGGCAAGTGCTATTTCAAATCCTAATACCGCTTATGTTGTTTTTTCTGTAAATGGAAAGACTTTGGTTAAAAAGGTGAAGGAGGATGCTAATTTTGATTTTTCAGTATTTAGGGATGTTGTAACGGAAACGAGGGCTGTTCTCCCTTCTTTGAGTATTAATGGAGGTTCTCAAAGCACTACCGGAGTTTTTTACGATTCCAGTCGTACTTTAAAGATGCAAGTTGATTTGAATGCTTCAATACAGAATAATTATTATTTCTTTGAAGTATTAAATCCTAATGCTAAACCAAGTCCGGATGATAATATAACGACACCTGAAAGTGTTGCTTTTAGTGGAACTGGACCGTTATGGAGTAACACTTTCACTTGGACTTCGTATTGGGATGCAAATGTACCTGGTCAAGGTTTTAAATGGGAGTTTAAAGGAAAAGGTACTACTCCTTCTTTTGGTTTTATAGCTAATTGCACCTTTAGTCGTTAAAAAATGAACGGGATTTAATTTGAATTGCACTTCTCAAAAAAGAGAAGTGCAATTCTTTTTAGTGTCTTTCTATCGGTGTAGCCAGTTACCGTTATCTAAAGTCTTTTGTAGTGTATTCCAAAGTTCTTTAAGAAAGTTTTTAAAGTGGATGTTATTTAGCCAAATTGTAGTAATACCATTCTGACTTTTGGAGATATCTATTTTCACGTTTTTAACTTGGTATGATTTTCTCTTGTCTTTATCGTAAAGGTTTCCAGTGTAGTATATTTCCTTTCCAATAAGAAGTTGTCGGATATCTTTATTTTGTATTCCCATAGTTTGGAGTTCCTCTATATTTTCCTGTGCATTTTCCATTTCCGGAAAAAGGTTAGTTATGGGTTTTAGTTTGGATGCTTCTGCCTTTATCTGTCTGTCGGTTGTTTCCTGTACCCTTCGCATCTCGATGTTGTTGGTTCTTAATTGTCCTTCTAAATTTTGATTCTTGAATGAGAGGTTATAATTTTCTTTTTTGAGGGTTTCAATTTCTTTGGCTTGTCGTTTTACTTCCCCTACATTAAAGACGCTTGTAACGGCATTAAATACGGTTTTTCCGGCTTTTGCGGCAGCTTCTTTGGCTTCGTTGATGTGTATGTCGGTTTTCATGCTGTTTAGCTCTTTTTGTGCCGTACTAAGTTCCTTTTGGACTGTGGTGATTTTCTCGGTTCCGGCAGTGTATGCCCTGTTTAGTTGCTCGATGTCTTTTTGAAGTTGTTCAGCTTTCTCTGTTTCCATTTTGTTTTTGTATTGCATGGCCGACAAGTGTTTCTTGTCTGAAGAAACTCCACGTTCCATGTTGAGACACTCTGCTGTTATAGTCTGCATCTCCGCCATGTCGTGTCTGTTCAGCTTTACAGTTTTTCCTGTATGGCCGTCCGTCCAGTCAAAGATCATGTGCGCATGATAGTTCGGTTTCCATGCTTCTTCCTTTCCGTCCCATACGTTTGCGCCTTCATCCTTATGGGTGTAGATTTGGAAGGCGTGCACTCCAAAGCGTTCTTCCAGTTTTTCGGCCAAGTCTTGAAGCTGCTGGATTGTGGTTTCCTCGCTGATTACTATTACCCCTTCCCGGATTGGGGTAGCTTTCTTCTGTAATCCTTGTCCGGTGGCTTCCTTGTATTTTTCCGTTATGTCCCGGTGTACTTCGGCAATGGAACATTCTACCCACTGTTCGTTGCGGTGTGTGAGTTCCGGACGGATGTAGTCGAGCTCCTTGCTTCTTAAGTTGTGACGTTCCGAGCTGCCTATATTGCAGGCTTCCACTCTGATACATGTCTTTGCCATATCTTTAGGTTTTAGGTGTGTATGTATGTTTAGAAGATGTGGCGTGAAACGTCACATCGCACGGGGTCGAGGGGACACCCCTCGCACACAACCCCTTTAGGGGTTATAGTGTGCTATAACCTTTTGCAAAGGTAAGCCTTCCGGACGGGATTTGCAAGCGCTCTGCCATGTGTTCCGGATGTGCTTGGGAACAGAAGCCGGACAAAAGGGAAAAGGACACAAGGCACAATAAAAAATCATCGGTCGGGGAGCGCTGCACGGCAAGGGGGTGCACCAACACTCCCGACGAGTGCAGCCATTGACAGGGTTCTCGGTGAAAATGGAAAAAAGTTGTTTTTCCTTTTGTTATTGTTATAACTTTACATATATTTGTATCGTGATAATCAATTATAAAGTTATAACATTATGGTAACGAATATTATTCAGATTGGAAACAGCAAGGGGATAATACTTCCTTCCGAAGTATTGAAACAGTTGCGTTTGTCCTTGAAATCGGCTGTGAGCATTTCTTTGGACGGGAACAATATTGTGATAAAGGCACAACCACGGCAGGGATGGGCGGAAGCTGCCAAACGTGCATGAGAATGGGGATGATGAGTTGCTTATCCCTGATGTGTTTGAGGATGAAAAGTTTGAGGATTGGACATGGTAGAACAGTATGAAGTGTATTGGGTAGAGTTAGACCCTACCGTGGGGGTGAAATGGCAAAGACACGGCCATGTGTAGTTGTCACTCCTTCAGATTTGAATATGTACCTTACAACAGTAGTCATTGTTCCGATAACCTCAACGATAAGAAATTATCCTTACCGGGTT
>ENA-OQIO01001267-OQIO01001267.1-human-gut-metagenome-genome-assembly--contig:-NODE-1267-length-12514-cov-2.286510_pt1 | contig 12514 bp, 19 predicted proteins | sample MGYA00242573_ERZ504737 | MGnify/ENA primary metagenome ERZ504737 (study PRJEB26092, sample SAMD00036203) | human gut metagenome | host: Homo sapiens | study: EMG produced TPA metagenomics assembly of... | reverse complement strand
GCGAGGAAAAAATGGCGGACCTCGATCACGAGACCAACAACCGCCGTGGCGGCGGTTATGCGCCCCGCAGCCGCCGTGGCCGCTGAGCCATCGTATCAGCTGGGATCACAAGGAACACAGGCAGGCCTGTCCCCGGTCGGACAGGTCTGTTTTTTCGGTACAGAACAGAAAGGAACTACCATGCCCGCAAAATTTGAACTGATCGCCCCCTGCTTTTTTGGGTGCGAATCCACCGCTAAATTTGAGCTGACCCGCATCGGCGCAGAGAACATCCGGGTGGAGGATGGCCGTCTGAGCTTCTGCGGTGGGGCTGAGATGATCGCCGCCGCAAACCTCAACCTACGCACCGTGGAGCGCGTGATGCTGCTGCTGGCACGCTACAAGGCCACCACCTTCGACGAGCTGTTCGATGGCGTGTATTCCATCCCGTGGGAGGAGTTTCTGCCTGCGGACGCTGCTTTCCCGGTCACCGGCTCTTCCCTGAACAGTCAGCTGACCAGTATCCCCGCCTGCCAGAGCGTCATTAAAAAGGCGGTGGTCAAGCGCCTGATGAAGGCCACCGCACCACCGTGCTGCCCGAGAGCGGCGTGGAGTACAAGGTGCGCTTTATGCTGCGCAAAAATGTGTGCGAGATCATGCTGGACACCACCGGCGAGGGTCTGCACAAGCGCGGTTACCGCCGCAACGCCATGGAAGCCCCCCTGCGCGAGACGCTGGCGGCTACCATCGCCGACCTTGGCCGTGTGCGCCGCGACAGCCTAGTGGAGGACCCCTTCTGCGGCAGCGGCACATTGCTGATCGAAGCCGCACAGAAGGCCATGAACATCGCCCCGGGTCTGAAGCGCCGCTTTGCCGCCGAGCGTTACAGCTTTGTGCCCTCTGCCCTGTGGGCAGAGCAGCGCCAGAAGGCACTGGCAGAGTCCAAGCTGGACGTGGGCTTTGAGCCTTCGGCTACGATATCGACCCCGCCGCCGTGGCACAGGCCAACGTCAACGCCAAGCTGGCCGGTGTGGAAAACCGCTGCCACTTTGAGGTGGCCGATGTTGCCACCTTTGCTGCAAAGCCGGAGGCCATCGTGCTGACGAACCCTCCGTATGGTGAGCGTCTGGGCACTATTGAGGGCGCTGCCAAGCTGGCGCGCACGCTGGGACAGCAGATGGAAGCCAGCCCCTGCGCCGGTCTGTACGCCATTACCGCCGATATGGACTTTGAACTGCACTACGGCAAGCGCGCCAACAAGCGCCGCAAGATGTACAACGGCATGATCCCCTGCCAGCTGTATATGTACTATAACGCCCCCAAGACCGAGAAGGTGGCAAAGCCCATGCCCAAATCCGGCTTTGACGGCAAGCGCACCCATTTTGAAAAGAAGTAAGGGCATTTAAACCACGCTCCCGGCAGACATTGCACGGAAAAGTGTGTCTTTTGCCGGGAAAATCAAGCACAAACACCCGCAGCCTGTCTTTTACACAAAAGAGACGGACTGCGGGTGTTTTTTTATAAGAGAAAACGATTTCACAAAATTCGGCATAATGACAAATTACGGCAGTTTTTGCATCCGGTAGTTGCGCTGGCGCATAAAAAGGATTATACTAACCTTATTGACCGCAGGATACAAAAACTGTACAGAAAGGATGGCTGGCTCTTATGAAGGGACGGATGCGGCCCTATCTGCCGGAACTGACGATCCGGGACTACAACACCTATATGCGTTACCTCCGCGGGGTGCGGCGGCAGATGTATAAGTCTTACGGCTTCTACGCCTGCCATCTGCTGCGCACCAACGGGGTACTGTTTGCCATCCTATCCGACAGTCTGGCAGGACGTATGCTACCTGCAAACGGCAGCGGTGCCCGGTACGCTTTTTCGGCGCAGCATGATGTGCCAGACGCTGGGCATCCGGCAGGCGGCGCAGACGGAGATCCTGATGGGCTGGCATAATTTGCAGGACCGCAAGTACAGCGAGCTGCGCCCGGCGAAGCGTGTGCGCCGCGCAGTGGACAAGCTGTTGCTGCGCCGCGCCTACGACAAAGCACGGCAGGAGAACCCGGCACTGGAGCGGCTGTTTGCGCAGGAGCGGGAGCAGGCGGTGGTGCAGATGAACCTGAGCGCCAAAAACTACGCCCTTGCCGCCGAGCCTATGAGCAACGTCTACGGCGCTTTGTACTCCACGCTGGCTACGGATGACCCCAACCAGCGCAAGAGTATGCGGTACATCGGCAGCTGCATCGGCCGCATCTTCTATCTGCTGGACAAGGCCGAGCGCTTTGAAGCCGACCGCCGCAATGGCCAGTACAACGTGTTCGTGGTCAATGAGCTCAACGGACAGGCTGCCGCCATAGAGAACGCCCGGCGGCAGGCGCTGGCAGCGGTCAACGATCTGATGCGGGCGTACAAGATGCTGGATCTCAAGCTGAACGACACCCTGCTGAACAATATCATGATCTTAGGCCTGCAGCACGCGGTCTACCCGCTGGAGCAGGACGCCGATACCGAAAAATGGGAGATCCCATGAAGAAACGAAAAAGCAAAAGCTGGTCTATGGCCTACTGCGGCATGGCAGCGGCACTGTGCGTGGCACTGATGCTGCTGGGCACCATCATCCCCATTGCCATGTTCATCGCGCCTGCGGTGGCCAGCTTTCTCATTGCAACGGTGTGCATGGAGTGCGGCATCACCATGGCGTGGACGGCCTACGCCGCCGTCAGCTGCTGGGGCTGCTCTTTGTGCGGATAAAGAGATCGCCTGATCTTCACGGTGCTGCTGGGCTATTACCCGCTGGTAAAGCCCCGGTTTGACCGCATCCGTCCCCGGGCATTGCAGCTGGTGTGTAAGCTGCTGCTGTGCAACGCGGCGGTACTTGCCATGTACGGTCTGCTGCTTGTGCTGGTACCGGCGGGCAGCGTCTCGCAGGAGCTGCGCACCACCGCACTGGCAATGTCCCTGCTCACACTGAGCATGGGCAACGTGGCCTTTGCCCTGTATGACCGCGCACTGTGCAATCTACTGCTGCTGTACAAGCTGAAGTGGCAGCCCAAGCTGCATAAAATGCTGGGGACGCACTGAACCCCAAAAGCCATTGCAAAAAACATTGAAAGAAGGAATGTGTACCGCAAGCTGACGCAAAGCGCCGGGCCACACGGGTGACAGCCGTGAGGGTGACGAGGAGAGGAATCATCGAAAGATTCGGCGGATGTTTCTCCGGCTGAGGCTATATCAGCCGCAGAACAGGGCAAAAACCGGCAGCAATACCGAAACAGAACCCTGCAAAGAAAGCCATACAAGAACATAGACTTTGATAGAGGAAACTGACTGTGCAGCAGCGCATTTCGGCGCGCCGCAGTCGGTCTGGAGGTATTTTGTATGTGTGGCATTGTAGGTTATGTTGGCATGCGCAGCGCCCAGCAGGTGCTGCTGGACGGTTTGGAAAAGCTGGAGTACCGCGGGTACGATTCTGCCGGTGTGGCGCTTACCCAGAGGGACGGTATCCGCGTGGTCAAAAGCAAGGGGCGGCTTTCCACCCTGCGCAGTAAGCTGGAAGAGCTGGCGCTGCCCCAGAGCAGCTGCGGCATCGGTCATACCCGCTGGGCGACCCACGGCGAGCCCAGCGACGTGAACAGCCACCCGCACTCCACGCCCCGGGTCAGTATCGTGCACAACGGCATTATTGAAAACTACGGCGCGCTGAAGGAGCGTCTGATCGCTAAGGGCTACACCTTTGCCAGCGAGACCGATACTGAGGTGCTGGTAAAGCTCATCGACAGCTGCTATCAGGCGAGCCTTTACAGGCTTTACAGGCTGCGCTTGCCAAGGTGCGGGGCAGCTACGCGCTGGCGGTGCTGTTCAAGGACTACCCGGACACTATCTTTGCGGTCAAGCGGGAAAGCCCGCTCATCGTGGGCTGGGGCGAGGGCGAAAACTTTGTGGCGTCGGATATCCCGGCGCTGCTCAAGTACACCCGCAGCTACAGCGTGCTGGAGGAAGGGGACATGGCCGTGTGCACGGCACAGGGCATCCGCTTCTATAACGAGTTCGGCGAGGCAGTGGAGCGCGAAAAGCTGACCGCAGACTGGGATATGGAAGCCGCGGAAAAGGGCGGCTACCCCCACTTTATGCTCAAGGAGATCAACGAGGAGCCCGCCGCCATTACGGCAACGGTCAGCCCCCGGGTGGAGAACGGCCTGCCGGAGCTGCGCATCCCGGAATTGACGGATGAAAAGCTGCGCAGCATAGGCACAGTGCATCTGGTGGGCTGCGGCACGGCCATGCACGCCGGCATGGTGGGCAAGACCGCCATTGAGGCGCTGGCCCGGGTGCCCGCAGAAGTGGATATCGCCAGCGAGTTCCGCTACCGCGACCCCATCCTGAAGCCGGAGGATCTGGTTATCATCATCAGCCAGTCCGGCGAGACCAGCGATACGCTGGCAGCCTCAAGCTGGCCAAGAGCCGGGGCGTGCCGGTGCTGGCCATTGTGAACGTGGTGGGCAGCAGCATTGCCCGGGCAGCGGATTACGTCATGTACACCTACGCAGGGCCGGAGATCGCGGTAGCGTCCACCAAGGCCTATATGGTGCAGCTGTGCGTGCTGTACCTGTTTGCCCTGCGTCTGGCCTACGCGCGGGGGCAGCTGACCGAGGAAAAGACAAAGTATTACACCGCCCAGCTGCTGCACGCGCCAGAGGTCATCAAGCCCCGCCTTGCGGACTGCGAGCAGATCAAGTACCTTGCCAGCCGCTATGTGAACACCCAGAGCTGCTTTTTCATCGGGCGCGGGTTTGACTACGCTCTTTCGCTGGAGGGCAGCCTGAAGCTGAAGGAGATCAGCTATGTGCACTCGGATGCCTACGCAGCAGGGGAGTTGAAGCACGGTACCATCAGCCTGATCACGGACGGTGTGCCGGTGATTGCGCTGGCTACCCAGAAAAACGTCTACGAAAAGACCATCTCCAACGCCAAGGAGACCCGCAGCCGCGGGGCACGGGTGCTGCTGTTCACCACCAAGGACGCGGAGGTGCCGGAGGGCGTTGCCACCGAGGTTATCCGCTTGGACGAGTATGACGACATTCTGATGCCGTTGCAGCTCATCGTGCCGCTGCAATTGTTCGCTTACTATATGGCTGTGTTGCGCGGCTGCGATGTGGATAAGCCCCGCAACCTTGCAAGAGCGTAACGGTGGAGTGACCGGGGAGAATAAGATTTAGAATGGTCTCCGCTGTGTGCTCTGACCATTTTTAGTGGAAGAATATTTTTTAATTTTACAAGTCTGGAAAATCTGCGGATTTTCCAGACTTGTTTTTTCACGGGAAAAGCCATCCCCTAAAGGCATCTCTTCTTGTGAAAAAGTGGTTTAGAACCGCCCACAGGCGTTTCTGAACCACAGTAAAAATCATCTTTTCTCTGAATATGGTCGGAGCCGCGCGGAGACCATTCTAAATCGTCTATAACACAAAACCGCCCGTTGCACGAAATGCTGTGCAGCGGGCGGTCGTATATATGCAGGGGAAGAGGAGCTTACCAGAACCAGTAGCGCTTCTTGAGCACGATGTAGGCAATGGCGATGAGGATCACCACCACGCCGCCTGCGATGAAGAAGGTCCAGTTGATATCACCGAACCGCAGGTTCTGGTTGGTCAGCAGGTAGCGGCCGGCAGTGTCGGCGGTGATGACGCCGTCTTTGTAGCTGTTCAGGAACTGCCACTTGTTGCTGATGGTGTTGTACAGGTACAGGCGGGAGTAGGTGCTCACGTCCAGTTCCAGCTGCACCGCGCAGGGAAGGGTACGGCCGTTATCCAGCTCAAACTCCAGCCCCTCTTCGCTCTCGGTGAAGGTGATGGCGGTGTCGATCTCGCTGGTGGTACTCTTCACCTCCTTACCGGAAACGTTCAGGGTATAGCCATCGCCCACCACGCACAGGGTCTTGCCGGTGGTGCGCAGGGCGTTCAGAATCTCGCCGGTCACGATGGGAACCTCAGACTGGGCGAACACCACCTGATCCTCGGTGCTGTCCTGAATGGTCTGCACCACAGGGTCCAGCGGGATAGTGGTGTTGTCGTCCGGGGTGTTCGTGCCGTCATTGCTGCTGTCGCTGCCGGAGGCGGCATCTGCCGAGCGGTTCACGATGACGGTGACCATGGCAGTAGCCTTGCCGTTGGAGATGGTAATGGAGGTAGAACCGGTGCCTACCGCCGTGACCACGCCCGTGGGGCTGACCGTGGCAATGCTGCTGTTGCCGGACTTGAAGGTGAAGGACTGGGATGCACTGGCAGGGGTGGCCTTGGCCGTAATGGTGCGGGTGGCACCGGGCTTGAGCACGATGTAGTTGGTGTTGGGGGTGATCACCTGTCCGCTGTTGTTGGAGGTGGTGCCGCTTGTGCCGGTGGAGGAATCCGTGGGCAGGGCAAGCACCGTAACGGTGGTGGTGGCTACCACCGAGCCGCAGGTTGCGGTAATGGTGGCTTTGCCGGGAGCTACGCCGGTCACACGGCCAAAGCTGTTCACCGTAGCAATCTTCTCGTTAGAGGAGGTCAGGGTGACAGTGGCGTAGTTGGAAGCAGAGCTGGGGCGCACCTGCAGCGAAGCTGACACCGAGTTGCCACATAGATGGTGTTGGAGGAGAGGGAAAGGTCCATCTCGGTCACGATCATGGAGGAGTCCATGGATACCACGATGGTGTAGGCGCAGATCTGGTTGCCGGCTGCTGCCGTAACGGTGGCAGTGCCAACGCCCACAGCCTGTACCACGCCGCTGCTGCTTACGGTCAGCACGCTGCTGTCATCGGTCAAAAAGACCACAGAGTCGGTGCTGTAACTGGGGCTGACCACGGGGGACAGCTGCTGAGAAGCGCCCAGCAGCATATTGGCAGAGTAGCTGCCGGTGGCAATGCTCTCGGCGGGCACGTCCTTGAGCCATGGCAGTGAAACGCCGTTCTGCTCTTCAACGGGCAGACTGGCTGCGGCAGCGCTTAGTGCGGTGCCGCATACCAGCACACCCAGCATCAGCACACAGGCGGCCAGTTTCTTTGCGGTTCGAATCATGTTGTTTGTACCTCTTTGGGGTGGTGTAGAAGGGGCATCCTGCCGTGCTGCGTAATCCGTTTTTAGCGGAACAGCACGCCCAGAGCCTCCATAGCATACTCAAAATAGGTGACCTGATCGTATTCCACGCGGGCGGTCACGCTCATACCGTTGGAAAGATCTACCTTGTCGCCGCTGCGGCTCACCACATAGGTGGCGTCGGGCTTGATGGTCATCTTGTAGTAGGAGCCGTTGTTGCTGGAGGTCACATCGCTATCAATGGAGGTGACCGTGCCGGTCAGCGTGCCGTAGGAATACTCCGACAGGCCGGTGATGGCGATCTTGCAGGGGTCGCCGACATGCAGCAGGGGGCGGTCGTTCACCGTCACCATGGCCATGATCTCCAGATCATCGTTCTCGCTGGCAACGGTAGCCAGTGCAGAACCGGCACTCAGCACCATGCCCTCCTTGTAAGGGCTGTCCATGTGGATCACGCCGGAGGTGGGCGCGTAGATGAAGTAATCGTTGGCGCCGGTGTTCAAAGAATCCAGCTGCGCCTGCAGGTTATCCACGTTGACCTGTGCGCTGGTAATGCTCTGGGAGATGGACTGCATGGTAGAGTAGTACAAAGACTCCAGCTCGCTCTGGTTCTGCTCCATCAAAGCCTTGATCTGGGTGTCGGAGTAACCGGCAGCCTGATAGGTGGTGGCGTCAAAGGTCTTTTGCGCTACCTGGCTTTTGTAGGTCTGGTACTGGTAGTAGTAGGGCTGGTCCTCGGCATTCGTCTCGTCGAAGTAGTTGGTGTCGTCCTGAATGCATTTGAGCAGCTTGTTGTACTGATCCAGCTGCTTCTGGTAGATATCCAGCTGGCTTTGCAGGTTATCCTTCTGCATATCCAGATCGGTGCTCTTCAGCCGGGCGATCAGGTCGCCTTCGTTCACATAGCTGCCCTCAGAGACATACAGTTCGGTGATGGAGCCGGAGTAGCTGGACATGATGTAGGTCTTGTTGGCGGCCTGCACCACACCGCTGTTCTGGCTGACATAGATGCGGTTGGTCTGGGTGCTCCAGATCACCAGAAAAATCATGAACAGACCGGTCAGAATGACAAAAGCATACCCGTAGGGGGGCAGCTTTTTGTCCATCATGATCCGGCGGTCCTGCAGATCCGAAAGGTTCTGAATGGTTGTCGTCATAATTATTTGGTCTCCATAAATACGTCGATCACGGCATCGTCATCGTCCTGATTGACATAGATGGTATAGTTGTCGCCGGTCAGCTTGATGTCGTTTTCAAAGGCCATGATCTGCAGCTTGGCGGTAGCAGCTGGTTGTGGCTCATCGGGCCGGTGTAGTGGGCGTACAGGCAGTTCTTCACCCGCAGCACAGCGTCCATGTGGTAGCCGGGCTCCATCTGGGTGATCATCTGGGTAGCTGCTGCATCATGTACAGTTCCGGCACATGATCCGGGCCGGTACCCATCTTTACCGCCTGCACCAGCGGCCGATAGGCTGTGCGCCGTTGCTCTTCATAAAGTTCTGCATCTGGGTCAGGATGACCGGCAGATTGCCCAGTTCCTCAGGGCGCACGAGGCGGGAGAGGACATTGGTCAGCTTGAGGGTCTTGTTTTCAGCAACTTTGATCTCATTCATGATAAATTACCCCTAATCCTGTTATATTTTTAATGTGAACCGAAACAAAAAGGTGCCCGGAAGCGTCTGCCTCCGGGCACACCATAACGAGGCATTTTTTGGTTTCCCAGCGGGAAAGCGCTTATGCTGCATCCGGGCAAAGGCTGCGGATGCGGTGCGGTCAGTAGGTGATGGACTCGCCGTCGTCGTCCTCTTCCACCACAGCAGAAGGTACCTGCGGAGCGGGCTCGGACTTGCGCTTGCGGAAGATGCCCTGCTGCATATTCCACAGTTCGGCATAACGGCCATCCTTTGCCAGCAGTTCCTCATGGGTGCCGCGCTCCACGATCTTGCGTGATCCATCACAAGGATCAGGTCGCAGTCACGGATGGTAGAAAGGCGGTGCGCCACGATCAGCATGGAGCGGTCTGCCAGCTGCTCGTAGATCATGTTGAAGATCAGCGTCTCGGTGGCAAAGTCCAGATTACTGGTAGACTCGTCCAGAATGTAGAGGTTAGAGTCCTTCAGGAAGGCGCGTGCCAGTGCGATACGCTGCTTCTCACCGCCGGACAGGCCGTTGCCGGCTTCCTCCAGATAGGTGTTGTACTGCAGCGGCAGGTGACGGATAAACTCATGGGCATCGGCCTTCTTGGCAGCTTCCTTCACCTCGTCCAGCGTGGCATCCATGCGGGAGATGCGGATGTTGTCGTAGATGGTCTTACTGAACAGCTCGATGTTCTGGGGCACATAGGCAATGGCGCGGCGCACCGAACTGTTGGTGTACTCGGCCAGATTTGCGCCGTTTATGTCGATTTCGCCGTCCTCGGGGTCGTAGTACTTCAGCAGCAGTTTGGTAATGGTGGATTTGCCGCTGCCGCTGCCGCCCACCAGCGCCACCTTTTTACCGGCGGGAATGGTGAAGCTAATGTGATCCAGCGCGGGAGCGCGGTTGCCGTAGCGGAAGGTGACGTCCTTGAACTCGATGTCGCCTCTACCTTGTCCAGCTCGCTCTGCTCCACACCCTCGGCGGTCTCGTACTCAGAGGGGTAGTCCATGATCTCGGTCAGACGCTTCATGGAGATGCTGGCTTCCTGGATCTGCATCTGCAGACCGATCAGGTTGCTCAGGGGGGAGGTGAAGTAGCCGGACAGGGTGCTGAAGGCCATAAAGCCGCCCAGCGTCATCTCGCCGTTCAGCACCTGCGTGATGCCCACGTAGGTGGTAAGCATACTGAAACCGGTGGAGATGAAGGAAGAGATCAGACCCTGCGTGGTGCTGATGCGGCTGGAGCGCAGGCTGATCTTCAGGCTCTTCATGTACTCGCGTTCCAGATTATCCAGCTCGGTCTGCTCGTTGGCATTGCACTTGACGGTCTCGATGCCGCGCAGGCTCTCGATCATCTGGCTGTTCAGCGCAGCCGACTGTGCCATGCTCTCTTCGTTGATCTTTTTATAAGGCTGTTTGTACACCAGCACCAGAAGGATGCTGACCAGCGCCATGAACAGCGAGATGGAGAACAGCATGGCGTTCATGCGGAACAGAATGATGCCGGTGATGACAGCCATGGAAATATCCATCACAAGGCTCAGCGCGATGCTGGTAAAGATAGATTTGATGGTGTTTGCGTCCGAGTAACGGGTGGTGATATCACCGGTCTTGCGGGTGGCAAAGAACTTCATGGGCAGGTTGAAGATGTGCCCGAAGTAACCCAGCATCAGCGGAATATCGATCTTAATGGACAGATGGATCAGCACCCATTGGCGCACAAAGCCGATCAGCGTGCTGGTAATGCTGACCACACTGAACACCAAGATCAATGTGACCAGCAGGCTGTTCAACCCGTAGGCAGCACCTCGTCCATCAGGATCTTATTGAACATGGAGGACGCGATGCCCAGAATGGTGGTGATGATCGAACTGAGGATGGCGTAGAAGAACAGCTTTTTCTGGGGCAGCAGCAGGTTGATATACCGCTTCATCATGCCGCCCTTTTCAATCTTGCCGCCCTTGAACTCCGAGGTGGGGTTCAAAAGCAGCAGAACGCCGGTAAAGTTCTTGTAGAACTCGTCCAGACTGATCTTTTTCAGTTCCGTGCCGGGGTCGCCGATGATGACGTAATCCTTGCACTTATGCTTTTTGCCCTTTTCCTCTTCTTCCTTGCGGCTCTCGGCGTCCTGCAGCATATGCTTGCGGCGTGCGCCATCATCCTTGATGGTGGTCTTTTTGAACACCACAACAAAGTGAGCCAGACCCTGATCGGTGATGACCTGTGCAATACAGGGAAGCGAGAAATCGCTCAGAAAGTTTTCGCGGTCCACGCGGACTGCGGCGGTGGTAAAACCAAGTTCATTGGCGGCTTTTTGCAGGCCTACAAGGTTGGTGCCTTTCAGGTCGGTGCCCATCATATCCCGCAGGCGGGTAATGGTAACTTCCTTTTTGTAGTGCAGGCACACCATGGCCAGACAGGCAGCCGCACAGTCGGTGGTATCGTGCTGCCGGACGTAGGTATAACGCATAGATGTTTCCTTTTACTCTCAAGATTTATTCAAACGACACCAAGCCGCCCTGCCGCCCTGCGTTTGCCGCACAAGACCACCGGCCTGCCTGCTGATTTGACCAACGAAAAAATTGCGCTCCTGCACGGCAGTCTTCTGACCGGGGAGCGCCTGTCTGTGGCAGAAAAGACTGTGCAGCCTGCACAGTACCTTTTCCACGCCTATAAACTTATAAAAGTATACCACAACCACTAGGGTTCTTCAAGGCGATATTTTTTAAGAACCGTAAAGAAAGGGGGAAAAAGATGCAGATAAACAAAAAAGCGATGGAAGAATATCCATCGCTTGCTGGCGCCTCTTGCCTGACTCGAACAGGCGACACCCTGATTAACAGTCAGGTGCTCTAACCGACTGAGCTAAAGAGGCATATCAGTGACTGCGAGAAATATTATACCGCAGTCACCGCGCTTTTGCAAGCCTTTTTTGCAAAACATGGGGGTGATTTGCTAAACATGAAAAAAATAGCGCAGAAACGCCCGTAGGTGCTTCTGCGCTGCTATAAAAGGATGCTTTTTTGAAATTACTTCAGCTTGCTCTTGGCCTTCATGCGCTGGTCGTGGTTCAGGATCTGCTTGCGGATGCGCAGATTCTCCGGGGTGACCTCCAGCAGCTCGTCCTGTGCCAGGAACTCCAGGCAGCCCTCCAGGCTCAGCTTGCTGATGGGGATCAGGCGCAGAGCGTCGTCGGAGCCGGAAGAACGGGTGTTGGTCAGGTGCTTGGTCTTGCAGACGTTCACGTCCACATCCTCGCCGGAAGCGGTGTAGCCGATGACCATGCCCTCGTACACCTTTTCGCCGGGGCCCACCAGCAGGGTGCCGCGCTGCTGAGCGTTGAACAGGCCGTAGGTGACGGCCTCGCCGGTCTCAAAGCTGACCAGAGAACCGGTGGAGCGGTTGGCGATCATGCCAGCCCAGACATCGTAGCCGTCAAAGATCTGGTTGATGATGCCCTCGCCGTGGGTATCGGTCAGGAACTGGTTGCGGTAGCCGAACAGGCCGCGGCTGGGCATCCGGAACTCCAGACGCACACGGTCGGAACCCAGAGACTCCATCTGCTGCAGGATGGCCTTGCGCTGGCCCAGACCGGTCATGACAGCACCCTGATACTGAGTGGGGACGTCGATGACGACATGCTCCATAGGCTCGTAGGTCTTGCCGTCGATGACCTTGGTCAGAACGTGCGGGGGAGAGACCTGCAGCTCATAGCCTTCACGGCGATGGTCTCGATGAGGATGGACAGATGCATCTCACCACGGCCCATGACACGGAAGGAATCGGTGGTGGCGGAATCCTCCACCTTCAGAGCGACGTCCTTCAG
>ENA-OQIO01001266-OQIO01001266.1-human-gut-metagenome-genome-assembly--contig:-NODE-1266-length-12517-cov-2.361259_pt1 | contig 12517 bp, 11 predicted proteins | sample MGYA00242573_ERZ504737 | MGnify/ENA primary metagenome ERZ504737 (study PRJEB26092, sample SAMD00036203) | human gut metagenome | host: Homo sapiens | study: EMG produced TPA metagenomics assembly of... | reverse complement strand
TTTTATTTATGAAAGAGAGAGTTAACATGTCTTTAAATAAAGCTTTTACAATTTTTGGTGGTACTGGTGATTTGACTTTTAGAAAACTTATGCCTGCACAGTACAATATGACTGCAGCAAATGCTGAAGAAGCTCAATCCAGAATTATCATTATTGGTAGACGCGATTATACTACAGAACAGTATTGTGAATTAGTTCGTGATTGGGTAAAAAAATTCGCTCGTTTACCATATGAAGAAAAAACTTTTGAAGTTTTTGCTAAACGTATCTCTTATTTTAAAATGGATATCTCCGATTTAAACGAATATGCTCGTTTATCCGAATATTATACTGCTGAAAATATTGATGACCATGTATTTTATCTTGCAGTAGCTCCAAAATTTTTCGGCGTAATCGCAAGTGGATTAAAGCAGTAAAGAAGCTTCTTTAGGTAAAGTTATTTTAGAAAAACCTTTTGGTGAAGACTTAGAATCAGCTAAAGAGCTTAACAAACAATTAGAAACTTTCTTCCCAGCAGAAAACATTTATCGCATTGACCATTATCTCGGTAAAGAAATGGTACGCAATATCCAAACTATTCGTTTCACTAACCCTATATTTGCTAACCTTTGGAATTCACAATATATCGAATCTGTACAGATTTCCGCTTTTGAAGATTTAGGTATTGGCACACGTGGTGGCTATTATGACACTAGCGGAGCTTTAAAAGATATGGTTCAAAACCATTTATTCCAAATCTTATCCATAGTAGCTATGGAATGGCCAGAACAATTCTCTACTACAGCTATGCATGATGCTCAATTACGTGTACTTCGTGCACTACGTCCTGTAGAAGATGTTCGCGATAGTTTAGTTTTAGGTCAATATAAAGGCTATCGTCAAGAAAAATCTGTTCCTACAGATTCTACAACAGAAACTTATGCTGCACTTCGTTTATTTATTGACAATGAACGTTGGTGGAATACTCCGTTTTATATCCGCACAGGTAAAAAACTTCGCTGTCGTGAAATGCAAATAGCAATCGTTTTCCGTCAAACATTTATTTCTGCTCCACGCAATATCTTAATTATAAAAATCCAACCAAATGAAGGTGTACATCTTCAATTTAATGTGAAAACTCCAGGGGATACAGATGAAATTACACAAGCAAAAATGGACTTTAGCCAGAGTAGTTCCATTTCTAGCAGAATAAACACTCCTGAAGCATATGAACGCTTAATTACAGCTTGTATCAAAGGTGAACGTTCTTGGTTCTCTCAATGGGATCAAATAGAAACAAGTTGGGACTTTGTTGAACACTTAAAGGATTTATATCGTTGGGATAAACTTCCTGTATTCACATATGAACAAGGTTCTGACGGCCCTGCAGAAGCAGATAATTTATTAAAACGCTTCGGCGATGAATGGGTATTTTAATTAAAAAACTTATAAAAATAGTCCCTAGTAACATAAATTACTAGGGACTTATTTTTATTTATATTTTTATTTTACCTGAGACATAACATCATCAAGATTATTCAATAAATCATTGATATTTTCTTCACTGATAACAAGTGGTGGTTGGAAAGCAAGAACATTTCTAGCTATACCGTTTTTGCCGATGAGGAAACCTCTATCTTTCATTGTTTCTACAACAAATTCTAATTTATCTGGAGCTGGAGATTTATCTGGATTGATAAGTTCTGCACCTACCATTAAGCCTAAACCACGAACATCACCGATAAATGGATATTTTTCTTGAAGAGCAATCAATCCATCTTTTAATTGTTTTCCGCGAACACGAGATTTTTCGACAAGATTATGTTCTTCGATATAATCAAGTACAGCAATACCAGCTGTAGAAGAAACAGAATTTCCACCTAATGTAGAAGCACCAGGACGAGTGTATTTATCTGCGATTTCACTGCGAGAAATAAAACAGCTAATAGGAGCACCATTGCCTAAAGCTTTAGCCATTGTCATGATATCTGGTTCAACATCATAATTTTCAATAGCAAACATTTTTCCAGTACGTGCAAAACCTGTCTGCACTTCGTCAATGATTAATAAAATATTGTGTTTTTCTAAGATTTCTTTTAAACGTTTAAAATATCCTTTTGGAGGTACTACGATACCTGCATTACCTTGGATAGTTTCACAAATCATAGCAGAAACATTTCCAGAAGTTGCATAGCTGATAATATCTTCTACAGCATTTGCACAAGCATAATCACATTCTGGGAATTTTTTACCCATTGGGCAACGGTAACAATAAGGATTTGGTGCAAAATGAATACCGCCTACAGGATTTGGGTCAGTTCTCCACATGCCGATACCAGTCAAGTTCATAGTGAGTTTTGTTCTACCATGTAAACCATTGCGAAGAGCTAATAATTCACTTTTTCCATTATAAATATTTGCTAAAAGCAAAGCACCTTCATTTGCTTCTGTTCCTGTAGAGCAAAAGAAAGATTTTTGTAATCTGCCTGGTGTTACTTGAGCTAATTTTTCAGCTAAATTATAAATATCTTCTGTTAAATAGATATTGCAAACATGTTGTAGAGTCTGTACTTGTTTTGCTACTTTTTGCGTAATTTCAGGATTGCAATGACCGCAGTTTATAACAGATACACCAGCAAAACAATCTAAATATTTTTTGCCTTCATGGTCATAAAGATATTGCATTTTACCTTTTACAAATTGAGGAGGATTAGCAAAGAAATGACCTAAACAAGGCATGATATATTTCTTTTTCTTTTCAAGACATTTTTCAGGACCTAAATACTGAGACATAATATACTTCCTTTCATTATTTTTATATTTTCTAATGTTATGTATAAATAATATTGATAATAAACATTAGAAAGAATTGTCATTAATATAATAAGCCATAAAGCCTAAAATAAAAATGACAATTCTAAAATGACTATGAATAATTAATAAGATTTTTTATGACGATAAACACCAATACCAACTGGACGAGGACTTACTTCTTTGATTTTTTCGATCATATCGTTATTTTTGCCATTATCAATAGCGTCGCGATAAATTTTAGTCAACATACCAGTAACTTCTAGTGTATAATCTTGAGCTTCGATACGAAGAGTATCTGCTCCCATTAATTTATCAATATAAGGAAGAAGACATAAATCATTAGTAAATAAAATATGAATTCTACCAAATTGGTCTACACGCATAGAATGTTTTCCGCCAACTGTATCCAATAAAGCAAAATGTTTATCATTAAATTCTGGATTAGTAAGTGGGTCATATTTTAAATTCAATGCAGGAATATTTGTATCAGAAATCATAGCTTCTACATTACCATGAACAGTGATTGTCATTGGTAATTTACTGCTTTCAACTAAAGTTTTCACTTGAGCATAAGGCAATTCATAAGAAGCTGTTGCATTTACAATGCCATTTTCTTGTAAAAATTCTGTAGCTACATGATTAAATACATTGAAACTATGGTCAGCATAAATAGGTAAATCTGTAAGTTCACGTACAATAGTAGCTGCGCCTAAATTTCCTACCATGATACCATCTGGTTTTATTTCATTTAAATCATGACATAATTGTTCTAATTCACTACATTGATCTTTTAAAGTTGTTCTAGGAGTATTAACTATTACTTTTGCCCCAACATTATGAGCTTCTTGTAAAATAGTTTTTATATCTCCTAAAGTCCATGGAGTATGTGGACGATAAACTTCGCCTGCTACATAAAGAATATTAGCACCATTTGCTAAAGCTTCACGAGCATGTGCTAAAGTTGCAGCTTTAACAGCAAGTTTTGGTTTATTATCAGCAGTTTTAATAGCTTCTAAATCATTGAGCCATTCACAATCTAAATCTGCTTCTTTTGCTGCATAACTGAAAAATCTTGGTTCGCGTTTTCCAGTATAGCCAATAGCTCTACTCTCAGGTTTATCCATAGCAAAACAAGTGGAATAATCACGCACACGATTTTCAAAAAGATTTTTCCAATCTTCTTCATTTATATGATAACCAGCAGGATCAGCTACGTAATTATCAATGGCACGACGATAAATACTTACAATATTTGCCACGAAATCAGCACTGCGCATACGGCCTTCAATTTTAAAAGAATATACACCAGCTTGAATTAAATCTGGAATATTTCTATACATACACATATCTTTTAATGCTAAACGATAATCGCCATCTGTTGTAGTTTCTTGTTCTTGACCTGTTTGTTCATCAATGATTTTATATGGCCAACGACAAGCTTTCATGCAACGACCACGATTACTACTATTAGCAAATAAAACGCCAGAATGAATACATTGTCCACTTTCAGAAATACACATATCACCATGAACAAAATATTCAAGTTCAAAATCGCTGTCTACAGCTTTTAATTCACTGAGTTCTTTTAAAGACATTTCACGGCTAACAACGACACGACGAATGCCATATTCTTTTAATTTTTTTATAGCAGCATTATTATGAGAATTCATCATGATAGATGCATGCATAGTTATATTCAATCCAAGTTTTTTCACAATTTGAGCTACAGCTAAATCTTGAATTAAAATAGCATCTGGCTGTATTTCATTTAAATAAGTCAAATATTCTTCAAGCTCTGGAATTTCTTCATCACTAATTAAATTATTAATAGTAATATAAAGCATTACTCCATGAGCATGAGCATATTCTACAGCTTTTTTTAACATTTCATTATCAAAATTAGCGTCTGATTTGAGCATACGCATATTAAAATGTTTTCCACCCAAATAAATAGCATCAGCCCCAGCATCAATGGCAGCTACTAATGTTTCCCAATTGCCAGCTGGAGCTAAAAGTTCTACAGACTTTTTATTTAATAACATTAAACAATCCTCCAAATAAATAAACTACTATAAGTATAACATAAAATTTTATGCTTTTAAATTAATAACATTTATTATTAAATAGGCTTAATCCCATTCACGTTCTGCTAATGCTTCTTCTAAATTAATTGGTAAATGAAACCATTGAATAATATATTCTAAATTGCGAATAAGACATTCTCTAGCTATATTATCATATTCGCTGTCATTATCGAGAAATTCATATTGCAAACTATTGGCATTTTGAATTAAATCATAAATTTTATCACCAACATCTGCCATATTTTTTGGTTTTTGTTCCACAAAATTAATAAAATCTTCTAATAAATATTTGATTTTATCAATCAAAAAGTCTGGATAAAAACTATCCTCGTATAATTCCTCTAACAAAATATGCTGGTCATCAAAACTGTCCATTTAATAAAAAATATCCCTCCAATAAATAATTATATTTGATATTATACAATATATTCTAAATTAAAGCTAATTTTCTTAAAAATAATCCCGTTTATTTTGTTCGGAAACCTGAACATTTTGCTTGATTATTTAGGAATAGATAGAGTATAATTTATATATATTTCTAGATAAGATTTAAAAAGCAGGTGATTTATTCCCATGGATAAAATGGATAAAGTACAAGCACTAGAAAGTGCTTTAAAACAAATTGAACGTGATTTTGGTAAAGGCTCCATCATGAAATTAGGTGATGTTTCTGCTAATATGAATATCGAAGTAATTCATACTGGCTGTTTACCACTTGATGCAGCCCTTGGTGTTGGTGGTGTTCCTCGCGGACGTATAGTAGAAATCTTCGGCCCTGAATCTTCTGGTAAAACAACTGTAGCACTTCATATCGTTGCTGAAGCACAAAAAACAGGTGGTGTGGCTGCATTTATCGATGCTGAACATGCTCTTGACCAGTTTATGCCAAAAAATTAGGCGTAGATATCGACAATTTATTGATTTCCCAGCCAGATAACGGTGAGCAAGCCTTAGAAATCGCCGATGCACTCGTTCGCAGTGGCGCTATTGATGTAGTAGTTGTTGACTCAGTAGCAGCACTTGTTCCAAAAGCGGAAATCGAAGGTGATATGGGCGATTCTCATGTTGGTCTACAAGCTCGTTTAATGTCTCAAGCTATGAGAAAATTAACAGGTATTATCAGCAAATCTCGTACAACAGCAATTTTCATCAACCAAATTCGTGAAAAAGTTGGTGTTATGTTTGGTAATCCAGAAACTACAACTGGTGGTAGAGCTTTAAAATTCTATGCTTCCATTCGTTTAGATGTGCGTAAAATCGATACAATTAAACAAGGCAATGACCCTGTAGGTAGCAGAACACGAATTAAAGTTGTAAAAAATAAAGTAGCTCCTCCATTTAAACAAGCTGAATTTGATATCATGTATGGTGAAGGTATTTCTCGTGAAGGTAGCTTAATTGATATGGGTACAGCTTTTGAAATCTTAGATAAGAGTGGTACATGGTATTCTTATCAAGCACTCGCTTAGGTCAAGGTAAAGAAAACGTAAAAGCGTATTTAAAAGAACATGCTGACACAGCATTAGAAATTGAAAATAAAATTCGTGAAAAATTATTTGTTCAAGAAGAACAAACTGAAGAAAAAGTTGAAGAACCAACTAAAAAATCTAAAGTAACGGCTGATAATGAAACAGCAAAATAATACAAAAACAGCACTTATTTATGCTGTTGATTTATTAGCTATAAGACCTTATAGTACCCAGCAATTAATTACAAAATTAAAACGCAAAGAATACGCACCAGAAGAAATTCAAGAAGCCATTAACCGCTTAACTGCTCGACATTATTTAGACGATACAGATTTATGCCAACGTCAATATCAAGCATATATCAATGAAAAACATCGCAGTATAAAAGCTATTAAATATAAATTAATGGAAAAAGGATTTTCTCAAAGTGATATTCAAAATGCTCAAGAAGAAACAGATATTGATGAAATAGATTATGAATATACTGTTTGTTTGCGATTATTAAATAGCCGTTATATTCCTAGCAAATCTGACAAATTAAAATGTCAAGGCTATCTTTATCGTAAAGGATTTAATTATTCAGCTATTCGCTTAGCAATTGAAGATTTCTTTTATAACCCTTAATATAAATTTATCCCCCAAAATACTCATCTATTTTGGGGGATTTTTAATTGAAAATTATCTTTGTTTAATTGAGTTTTTGCCTAAAAGATTTTTTAGATTATTGACTACAGTTTCACTGCCATCAATCCAAAATTCTCGATTGCCTTTAATCATTTTTTTACTGCTCATAAAATACATATAAACAGGGCAAGGGCCAGCATTTTCTTGCAATGTTTCTGTTATTTTGCTAAAGAAAGCATTATCTTCTTGCTCTGGTTTTACAATAATACAAAATTCTGGTGTATAATCTTCTAAACCAATTACTTTATCAGCGATGATTTTATTATTATCATCACTTTTATCTAATTTTCCTCTAACTACAACAGGAATATCTGGCACTAAATAATTAATATTATCATAAAATGCCTTTGGAAATACAATGACTTCTACTACACCTAAAAAGTCCTCGATTTCTAAAAAGCACATCATATCGCCTTTTTTTGTAGTTACTCTTTTTGCTTTGCGAATAATTCCTGCTACAGAGATATATTTTCCATCTTTTTGCTTTTCTAGACTTTCAATCGTAGTCAAATACTGTATTTTTTCTCTATATTCTTCTAGTGGATGCCCTGTGATATAAAAGCCTGTGATTTCTTTTTCCATATTTAATAATTCTATTTTAGGAAATTCCTGCATTTTTGGCATTTCCAATTTATCAATGCTCTTTTCTTCCTCCATAAATCACCAATAAATCCATCTGTCCACTAGCTAAATCTTTCTGACGTCTAGAGCCTAAATCCATAGCTTGATCTAAAACAGCCATATATTGAGCGCGATTATAACCCAAAGAATCAAATGCACCACATTTTATGAGATTTTCTAAAGCTCTTTTATTGATACATCTACTGCTAACTCGTGAACAAAAATCTTCTAAAGATTTAAATAGACCATCTTTTTCACGAATATCTACAATCGTTTTTAAAGCATTTTCACCTACATTTTTTACTGCAGCTAAACCAAAACGAATACTATTTTTATCTACAGTAAATGTATCACGACTAGCATTTATATCTGGTGGCAAAATATCAATTCCCATATGTTTACATTGTTCAATATATTCGCCAATTTTATTACTTGTCATCAAGCTAGTCAAAATAGCCGCCATAAATTCCTGCGGATAATGAGCTTTTAAATATGCTGTTCGCCATGACACAAGTGCATAAGCAGCACTATGAGATTTATTAAAACCATAATCGGCAAAATGTAATAATAAATCAAAAATAGTTTCTGCGAGTTTATCATCTACACCATTATCTTTGGCACCTTTTAAGAAATTTTCTTTTTGCGACATCAAGACATCATGCTTTTTCTTACCCATTGCACGACGCAAAATATCAGCTTGCCCTAAAGTGAAACCAGCTAATACTTGAACTATCTGCATAACCTGTTCTTGATACAAAATCACGCCAAAAGTTTCTTTTAAAATTGGCTCTAAATCTGGATGAATATATGTTACTTTTTTTCTGCCATGTCTACCATTGATGAAATCTGTTACCATACCACTGCCCAAAGGCCCTGGTCGATACAATGCCATAACAGGAATTAAATCAGCAAATCCAGTTGGTTGCAAATCTTTTACCAAAGTAGTCATGCCAGCAGACTCTAACTGAAATACTGCTCCTGTTTCTCCTCGACAAAGCATTTGCGAAGTCTTTTCATCTTCAAGTGGAATTTCATCTAAATTTATCTCTATACCGCGATTATTTTTTATATTTGTCAAAGCATCAGCAATAACAGTAAGTGTACGCAATCCCAAAAAGTCCATTTTCAATAGACCTAATTCTTCAACACAATCTTTATCATACTGAGTTACAAATGTACCTTCAGATATCTGAATAGGTACATAATCTGTAACAGGATCTTTAGAAATAACTACACCAGCAGCATGAGTTGAAGAATGGCGTGGCATACCTTCTACATCTTTGGCAAAATCAATTAATTTACGAACTTCAAGATTTTCTTGATATAAAGTCAACAACTCTGATGAATCTTTTAATGCTTTATCCAAAGTCATGCCTAATTCTTGCGGAATTAACTTTGCTATCTTATCCACTTCGTTATAAGGCATATTCATGACACGACCAACATCTCGCACTGCACCTTTTGCCGCCATCGTACCAAAAGTAATTATCTGTGCTACATGGTCATCGCCATATCTTCTTTTTACATATTCAATAACTTCATCTCTACGAATATAACAAAAGTCAATATCTATATCCGGCATTGTTACACGTTCAGGATTTAAAAAAACGTTCAAAGAGTAAACTATATTTCAGTGGGTCAATATCTGTAATTCCCAAAATATACGCTACAATACTACCAGCTGCCGAACCACGACCAGGCCCTACCGCTATATTTTGACTGCGAGCAAAATTTATAAAATCCCATACAATCAAAAAATAACTATCATAGCCCATGCGGTGAATAATAGATAATTCATAATCTAGCCTTTGTTGTATTTCTTCTGTAACTTCAGCATATCTATTATGAATTTTTTCCTTACACAATTTATGCAAATACTGTTCATCAGTCATACCTTCTGGCAAAGGAAAGTTTGGTAAGTGTAAATGACCAAATTCAAAACTCACATTACAACGATTTGCAATTTCCAAAGTATTTGTAATAGCTTCTGGTGTATCTTTAAACAAAGCAAGCATTTCAGCACCAGATTTTAAATAGAAATCATCATTATAAAATTTCATTCTATCTTTATCATCTAAAGTTCTGCCTGTTTGTATACACAAAAGCACATCATGAAAATCATTGTCTTCTTTTTTTATATAATGTATATCATTTGTAGCCACTAATTTTAAATCATATTTTTGTGCTAAACTGATTAATCCTTTGTTCGCTTTAGCTTCTTCAGGAATTTGATGATTTTGAATTTCTAAAAAGAAATTATCTTTGCCAAAAATATCTACATATTCCTGCACTAATTTTTCCGCACGTTCCATATTATCACGAATAATTGCTTGAGGAATTTCGCCCGCTATACAACTGCTCAAACAAATAATACCTTCGTGATACTGACGCAATAAATCTTTATCCACACGAGGTTTATAATACATACCTTCAATATTTGCTAGAGAAACCAATTTAATGAGATTTTGATATCCCTTATTATTTTCTGCTAACAAAATTAGATGATAATAACGAGTGCCTTCCACTTCAAAATTATCAAAACGAGATTTTGGTGCTACATAAACTTCACAACCAATAATAGGCTTTATTCCTTGTTTCAAAGCTTCTTCATAAAAAGCAATCGTTCCATACATAGTACCATGGTCAGTGATCGCTATAGATTTCATGCCCAATTCTTTTGCGTGTGCAATTAATTTTTTTACTCTACTAGCACCATCTAATAAGCTATATTCTGTATGCACATGCAAATGAGTAAAATCCATATGATTTTCAACTACAGTATTTACATCAGATTTTTCTAATTTCATTATGACCTCTCTTTCTAAAATAATAAAATATCTTCAAAAATAAAATTAAAGCTAATATATTAAGTAAAATAATTTTAACATATGATTATTATAAAGAAAATAAATCTATACCAAATATAAAAGCTTCTTTTTCTTCATTAAAATAACAATATAAAAAAGAAGATAATTTAAACATTCCATCAATTATCTTCTAATATAAAAATTTATGATTTAGTTTTATTTTTCACTATGTTTACAAATTATTAATAAACTATATCTTCATTTTCCATCAAATATATAATAAGTCATAAAATTACTTATTTAACTCATTATTTTTAAAATAAATAGCATAATACCTTGTTTTTTAACTATTATTTATCATTATTAATATCTTAATCTACCTATTTATTATAATCATTATTATAATTATTCAGATTAACATTTTTATTGATATCCTATATTTTAAGAAATGCTTTTTCATGTAATTTTCCATTACACAAACACCTCTTTTCAACATATTTTGTCTTTATTTTATCACAAGTGTTGTGTAACATAAATCTATTATTACTAATAAAATATATTTCTACCCAAAATATTGTAAATATGTTATTATATACATATTAATTTATAAAGAAGGTGTTTAAATGGAGTTATTGAATTCATTAGTCGGTCAAATCAATGATATTTTATGGAGTTATGTTTTAATTATTTTACTTATCGGTGCTGGTATTATTTTTACTATTCGTACAAAATTTGTACAAATAAGATTTATCAAAGAATGATACGTCTTATTGCTGGTGATGCAGGCAATAAAATGGAAGGACAACAAATTTCTTCCTTCCAGGCTTTCTGTGTAAGTACAGCTTCTCGTGTAGGTGTTGGTAATATTGCTGGTATTGCTATTGCAGTAGTTCTCGGCGGTCCAGGTGCTATCTTCTGGATGTGGATTATTGCTATCTTAGGTTCTGCAACTGGTTTTGTGGAAAGTACTTTAGCACAGATTTACAAAGTACCTCGTACTGATAGCAATGGCTATCTTGGTGGTCCTGCTTATTACATTAATAATGCACTTCATAGCCCTAAAACAGCTGTATTCTTTGCTATCTTAATCAGTATTACTTATGGACTTATCTTCAATTCTGTACAATCCAATACGATTTCCTTATCTTTACAAACTGCATTCAATTTTGATGCTACTATGATTGGTATTGTTATTGCTGTATTCTCTGGAATTGTAGTATTTGGTGGTTTACATCGCATTGCTAAAGTTACTGAATACATGGTGCCTATCATGGCTGGTATTTATTTACTTATCGCTTTTGCTATCACTATATATAATATTTCAGAATTACCAACTGTTTTATCTGTCATCTTCAAAGATGCTTGGGGTATTGAATCTGTTGCTGGTGGTAGCTTTGGTGCTGCTATCATGACAGGTATTAAACGTGGATTATTCTCCAATGAAGCTGGTATGGGTTCTGTTCCAAATGCCGCAGCTACTGCTGAAGTAAGTCACCCTGTAAAACAAGGTCTTATCCAAGCTTTTGGTGTATTCGTAGATACATTATTTATCTGTACTGCTTCTGCTTTCATCGTATTATTCAGCAGTGATTATCAAGCAACAGGTTTAACTGGTATTCAGCTCATTCAATACGATTTAAGCTTATATTTTGGTGATATCGCTACAACTGGTATAGCTATTATCGTTTTATTATTTGCATTTACTTCTATCGTAGGTAACTACTATTATGGAGAAATCAATATAAAACACTTGTCTGATAACCCATTATATTTAAATATTTTCCGTATTCTTGTTGTAATTATGGTATTCTTCGGCTCTGTTGCTGAATTGAGCTTAGTTTGGAATTTAGCAGACTTATTCATGGCTTTAATGGCAATCACAAATATCATTGCTATTTTACTCTTAGGCAAATATGCTTTTATTGCTTTAGATGATTATACTCAACAGAAAAACAAGGTATTAAAGATCCTGTATTTAAAGCTAGTATCTTACCAAAACAAGACGGTATTTATTGGTGGAAAGATGACAATAAATAATTATTAAACATAAAAAGACCTT
>ENA-OQIO01001264-OQIO01001264.1-human-gut-metagenome-genome-assembly--contig:-NODE-1264-length-12522-cov-3.591932_pt1 | contig 12522 bp, 17 predicted proteins | sample MGYA00242573_ERZ504737 | MGnify/ENA primary metagenome ERZ504737 (study PRJEB26092, sample SAMD00036203) | human gut metagenome | host: Homo sapiens | study: EMG produced TPA metagenomics assembly of... | reverse complement strand
GCGGTACGGTAGTGTACATGATGAGCTCCAGATACTAGCTGTACATCGATCGATGCTAGACCGTACGTAGCTGTACATCGATCGATGCTCAGAGTACGTAGCTGTACATCGATCGATGCTCAGACGTACGTAGCTGTACATCGATGATGCTCAGACGTACGTAGCTGTACATCGATCGATGCTCAGACGTACGTAGCTGTACATCGATCGATGCTAGAGGAAAGTTATCGATACTCAAGCTTTAGCTGATGCTTTAAATAAGGGGAAAATTGCTGGTGCTAGCGTTGATGTTTTTGATACAGAACCACCTATTGGAGCAGAAAACCCATTGTTGACTGCTAAAAATGTTGTGTTATCTCCACATATTGGATTTGATACGCAAGAAGCTATGCAGAAAAGAGCTATTATAGCTTTAGAAAACATTGCAAAATGGATTGAGGGAAAACCACAAAATATTATGTAATATTTTATAGAAGACATTAGAAAATCTATTTATATAAAGATATGGTCTGATTTTATAGGGCTTTATTCTAGCGAATTTATAACTTGTAATCAAAGATATAGATATGCTATTATAGTACTAGCAGGTTTAAGTTTGTGGGGAGGATAAATATGTTATTGACTATTTTGATGATTATAGATGCGTTAGTAGCAATTGGCTTGATTGCTTCTGTGCTTATGCAAGAAGGTAAGACTGCTGGCATGGGAAGTTTATCAGGACAAAATGAAACGGCTTTTAGTAGCAGTGCTCGCGGTATGGACGCATTAATGGCCCGTTTCACTGTGTTTTTTGCTGTACTGTTTATGATAATTACTTTAATCATAGCTAAAATGGTAGCATAAAAAACTATTCTCTATCTATTGAATTAATTTAAAGTAGATAGAGATTTTTTTTTATCAAATAGTGTAATATTTTATTTAATAAGTCATTTATAATAATATTTTAAAATTTAGGAGGTATTTTTATGATTACTAGTGGTGCAGAGCCATTTTTGTTACCTGGAGGTTCAAAGGGTGTATTATTGATACATGGATTTACAGCTCGCCTTCTGAAATGATATTATTAGGAAATTATTTATACAGACAAGGTTATACTGTATTAGGTGTGCGCTTGGCTGGTCATGGTACAACTGTAGAAGAAATGGCTAATACTAATTGGCATGAATGGTATCATAGTGCATGTGATGGATATCATTTATTGCGTGGCATTTGCAGTGAAATATCTGTAATTGGTCTATCTATGGGCGGTTTATTAGCTATGCGAATTGGCAGGGATTTTCCTGTGAAAAAAATAATTTCAATGTCTGCTCCTGTATATATAGCTAATGAACGCAATTTAAGATTTTTACCACCACTTGAAAAATCAGTGGGACGATATCAGCGTAAAAATAGACGAGAATTACCTGAACTAGCTAAGAGATACAATGTATCTTATAATAAAATGCCACTTGTCTGTGTGCATCAATTGTTGGAGATAATAGCCAAAACAAAAGAAATTCTACCAGAAATTTCAAAACCAATTTTGATTGTTCAAAGTAAAAATGACCATACAGTAAAAGAAGAAAGTGGTCAATATATTTATGACCATATTGGTAGCAAGGATAAACAATTATTTAAATTAATTTTTTCAGGTCATTTAGTTACTTTAGATATTGAACATGATAAATTATTTAATAAAATAGAGAATTTTTTGAAATAAATTATTTAGAGGTTAGATAGAGGATAAATTTATGAGTTTACAAGAAAAAATAATGAAATATATGCAAACTAAAGCTAAAAGACCGATGAGTCAGGAAGATTTATTATATGCTTTGGCTTTAGAAGCAGATGAAATAAAACAATTACCCTCTGCGATGGAAGAATTAGAGCGAAAAAATCTATTAATTCAAAATCGAAAGCGGTTTATTTGGTTTACCAAACATATGAATTTAGTTGTAGGGAAAATGAGTATCACGTCTAAAGGATTTGGTTTTGTTATTCCAGATAATGGGCTAGAAGAAGGTAAAGCTAAAGTTGATGATATTTTCATTCCTGCTGGTATGTTAAATTCAGCAATGAATAATGATAAGGTTTTAGTGCGTATCACTACTGAAAGAAGTAGTTTCACTAAGCGTGAAGGCGAAGTTATTCGTATATTAGAACGTGCTAATAATAAAGTTGTAGGTACATTTGAAAGCAGTAGAACTTTTGGTTTCGTAGTGCCAGATGATAGCCGTTTAAATCAAGATATTTTTATTGAAGGTCGCAATTTTAATGGGGCAAAAGTAGGCATGAAAGTAGTTGCTGAAATCACTAAATGGCCGACAAAAAATCATAGTCCAGAAGGGAAAATTATAGAAGTTCTTGGGAAAATAGGTGCACCTGGTGTAGATATTTTATCAGTAATGCGTCAATATGATTTATCAGAGCAATTTCCTGTAGATGTACAAGAAGAAGCTAAACAGATTGAGCAAGTACCTAGTAAGGCAGAATGCAATAAACGCAAAGACAGACGCCATTTACAAATAGTAACTATTGATGGTGAAGATGCCAAAGATTTAGATGATGGTGTTTATGCAGAAAAAATTGCCAAATGGAAATTTTTTCTTAGGTGTGTATATTGCTGATGTTAGTCATTATGTAAAAGCTTTTTCACCTTTAGATAAAGAGGCATATAATCGCGGTACAAGTGTATATTTAGCAGATAGAGTAATCCCTATGTTGCCTGTGGAGTTGTCCAATGGTATTTGTAGTTTAAATGCTGGCGAAGATAGACTTTCCATGTGTGCGGAAATGGAAATTGACGCAAATGGCTCTGTTATTAAATACGATATTTTTCCTACAGTTATTCATGTATATCGTCGATTAACGTATAAATTAGTAAATCGCATCTTAGTGGAAAAAGATACGCAAATGATTGAGGACAATCAAGATATTTTACCATTGTTACACAATTTAGAAGTTGTATATAAAGTTTTAAATAAACGACGTCAAATGCGTGGAGCTATAGATTTTGATATTCCTGAAGTTAAGGTAAAATTGAATGCCAAAGGTCAAGCAGTAGGTCTTGTAAAACGTGAACATGGATTAGGTGAATCTATCATTGAAGAATGTATGTTAGTAGCTAATGAAACAGTAGCTGAGCATATGGCTAGAAAAGAATTGCCTTTTATTTACCGTGTGCATGAAGAACCTGTAGAAGATAAAATGCTTGCCTTAAATGAATTATTAGCTAATTTTAATTTGCATTTAAATCGCAACACTGAAGGTGAAATTGAACCTAGAGCTGTTCAAGAAGTATTAAGTTCTATTAAAGGAAAGTCAGAAGAAAAAATTATTTCTGCTGTAGCTTTGCGCAGTATGCAACAAGCTAAATATAAAGCAGAAAATTTAGGACATTTTGGCTTAGCTGCTAAATACTATACGCATTTTACTTCACCAATTAGACGTTATCCAGATTTAATCGTTCATCGTTTATTAAAAGAACAATTAAATGGAAAAATGACAGCAGAACGTCAAGAAAATTAAAATCAAGATTACCTGAAGTGGCTACACATACATCTAAACAAGAGCGCATTGCTACAGAAGCAGAACGCGAGACAACTTTAATTAAAGAAATTGAATATATGGCTCGTTTCTTAGGTGATGAATTCCAGGGTATTATCAGTGGCGTTACTGCTTTTGGTATTTTTGTAGAATTAGATAATGGCGTAGAAGGTTTAGTCCATGTTTCTACCATGGTAAATGATTATTATGAATATGTAGAGAAAGAATACGCACTCGTTGGCGAAATGACTAATTTCAGATATCGTTTAGGTGATGAAGTAACTGTTATTTTGACAAGAGCAAGTATCAAAGAACGTTCTATTGATTTTATTTTAAAAGACAATGGTAAAATGCCACTTGTTTTTGAAGATGATATAATCGCTAAACCATTTTTTACAGAAATCAATAATAATGTGAAAAAAGATTTAAAGATTAAAGAAAACTTTTACTAAAGAAAATAAAGCAAGCAAAAAGCAAGCGGATAAATATAAACGCAAAAACATAAAGATAAGAGCATAAAAAATAGAGGAAAAAAGAAAGAAATCTATTACAAAAATAGAAGGTAAGAAAAAAGATAACAAGAAAAGTGCTTTTTATGATAAAATTTATACGAAGAAAACTCGTAAAAAAAGTGGCACCAAAGAACGTGTGCGTGATAGAGTTTCAAAAGGCAAACGCCGTAAAAAATAAATATTTTAGACAATAAGTAAGGTTGATTTTATGGGAAAGAAAAATGCAAGTGTAAAAATTGTTTGTGAAAATAGAAAGGCTCGTCATGATTATTTTATTCATGAAACATATGAAGCTGGGATTGTTTTGGTAGGTACAGAAGTTAAATCTCTTCGTGCAGGTAAAGCTAATTTAAAAGATAGTTTTGCTAAAATCAAAAACAATGAAATCTTTTTGGATAATATGCATATCAGTCCTTATGAACAGGGCAATATTTTCAATCATGATCCACTTCGTGCTAGAAAATTACTTATGCATAAAATAGAAATAGTAAAATTATCCAGTAAAATCAAAGAAAAAGGTTTTACAATTAGTACCATTAAAAGTTTATTTTAGCAAAGGTAGAGCAAAAGTGGCTTTAGGACTTGCTACTGGTAAGAAAAATTATGATAAACGTCAAGCTTTGGCAGAAAAAGTTGCTAAAACGTGATGTAGAACGTGCATTGAAGGAACGTCAAAAATATTAAATATAGCTAAGTGAGATGGTGATTAATTATTTATGTGGGAAAAGATAAAATCTATATTAACTACTACTAAATATCAAGTTAGAATTGGCTTGGCTGTAGTATTAATATTTTTAGGCGGATATAATTTATTTTTCATCGGCGATGATGAAGGACATGGCGATAATATTTCTATAAAAATAGAAAGTGGCATGTCTACAGAAGAAATTGCTCAAAATTTGCAAGAACATGCTATAATAAACAATGGTCTTGGTTTTCGCATTTTAGCTCGTTTGGAAGGTAAGGATACTCAATTTAAAGAAGGTATTTATTATTTTCGTGTGGGTATGAATATAAATTCTGTTCTTGATAGATTGGTTCAAGGGCCAGAAAATCAAGTAGTTAGAATAACTATTCCAGAAGGCTTCACTGTAGAAGATATTGCTAATTTATTAGAAAAAGAAAATTTGACTACAAAAGAGGAATTTTGCAAGGTAGCAAAAGATTATACTCCATATGATTATATGAAGGAAGCTACAGAAAATAAGGATATCAAATATGCTGTAGAGGGATTTTTATTTCCTGATACTTACGATATTGATAGGTCTTATGGTGCAAAACAAATCATGCAAATCATGGTAGATAATTTGACCATAGATTAAATAGTGAAATGCGTGAACGTGCTAAAGAGGAAAATTTATCTATTTTCGAATTGGTAACTATGGCATCTTTGGTGGAAAAAGAAGCTAAGTTTGCAGAAGATAGACCAATTATCGCTGATGTATTTTTCAAACGACTAGGAAATTATATGATGTTACAATCTGATGCGACTATTCAATATGCTTTAGATGAACATAAGGAAGAGTTTAGCATTGAAGATACAAAACTAGATTCTCCATATAATACGTATCAACATGAAGGTTTGACTCCAGGGCCAATTGGAAATCCAGGTCTTGCTTCTATTGAGGCTGTGTTATATCCAGCAACTACAGATTATTTGTATTTTGTTGCAGATAGTGAAGGTCATAATCATTATAGTGTAACGTATGATGAACATTTAAAAGTTATTGAAGAAATATATGGTGAATAAATAATAAGTAAGAGGAATTAAAACGTGGAAGCTTTATTTAAGCAAATGGAAGATTTTGCGAAAGAAAATAAAGTACCAATCATTAATGAAAATGGCAGAAAGGTTTTTATTGAGATAATAAAAAATATAAGCCACAAAGAGTTTTGGAAATTGGTACTGCGATAGGTTATTCTGCATTATTAACTACTTATTATGGTGCAGAAAATGCAAAGATTATTTCTTTGGAATTAGATGAAGAACGCGCAAAACAGGCTCAAGATTTTATAAATCAATCTGCATATAAAGAGCAGATTGAAATTATTTTAGGTGATGCCGCTGAAAATATAGAAAAGCTAGATAAAAATTATAAATTTGATATGGTTTTTATTGATGCAGCTAAAGGACAATATCCTGATTATTTGCAGAAAGTATTACCATTATTAGCTGATGATGGCATTATTTTAGCTGATAATGTATTATTTCGCGGTTATGTAATGAGCGAAGAAAAGCCACCTCGCCGATATAAGACGATTGTAAAAAGATTGCGTGAATATATTGCTATGGTAAGTGATACAGATAAATTTACAACAGAGATTTTTGAAAATGGCGATGGTTTGGCTTTAACTAAAAGATTGAAAACTAATTAATTATTTGGAGGAACAATGCAAAATACAATAAAAAAACCTGAATTATTAGCACCAGCAGGAAATTTAGAAAAATTGAAAATGGCTATTTTATATGGAGCAGATGCTGTATATCTTGGCGGAAAACGTTTTGGGCTTCGTGCTTATGGCGGTAATTTTTCTAAAGAAGAAATGATTGAAGGCGTTAAATTTGCTCATGAACGTGGTAGAAAAGTTATGTAACAGCAAATATTTTTCCGCATAATAATGATATAAATGAAATTTTACCATATCTACAAGAATTGGTAGAGGTTGGTGTTGATGCTGTTTTAGTATCTGATATCGGTTTATTCATGCTCATTAAAAATGAAGTGCCAAATCTTGAAGTTCATATCAGTACACAGGCTAATAATACTAACTGGAGAGCTGTTAAAGCATGGCAAGATTTAGGAGCAGAACGCGTTGTATTAGCTCGTGAACTTTCTTTTGCTGAAATAAAAGAAATTCGTGAAAAAACTGATGTGGAATTAGAAATGTTTGTACATGGTGCAATGTGTATTTCTTATTCTGGTCGTTGTTTAATCAGCAATTATTTAACAGGTAGAGATTCTAATCGTGGAGCATGTACTCAACCTTGTCGCTGGAAATATAATTTGACTGAAGAAAAACGTCCTGGTCAATTTTTCCCTGTAACTGAAGATGAAAATGGAACATATTTCTTTAATTCTAAAGATATGTGTTTACTTCCTTATCTAAAAGATATCATCGAATGTGGTGTAGATAGCTTAAAAATTGAAGGTCGTATGAAATCTATTCATTATGTAGCTAGTGTAGTAAGTGCATACCGTCATGCTATCGATAGTTATTTTGAAAATCCAGAAGAATTTACAATCAAACAGGAATGGATAGATGAATTAAATAAAGTTTCTCATCGTGAATATACAAGTGGTTTCTCTTATCATAAAACTTCTTGTGATGATCAAATTTATAACACAACATCTTATGAACATACATCTGATTTTGTAGGCTTAGTACTTGATTATGATGAAGAAACAAAAATTGCTACTATACAGCAACGCAATCATTTAACAGTTGGACAAGAAATAGAATTCTTCCAACCTGATGCACCTTTATTTAAACAAACTATTACAGAAATGTTTAATGATGAAGGTATTTCCATAGAAGTAGCACCACATCCACAACAGATTATTACTATGAAAATGGATAAACCTGTTGTGCCATATACAATTTTAAGACGTGATGTAGTTACTGAAGAAAATTAAATGAACTGCACCCCAAAAGTTGGACACAAAACAACTTTTGGAGGTGCAGTTTTTTATGACTAAATACTCAAATGAATTTAAAGTTAAAAGCAATTAAAATGGTTTTAAAAGGAAATTCTATTTCTCATGTAGCTAAAATTCTAAACATGCCAGATATAGCTCCTCTTTGCAGATGGATATCTCATTATGAACATGGTGGCATCTCACAACTTCTTCATAAAAATCTTAAATATACTCCTATCTTTAAGCAAAAAGTTATTGAATATAAATGGCTACATCATTTATCATTAAATCAAACAGCAGCCAAATTTTCCATTCCTAATACTGGTACAATTTCTACATGGGAAAAGTTGTATCATTCTTATGGCTTTTCTGGCTTACTTGCTAAGAAACGAGGTAGACCATCTATGAAAAAATCTAAATCTAAATACAAAGTTAACAAACCTAAAAAAGAACTTTCTTATGTTGAAAAATTGGAACAAGAAGTTTATCAATTAAGGATGGAAAATGACCTATTAAAAAAGTGGCATGCCTTAATGAAGCAATGGGAAAAGGAAGGAAGACACTAGTTTTAGTAATTGCTAAATTAAGGAAAAAATATACTCTAAAAGCCCTATTAAACTATACAAAATTAGCTAAAAGCACATATTATGATGCATTAAAAAAATTATCTAGAGAAGATAAATATAAAGGATTAAAAACATTAATTCATAATATTTGTAATAAAAATCATGGAAGATATGGATATAGAAGAGTAACTATGCAGCTGCATAAACAAGGAATAAAAATCAATCATAAAGTAGTTATGAGATTGATGAAAGAAGAAAATTTAACATGCAAAGTAAGAGCAAAGAAATACAAATCGTATAGAGGGCAAGAAGGAAAAATAGCTAAAAATATATTAAATAGAAATTTCAAAGCAGAAAAACCAAACGAAAAATGGGCAACAGATGTAACAGAATTTGCATTATGTAATGAAAAAATATACTTATCACCAATAATAGATTTATATAACGGAGAAATAATAAGTTATAAAATATCGAAAAGACCAATACTAAAGCAAGTATTAGATATGGTAGAAGATGCAACAAGAAAGATAAAAGAAACAAAAGGGATAATTCTACACTCAGACCAAGGATGGCAGTATCAGAATAAAAAATATCAAAAATTATTAAAAGAAAAAGGCATTATCCAAAGCATGAGCCGAAAAGGCAATTGCTTAGATAATGCGTAATAGAAAATTTCTTTGGTTTACTAAAAAGCGAATTATTCTATTTAAAAAAATTCAAATCCGTTGAATATTTTATAAAAGAGTTAAAATCTTATATAAAATATTATAATACAAAACGGATAAAGATAAAACTAAAAGGACTTAGTCCTGTAGAATACAGAACTAAGTCTCAATTAGTAGCCTAATTAATATGTCCAATATTTTGGGTGCATATCAATATTCGTAAACTGCTTTTTTTATTATTTTTTCTATTATTCATAGTATAATTTTAGATAGAAGATAAATTTTAGTGAGGTGAAAAATAATGGATAGTAAAATAGCAAAAGCGATAAAATTAAAAAATCAACCGATTGCAGTATATAGAACGGATATAAAAGAAGATAATGCACTGCAATTTAAAGAAGGTGTTTGGGGTTGTGTAATAGCTATGTTAAATGCAGCTTCTAAAGGCAAAACAGCGATTTTTTCACAAGAGACAACTGCCTGTATGGGTGGTAGAGCAGGTCTTGGATTAAAGGCATATGATTTAGGATATATAGAATATTTTTTATCTACAGGAGCAAATGATGGCAGAGAAGGAGAATGTTATAAGAAAAATCCTGAACTTGCAAGAAATTTTATTGTGAATGTACCAAAAATAAATTCTAAAAAATATGTGGTCTTCAAGCCGTTAGAATTGGTAACAGATGAAAATCAACCAGAAATAATTGTGTTTTTAGTAAATGTTTGACCAATTATCAGCACTTACAGTCTTAGCAAATTATGACCAAGATACTCAGGATAATGTGGAGTTAAGATTTGGAGCAGGTTGCGCACAATCCATTTTATTTGCTTTAAAACATTTTGAAGAAAATAGTATAAAGTGTACGATTGGATTGACTGACCCGTCAGCTAGAAAATGTATAGATAAAGATATTTTGTCATTTAGTATGCCATATTATCGTTATTTACAATTAGAAGCACAGGTAGAAGAAAGTTTTTTAACTAAAACTACATGGAGAAATTTATCTAAACGTATAGAATGAAAAATAAATAAAATTTAATAAAAAAAGCAAAGGATAATATAAACAATAGTATCACTTTGCTTTTTTTTAGTTTCTTATTTGATGTTATAGCAATATAGTATATAATAGAAGATAAAATTTTAATGTGAGGTGGCAATATGCAGGAAAGACCTAGCATTCAACAATTAGAAAATTTTATTATCTATGGAAAAGTGCGCAATTTTGCAACTGCGGCACATAGAGCAAATATAACTCAATCAGCATTTAGTTTTCAAATGAAAAAATTAGAGGAAATGCTCAATATACAGTTGATAACTCGTTCTAATCGTGGTAGTGATTTGACTAGAGAAGGCGAATTTTTTTTGCAAATTATACCGATAATTGATGAATTAGATGAAGCTATTGATGAATTACAAAAATTTGCAGGAAAAGCAGTATATATTAATATAGGTGCTTTGATGTCTATGGGAGATATTTTAATGAATAGACATATCAGCTATTTTAAACAACATAATGATAATAATATCTGCTTTAATGTATATAATCTAGAAGCAAAATCCATGTTAAAAAAATTAGATAGTGGTCAAATTGATATTGCTTCTACTTTTTATTGCCTCAAATGCATGCAGATGGCTGTGAAAAGAAATTATTCTGCAAAGATGAGTTCGTTTATTATGCTCCATGTTTGGATTTAACGCAAGATAAAATAACAGCTGATATTATACAAAGATATCCATTAGTTACACATTCACCAGATTATTTTATGACAAATTCCTTAGAGGATTATTTTGTCAAATTAAAAATACATCCACATATTGATGCTAGATTATCTACACCATACGCTATCATTCATTATTGTAAGCATAATAAAGTAGCAACATTGATATCAAAGCGTCTTTTACAGGAATTAGGTATTACAAATGACTATTATGAGTTATTAGAACCACTTAATTTTTCTTCGTATTTATTGTATAAACATGAAAATCCTAAAATTAAAAGTATGGAGATTTTTGTGGATTATATTTTGGATTTATATCAGCAAAATAGATAAATTTTGATTAATTTTAGATAAAAATAATTGATGACTCTCATTAATATCTTAAGCTATACAAATGTAAAACACATGTATACAATATGAACTATCCTTTAATTAAGATTTTGGAGATGAGAGCATGAGTAGTTCTTCTAAAGAACGTTTATGGACAAAGGATTTTCTTTTGGACACGGGTATTAATTTTTTAGTTTATTTGATTTATTATTTATTGATGGTAATAATTGCTGTCATTGCTAAAAATGATTTAAATGCTAGTCTAGCTGAAGCAGGTCTTGCTTCTGGTATCTATATTGTCGGTACTTTGATTGCTAGATTATTGGCAGGACAACAAATTGAATTATTTGGTAGAAAGAAAATGCTGTATACTGGTATGGCTTTATATTTGATAACTACTATTTTTTATTTTATATACCAAATTTAATGATAATGTATATTATTCGTTTAGCAAATGGCTTTGCCTATGGTGTAGTTTCCACAGCGACAAGCACAATTATTGCTAGCTGTATACCTCTTTCACGTAAAGGTGAAGGCATAAATTATTATGGTTTATCTACAAGTGTAGCTGCCGCTGTTGGCCCATTTATTGGCATGTTCATGATGACACGAACTTCTTTTACAGCTATCATTGAATTATGTGTAGGTTTAATTGTTTTATGTGTAATAGGTTGTTTCTTCCTCAATATCAAAGAGCTTGAACTTTCTCCAGATGAAAAAGCTAAACTTCGCAAAATCTCTGTAAATAATTTTGTAGAAAGCAAAGTATCTGTAATTTCCTTCATAGGTTTTTGGGTTGCTTTTTGTTATGCAAGTGTATTGAGCTTTTTAGCAGCTTATTCACAAGAAATTCATTTAGTAGAAGCAGGTACTTTCTTCTTTGTTGTCTATGCTGTAGTAATCACTATATCTCGTCCTATAACTGGTATTATTTTTGATGCCAAAGGTGAAAATTATGTTATGTATCCTTGCTTTGTCTGCTTAGCAATAGGTTTATTCTTATTAAGTGGTACACAAACTGCTTGGATGTTATTATTAGCTGGTGTATTTGTAGGTTTAGGATATGGTACATTTATGTCTAATGGTCAAGCCGTTTGTATAAAATTAACACCAAATCATCGTGTAGGTGTCGCTATTTCCACATATTTTGTAGCTTTGGATTTAGGCCTTGGCGTTAGCCCTTATATTCTCGGTGTATTAAGACCAATGCTTGGCTTTGAAGGTTTATATATGTTAACTGGTGTGATGTCTGTTATTTGTCTAGTTATGTATTTTGTCATGTATGGTTCAAGAAAACAAAATTATGCAGATAAAGAAGAAATAACAGAAGAATTACATGCAAATGCTAAAATAGCAATTGATGAAAAATAAAGTAGCTACCCTTCATTTTAATAATTTTATCCATAAAAAAGAGTCAATAAGTTTTTTGCTTATTGACTCTTTTATTTTGTACTTTAGTTAGTTGAGTACGCAGAGCGTGCGAAACAAAAAACCACTCGTTTTACGAGTGGTTAATAAGTTTCTTATAGAAATAGAAATTCTCCTCTATTAAAATAATAAGTGTTCA
>ENA-OQIO01001263-OQIO01001263.1-human-gut-metagenome-genome-assembly--contig:-NODE-1263-length-12526-cov-2.049117_pt1 | contig 12526 bp, 25 predicted proteins | sample MGYA00242573_ERZ504737 | MGnify/ENA primary metagenome ERZ504737 (study PRJEB26092, sample SAMD00036203) | human gut metagenome | host: Homo sapiens | study: EMG produced TPA metagenomics assembly of... | reverse complement strand
ACGCGCAGTCGAGAAGCTTCCTGTTGCTGATGAGCGATAGAAAGCCCACCACAAAGAACTACGATTTCTGATAGCCATGAGAACAGGCGAGGTGCCATCCGTACGGGTGACACCTCGCCGTATTGTTTGTGGACTGTGCTCGTGAACCGTTACGAGAATTAGACTTCCGACGAGAGTCGGGAAACGGTTCCAGGAACGGTTTCGCTGACCTCCGCAAGATCCTCGACGGATTCTGGCCGCTTGGTTTGCGCCAGAATAAGCTGCGTCTGCACACGATCGGATTCGATGGCCGCAATCTGCCGTGAAAAGATGATGAACCAGCCCAGAAACATCATGCCGGCAAGAGCCTCGACGTTCGTCAACGTGTTACGCCCCGCCAACCACTGGAACCCGGCAAGAGCCCGATCACGATAGCTAGGTCTGAAATCACATATACTACTTTTGAAAGCTGCGGGGCCAGCCAAGGCAGCGCGATCATCAGCACGCTCATCAGGCAGGGAAGACCGCGGGCGAATACGTTGTGCAGAATCGGATGCGGCGTGTAACGGAACATGCCGATGCCGATGAAGGCGATGCCTGCGAGCGTCAGCATGGTCGATAGCAGAAGAATCCGCGCTTGAAGTGTTTGGGAGCTTCTTTTTCATCGCTTGCAGACAGATACTGCATCTGCAGACGGTGCGTGGTGATGAGCTCCGAAATCGCGAAATAGCTGATGATGACGATGCAGACGCCGGCCAACATCAATGTCGAATTGAACATACGAGCAGCAAAAGTGGTTCGATCGCCCAATTGGGAGAAATTGTTGTTGTACCAGTATGGATCATCGGACGTCAATCCTGCGATGCTGACACCGGAAACCACGAAGAACGGCAACAAGGATGCGATGGTCTTGGCATTCATGAGTTCCGCCTGTACGAACGTGACATAGCCTACGACCCCCGAGATCGCGGCGCAGAGCGCAGTCAGATAGCCTTTTAACGTGCGCAACCCCATCATGTTGCTGGCAATGGAAAGCAGCATGAACGCCGTGACGAAAATGGTCGACGCGTAGACCACGGACAAAGCGAGTATCTCGAAGATACGGCGAATAGGAATGGTCCAGCCATGTTTCAACGTCATCGACCTGGAGTTGCGCGCATACCCCAAGGTGAACGAGATGACTCCACATCCCGCGGTGATTCCGGCACACACGGTGAACAGGCGTTGGGTGACACGCCAGATGGCGGGAGCGAATTGCAGATATAGGTCCATGGCGATCCATGCAAGAGTGGCGCATGCATGAAGGAAATGATGCCTGAAGCCTCGGCTTGCTGATGACGTCCCATGCGCGTTCCCTCCAGTATTTGCCATTCTAGCCTGTCGTTGTCCTACCATACGCTACAATGGAAACTCGTGTTCACCTGCCACGTGCGGGAGTGCATGAACGGGCTGTAGCGCAGTTTGGTAGCGCGTCTGCTTTGGGAGCAGAATGTCGCAGGTTCAAATCCTGTCAGCCCGACCGGAAGCTTGGAAACATTACGTTGCCAAGGCTTTATTTTTCTTGGCCGTAGGTATCGACACGATTCGACACGATGACCGCGCAACCTCCGCGTCTAGACGGTCTTCAACTGTTCAGCGCGCAGCTCGCCAATCGCGTCCCGCCACATCGTCCAATCGTTCCGGCCAGAGAGCCGTGTATGTGTTCAGCGTGATGCTGGGTGAGGAGTGGCCGAGCTGCATCTGTAGGGTCTTCACATCCGCGCCTTGAGCAATCGCAAAGCTCGCATAGCTATGCCTCAAACTATGGATGGTCACGCCCTCGTCCTCCATGCCGGCCAGTCGGACGGCCTTTCGCCAGACACGCGTCCGCCACGTGTTCGTCCACAGTTCCCGCCTCTTGCCGCGCGGAACAGCCAGTCGTCGTCGCCCATGCCCTCCATCTGCCGTTCGATGGACGGTATAAGGAATCTGGGTATGGCGATGCTGCGCGGTTTGCCGTTCTTCGGCGTGCCCAGCACAAGCTGCCTTTGCCGTCGTCGGTCCAAGTGCGGCGGATGCGCGCCCTGCGTGATTCCACATCCACGTCGCCGCATTTGAGTGCCAGCGTCTCGCCAATGCGGGCACCGGTGTATGCCTGCCAGCGGACGATCAGCCGTCTACCGGCCGTCCTGCCCGTTCGGCCATGCCGGCCAGCAACTCCACCTCCTCGACGGTAAGGAACACCATGTCGTCATCGGATTGCGTGATGCGCGGCACGGTGACCTTTTCAATGGGGTTCTCTCCGATCCAGCCGTGCTCCAAGGCGAATTCCATGACACCGCCCATGACGACCTTGACGATGTTGCGGATGCTGCGTGGACTCAATGGCTTCGATTCGCGATCGTCCTGCAGTTCGGCGGGATACCCGCCTTCGGTGAGCTGCGTGACCCACTGTTGCAGTTCGTCGCGTTGGATTTCCCTCAGTGTGCGATCGCCCCACTTGGGGTTGATATAAACGCGCAATTCGCGGCGGTATCTGCCCAAAGTGCCCTGTTTGATATCCATCTTGCCGTCCGTCCATTCGGAGGCAACGTCCCGGAAGATGCATAGTTCCTGCTGCGGGTCGCGGTATTTGCCGCGTCTGATGTCGTCCTCGATGGCCGCTGCGTATTCCTCAGCGTCACGGAGCTTGGCGAAGTTCCGTGATTTCTGGACGCGTTTGCCGTCTCGAAGCGTGTACCAGCGGCATCTCCACCGTGAGCCTTGGCCGTACAGCGCGGACCGCCATTTGCCGGGCACATTGGCTTTCATCGGATCCTTCGCATTGGCCAGCGACTGTTTCGCGGCCCTGCTGGGTGGGTTGCCGTCCTCGTCGTTTTTGAGCCATCTGTCGTCTACGAACGCTCTGGCCATGGTTGTCTCTTTCCGAGGATCCGCGCTACACTGTGCGTGGAACCTCATTTTGGTGAAAAGGAAATGCTGATTGTTGGTTCCTTGGGTTCCGTCCGACTGTGTTCGGGTGGGACCCTTTTTTTGTTTCCCCGTCGCGGTATGTGGACGCTGAGCTTCTTTTATTGCACGCACACGCCGGAATCGTAGAGCAGCTGCCGGTAGTCGTTCAACACCTGGATGGTGACTCCCAATTCCACTGCCATCATACGTGTTGCCCTCGTACACCGTCTCGGCCATGCCGTAATCCCACCGGCGACTATCAACGCCAACGCCGTCTCCCTACGGCAACGGCGCTCGCATTTGGCCCCGTATCGTGTACCGCAGCCGGGGTCATGGTGTCTGGCGTGGATGAGCTCGTGGCACAATGTGCAGCGGCGCTGGCGCTGGTTGAGCCAGTCGGCCAGCAGGATGAGCCTATGCCGGTCGTCGTACAGGCCGCATATGTCGCGTGGGAGTCGCGCGATACGATTGACAGTCCCATGGATTCCGCGCTCCGATGAAGGTCCGCGACGGTCTTGTTATCCACATTCCTCTCTTCCGAAAGTATTGTTTTTCGAGAAGTACTTTTTCACTGTTTGTCAAGTTCTATTTGACAGTTGGAGTGTCGTATGTGATGCTCAAATCAGCTCATCTACCAAGTTGTAGAAGGGGTCTCCGGGGTCGCTGCGGCGGCCCTTGCTTTTCATTACCTATGCGGCGAGCTCCTGCGGGGCCCTCTTTGCCAGCTGCGAATACGGGATCACGCTTACTCCGCAGTTTGCGAACGCTTCGGACGCCCCGTCCTGCAGCGGGCCTTCGCGGTCGTCTCCGATGACCACGAGCTTCGCATCGGCGCGTTCCTTGGCCTTGCGCGTGTCCTCCCAACCCCACATGATGTTCCTTACGGCGTCCTTGTCGAACTTGTTCGGAGCCTGGCAGAACCTCGTCGGATGGTTTGCGCTGCGCTGGAAGATGAAGTCGAAGCTGTGTTCGTATCGCGACACCCCGCGGATGCCGACGCTTGCCGTATAGAACACGTTACATCCATCCAGCACGGTGGCTACGTCATCCGCGAAGTATTCCGCAACCCTCCGCTGCGCGGCCTCCATCATGGACCCGACGCCGATGAGGGCCTGCGCGTAACGGTTCATGGCATCGCCGCGTCTTCCATCCGATTCGAGCACTATTTCGTCGTTCTTGATGCCTGCACCGTATTTGCGGGCGATGCGTTCCATGCGCTCGCGCCTCGCCTCTGTGATTGTGACGCCGTTCTGTCGGAACGATTCGAGTGTGTACCCGTCGTCGGTGAACATGATGCGATCACCGGCGGTCTTGGCATAGAAGATCAGGTCATCGTTGGAGTGGTCGAACATCGGGAGCGTTATTTCCTTCCACTCTCCGAGGTCCTTGGCAGAGGACTCGTGCTTGAGCCATTCACCATACTCCTCGATGAGCTCGTCGGGCTTGATGCTCTCGATGCTGTTCATATCAGGCTCTCCTGGAAGACTGGTCTCTTGATCACGTTGAACTTATCTAATAAGGCTATGGTAGCGTCCACGAATCCATCGGACTCGAGATTGGCCGGATACGCCACCAAATCATCGTCTCCCTCCTTGTATACATGCCAGTGAGTACCCGATATTCGTGTGCCGTCGGGATTGTTGTGCGTTCCGCTGTTGACGCATAGGCGTATCAGCGGAATTCCCAGTTTCGTGATGCGGGCTGATATCTGATGCCTTGCTGCGTTCTTGGTTCCTTGGAAGACGGCGATGGTGAATTTCTCCCCGTCATCGGCTCTCACGTGGAATTCCGCGTTATGCTCGCCGGCCGCCGGCATTCGAAATACATCCTCCACGGCGTTCTTGACGGCCGTGATAAGCCGTTCGGCCTCCTCCTGCGAAAGAGTGAACCTCGGCTTCCTATTCTTCCTCGACATGTCAAATGCTCCTCTCGTTCGCCGTATTCTTGGAACTCGACTCGTCTGTCGTGATTCCATCAGCATCTGCGGCAACCGGCGACGCGTCGTCGGATCTTCTCTCTTCTAGCTGTTTCCTGAGCGTCGCCTTGAGCTTGGTGAAGCGTATTGACATCAGCGTGAACGGGATGGCGAAGACGAGCATGACTGGTCCGAAGAAGCACATGAGAATGGTGAACGCGGTCAGCGCGTACATCACCCAAAGAAGGACGTTATACGCCTTGTACTGGATTTCGAGCTGCTTCAAAGTCTTTGGGCGAGGCTGATGTGGCGTGCTGCCTGCAGATGAGGGAGCATAACTCGCCTGTTGATTGCTCTCGACAGTTGACCTCCGCTGCGGAGCGGTGTTTCTTTTCGTCTTCGGATTGATGGTATATGAGACGCCCTTTGCCACATGCACGGTCTTGCGTCCCCTCGAATTGACTGTGACCGGTCCCATCTTCACGGACGTGCTGACACCTCTTTTACCGATATTCACCCGGACGTTCTTCCCCAGGCTGATCCTGCGATTGACCCTGAAACCCATTGTCATTCCCCTCACTCGTCAGGCGTCTCGGCTTCGAGACGTGCGTTCGAATCCTTGTTCGCGGCCACGTCATAGTCTTCTGGGTGCGCGGCGATACGGTCGATGAGATCATCGGTGATCCGGGATTCGCGCTCGCGGGCCTTGTAGGCGCGGGCGGCCTCGATGATTTCGCCGTGGCTCTGCCCGGTGTTTTTCATGGCTTCTTCCAAGCATGCTGATGCTCGTTGATGAAACAGCATGCATAGCGTGACAAATTCTTGAAGCGACGGAGAGCCCATTCGTTCGTGGAAAAGATCATCAAGCCTCGAACGGCTGATGCCCGTCTCTTTTTCCATGGTTCGAAGTGACATGTGGCGTGGATCTTCGTCACGAAGTTCTCTGATGATTTGCATGGAAGCGCGATCCATTTCCGTCCATGCTCTTGGTGTCTTTGCCATAACTACATGCTATTTGTCCTCATTTGGCGACACGCCGTTAACTTCAGCTTGACAAGTGACTTCAAATGAGGACAATAACAGATATGACCTCATTTAAAGACAGAAAACCGGTGGACATAGCCACGAGCGCAGCAGATGAGCTTCGCAGACTCGCTCGTTATGCGGATCGCTCACAGGAGCAACTTGCATCTGAGATGGGTATCAGCAGACAGGCGATGAACACAAAGCTCAACGGTGGTCCTCTCGACCTAACCGAGTTCGTTGCAATCGCGCTGAGCTTGGGGAGAAATCCAAGCGAAGTCCTTCAGAAGGCTGAGCAATCGGCGCTCGCCGAAGCATGAATCGAAAGGAGAATCCGAAATGAGCATCAACATTCCGGCCGAGACACCGGACGAAAGCGACCACCCAATCTCCGTTGAGGAGTTCGAACGCCTGCACCCGGCGATGCTGGGCGCGATAAGGAAAGCCGTCCGCGAGGAACCAGTTCGAACGGTTATCGGAACAGTGGGCGGCGACAGGAGGAGCCACCTGTCCAGCCTTGACCTGCGAGGCATCGGCATCGAGGTCAGACGGCAGTTGTCGGCCCGCGACATGACGACCGAAGTCATGGGCTCGATTCTCGGGCACATCAATCAGGCCGCGGACCGACTAAGCGCGGAGATACAGGAACTCCGTTCAGAACTTATCCGAGAGCACGTCGAGACAGTAGGCGGCGGATGCATGGAGGCATCCATCGAATCGAATCCCTTGGCGAGGAGGGAAAGACCTTGGCACAGGGCTCTCATCCTCTCGTCGGGATCGGACGTTTCGGCGGCCTTCCCAAACACGGCGCTCGCCTTCGCGAAATCGGATCCATTGCTCATATTCTCACCTCCCTTCTTTGCGTGGGTCTGCTCATTCTCCCACTCGGTAGGAAGGCCCTCAAACGAAACACGTCGGGAAAGCAATCAGCGCTCGCCGACGCATGAATCGAAAGGAGAATCCGAAATGAGGAAGATGAAGAGATCCGATGTCCGCGAATGGATTCCAGGTGAACCGCTTGAACGGGTCGATTTCGGCAACGGTTGCACGGGGATGGATAAGAGCATTCCTAAGGAACCCGGTCAGGTGGGCGATTTCAAGCGTCTCATTTGGAAATGCCGTGCCATTGAAGCGGACGGAGGGCCATGCTTGATGTGCTTCCATCCGAATATTGGATTGACGACGTGAAGCAGGGCGACTGCTTCGATGTGGTCACCGACGGATCAAGTTACGGCCCATGCAGCTTCGGTGGTGCGTGACTTATCTCGCTGGCGTTGATACGGGATGCATCTCGCCCGCAGGGAGCGTCATTCCGGTTTGTGTGCGACCTTGCGTGGCATATTCGATTCGTTGACTCATCGCCACGAGAACGCGACTGATGCAGAACAGTTGGTTACGGCCTCGAAGCCCTCTCGCGAATCTGCTGAACCCTCTTCGAGCTGCGGTTCCACGCCTCCTTCTTTATCTCGGTCAGAGATACACGAATCTTATGACTGCGCGACATGTGGGACGACCGCCACTCAATCTCGAAATCATCGGGAAGCAGCAGCACAGCATTCTCGCCGGTGAAACCGGTATGGCAGATCTGATTCGGCCTTAACCGCTTGGCCAACAGCGGCGTATAGGGGCTTGTTCCCAACGTTGCCTGAGGGGGGATTCGGACGTCATACATCGTCAGAGGCCCAACAAGCCGGGAATACACGATGCTGTTTGACGTGGAATCAAGAAAAGGCTCCAGATCGGTTTTGGACAAATCGTCCCTACGGCGAATGGAGTGGATTTGAAACTGCTGCAGAACGTTCCACGCCAAAGACGCCCCGGCGATGATGGTCGAAGCCCAGCCTGCCGGATCCTCAAGAAAACTACTCACAAACTCGATTCTAAGGAGAATCTAATGAACAATGAAATCCAACAGTTCGATTTCAAGGGCGCATCATTGCGCACCTTGACCGATGAGGAGGGGGAGCCTGGTTCGTGCTCAAAGATTGTATGAGCATCCTTGACCTTGGCAATCCAACTGAGACCGTCAAAATGTTTGATAAGGATGAGTTCAGTACTACTGAAGTCATCGATTCGATTGGTCGCCGGCAGCAGACGTATATCATCAGCGAGCCTGGTCTTTACCGTCTTGTGATGAAGTCTCGGAAGCCGGAGGCCAAGGAGTTCCAGCGTTGGGTAACGCATGAGGTGCTGCCGTCCATCCGCAAGCACGGCGGCTATATGGCCGGCCAGGAACGGATGACACCGGAACAGATGGCGTTGGCCAGCATGCGATGGCTGCAATCCAAGGTCGACGAACAAGCCAAACAGCTCAAAGCCCAGGAAGGCAAGGTCCTGTTCGCCAACGCGGTCGAAACCGCGAGGACGTCCATCCTTGTGGGCGATTTCGCGAAGATCCTGAAAAGCAACGGCATCGACATTGGCCCACGGCGCCTGTTCGCCTGGCTCCGCGAGCATGGATGGCTCATCAAGGCCAAGGCTCCAGTTGGAACATGCCCACGCAGAAGGCGATGGACCTTCACCTGTTCGAGATCAAGGAGACGACCATCAGCACTCGGACGGGCACACCACGATCAACAAGACGCCGAAGATGACCGGCAAGGGACAGACGTATTTCGCCAGACTGTCTCTCGAAACCGACGCAGGAAGCGGGTGCGTGATGGGGATCGATAACTCTCTTGTGCCGTGCCGCGTCGACAAGCCGAATCCGTTCGAGGCGCTGTTCGCGCTGATCTACATGGGTGTCGGAGCGTTCTGCCTGATTGCCGGCCTCCGACGGATGGAACGTTGGGAGATCCTTTTCGGATTCGCGATGCTGATGGTCGCCTCGCAGGCATCCAACAGGTTTCTCGCACGCAAGCGGCTCTACGAGGACTGCTTGGTGTTCTGCAAGCCGCCGGAAGTCACCCGGGAAGCTGAAGGAAAGATGCCCCGGACGCGACAAGCTGACGGCGCCCTCGGAAAGAAGCGCTGAAATGAACGGTTTCGCTATCTTGCTCTTAAGGTTCTCCCATACCGTGGGCTTCCCGGTTTGCGATTCCGCCATGTACAGCACTCCGAACAGGACCTGCAGGGAGACCTTCAGGTCGAACTCTTTCCCGGCCGCGTATTCGTCGAGGTTGCGTCTCGCTTCGGAGATGAGGTCCAGTATGTACACGCGCAGCGATGGCGGCAGACTGTCGTCCTCTCGGACCGCCTTCAACGCTCGTCCAGGAACTCGGAGATTGTCTTGCGTTCCTCTTCGGCGATGGAAATCGGTAGCGATGGCGACTTGTCGGCGATGATCTCCAATGCCTGCGCCTCGGCCGCATCCAGAGGGACATCCCGTTGCTGGGAAGTCGAGAAACCGGCCCAGTATCCGGTTCCCGAAGGATTTGTGTATGACTCCCACAGTTTCTGCCATATCTGCGGCATGACGCTTTTCGTCGTGCCCAACCGTCTGACATTCATCTTGATCAGATTGTCCAAGCACGTTTCGGCGTCATGCATCCTGCTGAACGATGTGGATATCCCATCGTCGAATCCATCGTCCTTTCCTCGATCTTGAAGAACTGCAGCATGTACTCGGCTGGGTTCATTGATTCTTCTCCTAACTGTTCGGCCCGCACGTCGCATATGCGGGATGACACCGATTTTAGGAGGGGGCCGGGCGGTTCTCCTAACGCCGCCCGGCGTTACATACGCAAAGGAGGCGCGTGATGGAAGACGATACGACGTTCGCTGCGCTCGCTGAGGTCCTGAAACCGATGAACACGACGAAGGACATCGCGGACCGTTGCGGCATCAAGGAGGGCACCTTGGCGTACTGGCGTGGTGCGGGAATCGGCCCGAAGTTCGTGAAGGTCGGACGGACCGTCATGTATCCGAAGGAGCCGATGATCGCCTACTTCAAGGAACACCTCTACCAGAGCACATGTGAATACGAGGGAAAGGAGTCGGCATGAAAACGATTCGCAAGGCCTGCGTGCAGGCAGTGTTCGACGAGTTCGAGACCCAGGGCGAAATAGTCCACCCATTCAAGGACGGGGATGCGGAGCCATGAGCCGCTCGGCCACATCGCCGGCTACATCGACCTCGACGTCACCGGAATCGTGGACCTCATCATCGACACGATCAACAAGGAGCTGTGATGACACTCAGGAGAATCGACGCGGAAACGCTGCTGACGCCACCAGTACCGCCGAGGGGCACGGTGATCATGTTCGGTTTGACCGGCTATGCGATTCGCGTCACGGGCAAGGGCGCCAGCCTCATGGCACTCGACGTCGACGGAAGCCAGGAGCTGGCGAGCATCGGGAAAGACCAGGCAAGGAAATTCATTCAAAGCATCGGAGGCGCAAGATGACGGACAACGATTATCGCATTGAGGACAGGTTCGAAAAGGGAAGGCCGAACTACACGCTCAGGCGTTTGAAGTTCACGCTGGCCGTGGTCGGCCTGGTCGTGAGCGTGACGCTCATGCTCACCTGGCATGACTCGTGGAACATGGCCGGCGCGCTGCTGGTCGAGGGCGTGTATCTCGCCACCGCGTTGTGGCTGGTGGTGCGGTTCGCGTCCAGGGACGACGACTGAGGGGAGTGACCGATGAGGGAGATTCTGCCGCATTGGCATTTCAGTCCGAACGCTCCGGTCAAGGACGTCGACACGAAGAAGATGACGAGTGGTGACAGGGCGGTGGCCGGCGCGTGCCGTCGGGCGATGGAGACCGAGGCGTGGAAGGAGCTGGTGATCCTCGAATCGTTGGGCGTGCGTTTCAACGGACTGGTGGGCCGGTTCGTGTCCGAGGTCGCCATGCCGGTGTTGGAGGTGATGCCTGATGACAGTTTCCATCAGGGCGCTGCCGCGCAGTTGACGCACATGGTGAAGACCAAGGATGGTGGCGAGACCATCCGCATCATCAAGACTCTCGCCGTGAAAGGTAGGTTCTAATGGCTGGTGAGACGATTATCGCGGTGGTGGGCAATCTGACCGCGGATCCGGAGATTCGTACCACTGGTAGCGGCGCAGCCGTTGCCAGCTTCACGATTGCCTCAACCCCGCGCACCTGGAACCGTAACACGAACCAGTTCGAAGACGGTCAGGCTTTGTTCATGCGCTGCTCCGCGTGGCGCGACATGGCCGAACATTGCGCGCAAAGCCTGGCAAAGGGCATGCGTGTGATCGCCCAGGGCAGGCTGACGCAGCATTCATGGGAGGACGAGCAGCATCAGAAACGGTCGAGCGTGGAGTTGCAGGTCGATGAGATCGGGCCTTCCTTGAGATATGCGACCGCGCAGGTGACCAAGGCGCAGCGTGCACGGCTGGAGCGTATGGCAATCCGTCCTCCGCTCCGGCGGGCTATACGGGCGGAGCACCGCTGCCGGTGCCTCGTTGCCGCGTCCGACCCGTGGGGCTCGCCACAAGGCGAATCGTCATCGTTCGGTGATTTCGGCAAGCCGGAATCGGAACCGGAATTCTAAGGATGAATCATGAGCCTTCAAGCATTGACATGGGTGATATACGAGGTGGCCTCGGACATCAAGTATTCGGATTTCCGTGTGCTTCTCATCCTCGCCGACATGGCCGACCAGCAGGGTCGTGGCGCGTGGCCGAGCAGGAGCACGATAGGCCGGTTGGCCGGATGCAGCGTGCGCACCGTCTCCTACGCGTTGAAGAACCTCGAAGCCTCCGGGCTGATCAGCAGGGGAGACCAGCGCATCGTCTCCAACCTCGGCGGATACAAGCCGACCGTCTGGAACCTCAACATGGGCAGGAGTGCAAAAACTGCACCCCTCGAAACCGCCAAACAAGCAGTGCAACATGACTGCACACCACCAGTGCAAACAGATTGCACACCACCAGTGCAACGAGGGGTGCAAAAACCAGCGGACAGGTGTGCAAACAGCAGTGCAACATGTTTGCACAAGAACCCAACTAAGGAAGAACCGTATATAGAACCTAGAGAGAGTAACGCGCGCGCGAGAAAACAAATCACAATACCAGCCGACTGGAAACCCTCTGAGGAACACCGGGCGCTCGCCGACCGGCTCGGCATCGACTGCGACATCGAGCCGACAAATTCCGCGACATGGCCCTCGACTCGGGAGCCCGCTCGGCCGACTGGAACGCGAAATACCGCAACTGGCTCGTCAAAGGCAAGGAACGCGGATTCGCCACGCCAAAGGATTCCAACGCTCGCCGACGGTTCACGTGGGTAGTGGAAGAGGTCAACGCGTGCTCGGCCCGATAGCCTGCGAGGGCACGGACACGTACATGGAGCTCGCATGCAAGGTCGCGGACCTGCTCAACCAGGGCGTGGACCCGGACATGCTGCGCCGTCAGCTCGCGAACGTGCCCGGCGACGTATTGGCCGAACAATTGTTCGAACAGGAGGCGGCGGCATGAACGCCATGACCATCGCACACATGGCCGGCATCCTCACCTCGGCCATCCAAGCCGCGGACCGATTGGAACTCGACGCGCTCAAAGGTCCGGCGCTCGCCGATATGGACCTTGACCGCATCCGCGATATCAAACGCGACTGCTCGACCTGCATCAGCCTGCTCGAACAAATCGGAAGGGAACAACGATGAGCGACCGGCAATTCCAGGAATCGAAACACGTCGCCTTGCAACGTCAGGGCTGGCATTGCATGCGTTGCGGACGCAACCTGCACGACCCGACCGTCTGGCCGGGCAG
>ENA-OQIO01001262-OQIO01001262.1-human-gut-metagenome-genome-assembly--contig:-NODE-1262-length-12529-cov-3.302774_pt1 | contig 12529 bp, 11 predicted proteins | sample MGYA00242573_ERZ504737 | MGnify/ENA primary metagenome ERZ504737 (study PRJEB26092, sample SAMD00036203) | human gut metagenome | host: Homo sapiens | study: EMG produced TPA metagenomics assembly of... | reverse complement strand
AAAACCGCCTGCTCTTGACATGCCATTCAACAACTGTTATATATAAAACAAGGGTGAGAAGCCTGATTTTCAGGCTTGCCACCCTTGCATATCATAGAAGAATCTTATTTACAGACTTTTTCTCACAGTCTCCTTTCGCGAGGGTCAGCTGACCCTCGTGAATATAGCCGAAGTTAGCGACTAGCTCAAAGTTGCCCTGCCACGTTCCCGTCTGATCCGCACTCCCGCCCGATTTTCGGCGTCCGCGTAGCCAATAAAAATAAGAAACCTCAAGAATTTTCCCCCTTCAACGCCTGCGTAATTCCCTTCACCGAAGAAGCATACTCCATCGGCGCCATCCCCGTAGCCTTCTTAAACTGCTTCGAAAATAAGGCAGCGAACTATAAGACAAAAACCCTGCGATCTCCGTCAGATTTTTCCGTCCGTCCCGGATCATATCCTTTGCCCGCTGAATCTTCAGTCCGTTAAAATATTCCATCGGACCACATCCCTTCTCCTTCTGAAATAGTTTCTGAATCGAAGAACGGCTCAGCGAAAAATGCTCACACAGCTGATCCAGCGAAAGCTGTTCACAGATATGAAACTCCATAAACTCTGTGATTTCCTGTAAGCGCTTCTCCCGTGTTCCCGAAAGTTCCACCGGACTCACGAACGTCCCCGTGATCCGCCGGCGCGGAAAAACATCAGGCTTTGCATCATTTTGAAGTACTGTGACAAGAAAAAGCTCCAGATACAGCAGAATCATCTGCTGGGAACCAATCGGTGTATCCGCCCGAAGCTTGACCTGTTCCACGGAAGGAATATTCATCGGTGTGGATAATACTTTCCGGGCGGTGTCGAGAATGTGGGAAACCAACGTCCGTTCCTCCATATTTAATGTCATCTTTTTTCCACGGAATTCACCCATTGCCGGAGAATGACTGACAAAAGAGACAGCAACAAGATTTGGTGAAGAATTTCCGACTGAGCGGATCGCATGAAACTCATTTGGTTCATGGAAAATAATATCTCCTGCGTGAAGTGTAAACTGATGTTCTCCGCCCTGAACGATCACACTGCCTTTATCAACATACATAAATTCCCAGAAATCATGGGATTCCCCACGGAATACAAAATCCCGCATATATTCAAAATAATGAATCGTGATGATCGAATCAATCACAATCTCGCGTTTCAGCTTTGTTTCAATATAAGTCATAAGTGAACACATCCCTCCGAATACCCCTATTTTACCAGAGAACAGGGTAATCCACAACAAAAGGATCGGCCTGATTTCGTGCAAAATAAGCGCTTTATTATGGTAAAACGCTAAAAAGCATACGCAATCAGACAATAAGAGTACACAATAAGACAACTCAAAAACGAAAAAACTGGTTATAATGAATAAAACAAAAACAACTGTCTGAGGGACAAGGACGAACAGTTGACAAAGGAAAAAATAAAGAGGCAAACACCTATGATGATAATTGAAAGAGGAAATACGAAAGTCTGTTTCTGTCAGGAGACTCTGGCGGTGACGGTAGAAAAGGATCAGACCCGCTGGGAATGGGCGGATGGCTTTCAGCCGAAACTGATCTGTAAAGAAGGAAGCTTTTCTTTTCTGGATGCAGTAACCATCACCCATGAAACCTATACTATGGGTGTCGGCATCGGAATCCGAAGCTGTTTTGAGGGATTTGAAAAAGACGGCGTGACTTATCCGTATGCTTTTGAGACACTGATCTGGATCGAAGATACGACCGAACAGGTATACTTCGAATGGGTTCCGTTAAAAGAGGAAGGACTTCAGGTAGAAAAAGTACTCTGGCCGGGTCAGATGGCTTTTGAAGAAAAGAAAGACAGCTGGTATACGCTGCTGACACATCAGCAGGGTATTCTGATTCCGAATGACTGGGAGATACCGTTGTCTGCGATTCCGTTTGCAGGATTCTTTGAAACAGCAGGCGGATATATGCCATGGTTCGGTCAGGTAAAAGACAGACAGGGGTATATCGCAATCTGCACCACACCGTGGAATGCAGGATACTATGCCGAGCATCCGGCAGGCGGCCCATACACTCACGTCGGCGTATACTTTGAACCGAGTCTCGGAAAGATGGATTATCGCAGAGTGATGCGATATACTTTCTTGGATGACTGTGATTACAATGATCTGTGTAAAGAATATCGGTCTTATGTAAACGAACAGGGAAGATTAAGAACGCTGGAAGAAAAAGCGGCAAGAAATCCTTCCGTCAACGATCTGATCGGATGTGCTTTCGTTCACAAGGGAATCAAAACCCAGGTGCAACACAACTCCGATTTCTTTGATCCGGAGAATCCGGAAAAGAACAATCATCTGACAACTTTTGCACAACGTACAAAAGAAATCAGAGAACTTCATGAGCAGGGAGTGGAAAAGCTGTATCTTCATCTGGATGGCTGGGCACAGCCGGGATATGACAACCAGCATCCTGATTACCTGCCGGCGTGTAAAGAGGCCGGTGGCTGGGAAGATATGAAAGAACTGGCAGATACCATGCACGAATGTGGTTATATGTTTGGTATCCATGATCAGTACAGAGATTTTTATAAAGCTGCTCCAAGTTTTGATGAAAATTATGCCTGCAGATTACCGGATGGAAGTATTCCGGAGCACCAGAGATGGGCGGGAGGTCCACAGTCATATCTGTGTGCAACACAGGCACCGTATTATGTGAAGCGCAATTTTACCGAGATCAAAAAACACGGAATCCGGTTGGATGGTGCTTATCTGGATGTATTCACCTGTAACGAAGGAGATGAATGTGACAATCCAGAACATCGCATGACACGTAGAGAATGTTATGAATTCAGAGGAAGATGCTTTGAGTATCTGCTCTCCCAGGGTATCCTGCCAAGTTCGGAAGAAGTAAGCGACTGGGCAGTCCCGAGTCTGGTTTTCTGTCATTACGCACCGTATGATTTTATGATGAAAAAACCGGGAACACCGAAAGAAGGAGTTCCGGTACCGTTATATAATCTGGTATATCATGACTGTGTGATTCAGCCATGGATGATGGATAAAGTAAGTGAAGCGGAAGATTACATGCTGTACGCTCTGTTAAATGGCGGCGCACCCTATCTGATCCGTGACGCGGCTTATCCGAATATCGACGGAGCTTTTGACGATAACGTAACACTGAGTCGAAAAGAAGAAATCGAACGTAGCAAGGCAGTGACAGAATTACATAAACAGGTGGCAAAATGCGAGATGCTGCATCATGAGATGGTAAATGGAGATTATATGGTACAGGAAACAACGTTCTCCGACGGAACCGGTGTACGGGTGGATTTCAGAGAACAAACGTACCAGATCTTCCATAAATAAAACGATTCAATACGAAAAGACAACGAGAGGGAGCCAAAGCGGGCATGTGTACAGGAAGGCTGTGCATACCCGCTTTTCCCGTATCAGGCTGAGAAAATTATGGCATTTTCAAAAAAAGATGTTATAATGATGCAGAATAAATAGTTAAAACAAATACGTATGTAAGTGGGTAACCCTTTTGGCTTGTACAACGTAAGCACGGAACAGTTACTCATTTTCATAATAGAGTAACCTGACAATGAATATTCCAACAAAGGGAAAAGGAGAGAAAAGTCATGAAAAATATGAAAAAAATTGCAGCACTGGGTATGTCTGCTGTCATGGTAGCAGGTATGATGGCCGGATGCGGAAGCAGCAGTGATTCTTCCAGCAGCGACAGCAAGGGAAGTTCCAAATCCGGTGACAAAGTAGAACTGACACTGGGTATCTGGGATGAAATCAGAGAGATGCCATGCAGAAAATGATCGATGCATATGAAGCAGAAAATGATAACGTATCCATCAGCATCCAGCTGACACCATACAAAGGTGGAGAATACTGGACAAAACTGGAAGCATCTGCAGGCGGCGGAACAGCTCCTGACGTATTCTGGCTGAATGTTCTGCATCTGGATTCTTACGTGGAAGGTGGTATCCTGGATGATCTGTCTGATGCAATCGCATCTTCCGACATCAAAGATAACTTCGCTGAGACTCTGGTAAACAACTATGTTCGTGACGGTAAAAACTACGCAGTACCGAAAGACTTCGATACCAACGCTCTGTGGTACAACAAAGACCTGTTCGATCAGGCTGGTGTGGAATATCCGACCGATGATATGACATACGATGATCTGGTTGCTCTGGCAACTGAACTGAAAGACAAACTGCCGGATGGTGTATATCCGTTCGCCTGCTCGGTTGACTTCCAGACATGGTATTATCAGACTGTATACGCAAACGGCGGTTGGATTCTGAACGATGACGCTACCGAAACAGGATACGGTGATGCAAAAACACAGGAAGGTATCCAGTGCTGGATCGACATGATCGATGCCGGTCTGTCACCAAGTGCCTCTACTCTGTCTGAGACAGGTTCCGATGCCATGTTCGAAGGCGAGCAGATCGCTATGACACTGGCTGGTTCTTACATGGTTCCGGAATACGCTTCCAACGATACCATCAAAGACAAAATCGACTGTGTAGAAGTTCCTACCTTCAATGGTGTAGAAGACAACTGTATCAACGGTCTGGGATTCGCAGTATATGAAGGATCCAAACAGAAAGAAGAAGCTGAGAAATTTGCAATCTGGATGGGAAGTTCTGAAGCTCAGAAGATCCAGGGCGAAACTGGTGTAGTAATCTCTGCAAGAGAAGATGCACAGCAGTATTTTGCAAAAGCAAATGAGCAGTACAACCTGGCAGCATATACAAACCACTCCGCTGAAGCTTATCCACTGCCGGTATGCGGCAAAGCAGCAGAACTGTATGATATGGAATCTACCTGGTTAACAAAAGCTTATACGGGCGAAATGTCACTGGCAGATGCCTGCTCCGGCCTGAAAGAAGAAGCAGACGCTCTGTTAGCAAAGTAATAAAGTAGGTGAAAGAATGGCTGACGTGAAAGCAAAAGTAAAGACGCCGAAGAAAAAAGCGTCGAAAAGAGAGAAAAAAGACTGGATTGCCGCATATATCCTGATTGCACCCGTTACCCTGGGTCTGCTGGTGTTTTATATCTGGCCGTTTATCCAGAATGTCTGGTTCAGTTTTAATGATGTAAACAAATTTAATATGTCTACTTTTGTAGGTCTTGCGAACTACAAAGAAATGATCGGTGACAAAGAAGTATGGAGAACCTTCGGCAATACCCTGAAATACGTTATCGTAACCGTACCGGTAGGGCTGGCGTTATCCACTTTCCTTGCGGCTTTACTGAATGCAAAGATCAAAGGAAAATCCATTTACCGTACCCTGTATTTCCTTCCTTCGGTTACCATGTCTGCAGCTGTGGCCATGGTCTGGAAATGGATCTACAATGAACAGATGGGTATCCTGAACAGCGCTATCAAAGCCATGGGAGGAACCGGTCATAACTGGCTGACTGATTCCAAGACAGCATTGTTTATGATTATGATCGTAGGTCTCTGGATGACGGTTGGTTATAACATGATTATCTTACTGGCAGGTATGCAGGGAATCAACAGTGTGTATTACGAAGCAGCCGCTATCGACGGTGCAAGCGAAATTACTCAGTTTTTCAAAATCACGGTACCGATGCTGACACCGACAGTCTTCTTCGTTATGATTACATCCATCATCAGTGGTTTCCAGGTTTTTGATACTGTTTACATGATGATCGGCAAAGCAAGTCCGGCATTCGAGGCAACACAGACCGTTGTGGCACTGTTTTACCGGACAGCGTTCGACTATGGTTATAAAGGATATGCAGCAGCTATTTCTATTCTGATCTTCGCAGCGATTATGATCGTGACCGTGATCCAGATGATCGGACAGAAGAAATGGGTGAACTACGACTAAGGAGGAGTGAGAACATGAAAGGTAAATTTAAGCTAAATCACCTGATCGTCCATCTGATCCTCCTGGTCGGAGTGATCGTGGTTGTATTTCCATTTGCATGGATGATCCTGACATCATTTAAAACATCCGGTGAGGCGATGAAGATTCCGCCGACAATTTTCCCGGAAAAATTCGTTACAACGGCATATCATACCATTGTAACTTCTGCAATTCCGTTTGCAACTGTTTATATGAATACGATCATTACCACCGTGGTTACCACACTGGTACAGATTGTATTCTGCTCCATGGCAGGTTATGCGTTCGGACGTATCGAGTTCCCGTTCAAGAATGCAATCTTTATTCTGGTGTTATCTGTACTGATGGTACCTGGACAGATCTTCCTTCTGCCACAGTATCAGATCGTTCAGAAACTGGGACTGCTGGATACGATCCCGGCACTGTTTCTGCCAAACCTGTTCAGCGCGTTCGGTACTTTCCTGCTGAGACAGTTCTTTATGTCTCTGCCGAAAGAACTGGAAGAAGCAGCCATCGTGGACGGATGCGGACGTTCCGTATCTTCGCACAGATCATGCTGCCGCTGATCAAACCGGGTATCGTGGCAATGTCCATCTTTACCATCAAGTTTGCATGGAATGACTTCATGTGGCCTCTGATCGTCAACACTTCTATGAATAAGATGACACTGGGACCTGCACTGTCTACCTTACAGGGACAGTACACCACAGAGTATCCGATGCAGATGCAGGTGCGGTTCTCGCCGTACTGCCGCTGGTAGTGATGTTCTTCATCTTCCAGAAACAGTTCATCGAAGGTGTTGCTCAGTCCGGTATCAAGGGCTGATGCTCAACCTATTGACAATGTAGGAAATCACATGCTACTATAATCCACAGAATTGTGGGTTTCAAATGAGAAAAAAAGATTTCGGGACTTTCAGTTCCCGGAATCTTTTTCTTTATATAAGGAAAGTCATGAAGAGGACAGGGAGAAAAAAGAATGGAAATGACAATACAGGAAGTAAAACAACTGGACAAAAATAGCTATCAGATCATCGATATCCGTGATGATAATGAGATCGCTCACGGTGCGATTCCGGGAGCGGTTGCGCTGAAAGTGGAAGAGATTGCGGAGAACCCGCTGGTGGATAAAAGCAAAAAACTGGTGATCTGCTGCAGCAGAGGAAAATACAGTCAGGAAGTGGTTCCGGAACTGATCGAAAAAGGTCTGGATGCCGTCAGCTTAAAAGGCGGTTATATCGCCTGGTTGATGGATCTGATGCGGGAAGATCAGGAAAAAGACATCAGTGCCGATGTGGAAAAAAGCATCCGGAAAAAGTTTCGCAAATCCATCTGGTGCAAATTTACAAAAGCCATCAATCAGTATGAACTGGTTAAAGAAGGAGACTGCATTGCAGTCTGTATCTCCGGTGGAAAAGATTCCATGCTGATGGCAAAACTGTTTCAGGAGCTGAAACTGCACAACAAATTCTCTTTTGATGTGAAATTTCTGGTGATGGATCCGGGATACAGCCCGGAAAACCGCAAGGTGATCGAAGAGAACGCAAGAAAACTGAATGTTCCGATTACAATTTACGAATCGGATATTTTTGAGGCAGTCTTCCATGTAGATCAGTCCCCGTGCTATCTGTGTGCGAGAATGCGAAGAGGGCATCTCTATCATTACGCACAGGAACTGGGCTGTAACAAGATTGCTCTCGGCCATCACTATGACGATGTCATCGAGACCATCCTGATGGGTATGCTGTACGGAGCACAGGTACAGACCATGATCCAAAGCTGCACAGTACCAATTCGGCGGGATGGAACTGATCCGTCCGATGTATCTGATCCGCGAGGACAGCATCAAGGCGTGGAGAGATTATAATGATCTGCATTTCATTCAGTGTGCTTGTAAATTTACTGACACCTGCACCACCTGTAATAACGAAGAAACAAAATCCAAACGTATGGAGATCAAACAGCTGATCCGGACACTGAAAAAGACGAACCCATTTATCGAGAGTAATATTTTCAGAAGTGTGGAGAATGTTAATCTGGATACGGTTGTTGGCTACAAACAATATGGAGAACGTCATTATTTCCTGGAAAATTATGATAAGATGGGTGAATTGAAACAAGAGGAACTGGAGAAGAAAGAAGCAGCACAGGCAGTGCAAGAAAGTTTTTCTGAACAGTAAGACAGACAGAATCTGAGGTGAGCATATGGCAGCTACGCTGGAAAAAATCTATGAGGTGGCACTTCATCATTATCATATGAAGCTGGTCGCAGGAAGAGAAGGACTTTCCAACCTGGTGGACTGGGTTCATGTGGTGGAAGAAATGGATTATGTGCATTTCTTAAAAGGACGGGAACTGATCGTAACTACCGGTATCAAGGAACCGGACGATGCACAGCTGCTGGAATTTACCCGGCGGGTGTATGTAACGGGAGCCAGTGGTCTGGTGTTTAATGTCGGACGGTATATCCGGAGTGTGCCAAAAGAAGTGCAGGAATTTGGTGAAAACAATGATTTTCCGGTGTTTGTTCTGCCGTGGGAAGTGCATCTGGTTGACTTTAACCGGGAACTGTGCAATCTGATCTATCGGTCAGAACAGGAGCAGGACGATCTGGAGAGTGCCTTTCGAAAAGCGGTATTCTCTCCGGAAAAGAAAGAAGAGTATCTGCCGGTACTGGCAAGAGAGGGGATTCATGGAGATACCGGTCTTACGATGGTGCAGTGTTATGTGCCGGCTTCCGGAAAGACCGATATTACCAGCTTTTATTACCGCTTTTTAAGGCAGTGCCAGCAGATTCTTACAAAACGGAATCTGACACATGTAGTCTTTCATCACGACAGGTATCTGACTCTTGTGATGGCGGAATACCGAAAAGAGATTGTGGATCAGGTGCTGGATGCGATGAAACAGTGTACGTTTAACTCAGCAGAGGGAACAGCGATGTATCTGGCCGTCAGTGAGGGAGAAACGCTGATTGGAAATCTCAGGGAAAAGTATCAGACCCTTTCTTATCTGTGTCGCTGGGCTGCAGATAAAAAGCAGACGCTTTGTCGGGAGAGTGAAATTGGTGTGATAAAACTTCTGCTGGCAGTTCCGGATCGGAGAAAACTATGGGAATATGAGACACAGACCCTGGGAGAGCTGGAGCGGATCGACCAGGAGACAGGAAGTGAATACCTGAAGATCCTGAAAATTTATCTCGAAGAAAACGGCAATATTCAGGAAGTGGCAGCAAAATGCTTCCTTCACCGGAATACGGTGGCATATCATCTGAAAAAGATCAGTGAGATCACCGGGAAGAATCTAGGGGAGACGAGAAACCGGACCCAGTGGGAACTGGCTTATCTGATCCGGAATCTGCGGAAACTGCTGGAATAAATGAGGCGGAGTGAACAGATAACAATGTGAACGGTGCACAAAAACCATGTGCACGGTGACGATGGACAGAACAGGAAAGTGTGATAATATAGGATACAAGCAAAGGCGCGATACAGTTGAAAAGCTGTGATCGTGCCTTTTTGATTTTTTAGATTAGAATTCCACTGGAATTAGACATAAAGGAGGGAACAGAAATGTTAAGAGAAGCATTACCTGAGATTGTAACAGGAAGTGTACCGGGACCGAAAGCTGCGGAACTTTTAAAACGGCGTGATGCAGCGATTCCGAAAGCTATGTGCGGAACTACTTATCCGATCTGTATGGGAAGAGGAGAGGGAGCCATGCTGGAAGATGTGGATGGGAACCGTTTCCTTGACTGGATCGGTGGTGTCGGTGTTCTGAATATCGGATACAGTAACCCGGAAGTTGTTGAGGCAGTGAAAGCCCAGGCGGACAAATATTTCCACGGCATCTTTAATGTCTATGTACATGAAGGATATGTAAAACTGGCAGAGATGTTTGATGAGACAATGCCATGCCGCGGTGACAAGATGAAAACATATTTTGCAAACTCCGGAGCCGAGGCAGATGAAAATGCGATCAAGATTGCAAAAGCCTATACCGGAAGAAATAATATCATCTGTTTCTCCGGTGCATTCCACGGAAGAACCAACCTGACCATGGCACTGACTGCAAAGAAAGCCTACGCCCTTGGTATGGGACCTTTCCCGGCAGGCATCTACCGTGCGGAATTTCCATATCTGTACCGTGCACCGAAAGGATACACCGAAGAGGAAGCCATTGACTATTACATCGAAAAATTCCTGAAACTTTTCGATGAAGCCACACCGGCCAGTGATGTGGCAGCTGTTATCCTTGAGCCGTTACAGGGCGAAGGCGGATTCATCCCGGCGCCGATCGAATTTGTAAAGAGACTGAGAAAGATCTGTGATGATAACGGCATCATGCTGATCGCCGATGAAGTACAGTGTGGTAATTGCAGAACCGGAAAATACTTCGCATCGGAATACTGGAAAGAAGCCGGCGCAGCACCGGATATCATCGCCACTGCAAAATCCATGGGAGCCGGCGTTCCGATCAGTGCGATCACCGCAAGAGCAGAAGTTATGGATGCGGCACCGGCAGGAACCATCGGCGGAACCTACTGTGGTAACCCGTTAGCCTGTGCGGCAGCAATCAAAACCATGGAAATCATGAAAGCAGAAGATTACTGTGGAAAATCGATGCATATCGGCAAAGTGGTCACAGAAGCTTTCGAAAAGATGAAAGGAAAATATTCCGTAATCGGGGATGTCCGTAGACTTGGCGGAATGATCGGTGTGGAATTTGTCAAAGACAAAGAAAGCAAAGAACCGAATCCGGAATTTGTAAAGCAACTGATCCAGTCGGCATTACAGAAAGGTCTGCTTCTTGAAAATGCCGGTTCCGCAGGAAATGTCATCCGTTTTCTGGCACCGCTGTGCATGACTGATGAGCAGATGGAAGCAGGATTAAAGATTTTCGAAGATGCTATCATAGAAAATCTGTAACCGGAACTTTAGAAATATTCATGAAAATCGCTATAGAATAAAAAACGTAACTATTCAGTAGCCACTGTACCGCGAGGTGTTTTTGGCATGAATATGCCAAAATCCTGAGACATACAAGCAAAATGCCATCACCGAAGGTGATTTTAAATGCATTTTGGCTAGTAACTGTGAAGGTACTGAACAGTTACTAAAAAACAGAAAATATAAAAAGACGGCAAAGGCGCTGAATAAACAGTTTCCTGCCGTCTTTTTGTTTTGATTTACGCGGGCAGCAAGTTAAAGTCCATGCTTGCATGAGACCTTGGTGACTGCTGCGATAACTTGAGAAACACGCTCCGCAGGGGTGCGTTATAAAACATATTTCATAAACAAAAATCAGGGAGGACAACACTATGAAATTAAAAGACACAGGACTTACATTCCAGGACATCAAAGACAAAGTAGACAAATATATGATCGAGACTTATGAGAGATTTGATTTTCTGGCTGAGACAGCAAAAGATCAGTATATGTATGACGAAAACGGAACTCCTTATCTGGATTTTTATGCAGGAATCGCTGTAAACTCCGCCGGAAACTGTAATGAAAAAGTGGTAGCAGCAGTGAAGGATCAGGTAGAAGATATCATGCATACTTTTAACTACCCTTACACCATTCCGCAGGCTCTGCTGGCAGAAAAAATCTGCACTACCATTGGCATGGACAAGATCTTTTATCAGAACTCCGGTACAGAAGCCAACGAAGCGATGATCAAGATGGCAAGAAAATATGGGGTAGAAAAATACGGACCGAAGAGATACAACATCGTAACTGCATCCATGGGCTTCCACGGAAGAACCTTCGGTGCCATGTCTGCAACCGGACAGCCGGATAACGGATGTCAGATCGGATTCGGACCGATGACGGATGGATTTACCTATGCAGAGTACAATAACCTGCAGGCATTCAAAGATGCATGTACCGAAGATACCATTGCGATCATGGTAGAGCCGGTACAGGGTGAAGGCGGTGTTCATCCGGCAACCATGGAATTTATGCGGGGACTGAGAGAATTCTGTGATGAACATGAGATGCTCCTTCTGATCGATGAAGTACAGACCGGCTGGTGCAGAACAGGTAAAGTGATGTCCTTTATGAATTATGGAATCAAACCGGATATTGTATCTATGGCAAAAGCTTTGGGTGGTGGAATGCCGATTGGTGCGATCTGTGCAACTGCAGAGGTAGCCAAAGCATTCACCCCGGGATCTCATGGTACGACTTTTGGCGGACATCCGGTATGCTGCGCGGCAGCGCTGGCAGAGGTCAATGAACTTCTGGATCGGGATCTTGCAGGAAATGCTGCAAAGATAGGTACATATTTTATGGAACAGTTAAAGACACTTCCGCATGTAAAAGAAGTCAGAGGACAGGGACTCCTGGTTGGTGTGGAATTTGACGATACCATCTCCGGTGTGGATGTGAAACATGAATGTCTGCACAGACATCTGCTGATCACAGCCATCGGAGCTCATATTATCCGTATGATCCCACCGCTTATCATCACCGAAGAAGATTGCGACAAAGCGGTGGCAATCATCAGAGAAGCCGTAGAAGCACTAGAGCGTGTCTGAAAATCATTTCCGCAATCTGCAAGCCCCACTTTGCGGTATATTTTGCCTCATTCGGTTGCCGTAGCCCGCTACGCCGCCTCATTCGGATAAAATCTCCCACAAACTG
>ENA-OQIO01001260-OQIO01001260.1-human-gut-metagenome-genome-assembly--contig:-NODE-1260-length-12570-cov-3.190951_pt1 | contig 12570 bp, 19 predicted proteins | sample MGYA00242573_ERZ504737 | MGnify/ENA primary metagenome ERZ504737 (study PRJEB26092, sample SAMD00036203) | human gut metagenome | host: Homo sapiens | study: EMG produced TPA metagenomics assembly of... | reverse complement strand
CAAGCAGTCCTCCTAGATAATACCTGTATCTGGTGGTTCTTCCTGCTTCATCTGTCACGCTCTCCAGATCTCCAAGAGCGGTATAGGTATAACTTCTGCTCTCTCCTAACGGATTCGTCTCTTTCAGGAGATTCCCCGCTGAGTCGTATTCCATCTGCACCACATTTCCAAGGGCATCTTCGGCACTGATCAGGTTTCCTTCCCCGTCATACGCATACCGGTAATGCAGTCCCTCTTCTCCTTTGACCTCTGTCACCCTTCCAAGAGCGTCATATCCGAAGCTTGTCTGCCCTCCGTTTTCATCTTCTTCCGATATCCGGTTTCCATTGGCATCGTAGGTATAGCGTACCACAGCGCCGTCTGCATATTTGATTCTTCCAAGCAGGTTCTCCTGATTATAGATATAAGTCGTCTTTGCTCCATTCGGTTCCGTGATCCGTGCCAGGTTCCACATGCTGTCATAGGTCAGGAGGGTTTCCCTTCCCTCTTTATCAATGACCTTGCTTGGGCGGTTTAAGACATTATATTCCCTTCGGATGCTTTCCCCGTCAAAGTCCGTTACCTTTGTTACTTTTCCGCTTTTTTATCCGAATAAGTACTGCTTCTTCTTTATCCTAATCTTCCACATTATTTATCAATCACATTACAGATATTTTTTCATCCTTTAATCTCATTAGCAAAACTTCTACATTTTCATTATATCTGTCTATTTTTATTGGTTTTTCTCCTTTTACATAAATAATTATGTACTCCTTTTCTATTATACTTTTGTGTTGCTCAACCTTTGTAATCTCTTTAAATTCAACTGTCCGCATTTTCTTTAGAAAATCTTTCTTATAAAGTTTGTCTTGTACTTCCAGTTGATCATACCAATAGACACCGCTGTAATAAAGCAACAGTAAATCTATCACTCCCAGCAACAGATACATCCAAATTTTCCCATCTCGAGTCAAAAATAATACAATTGTAAAAAAAGTATAAATGCAGAAACCTATGATAGGCAATATTTTCCGGATAATCATTGGCTCTACGATGCAGTGCTCTTTCGTAGATGGAATCAATTCTTCTTCATCTATCCCCCTTTTTTTCAAAATAATTAGTAAATCATAAACATCTCCTTCTGCATCCATTTCATACTGGAATATCTTTTTCTCCCCCTGATAAAAGCGATATTGATTTCTTCTCTTTCCTACGCATCTTGTAATATCTTCAATTCTATATTTCCTTGTAATTCCTAATGCAGAACGTAGATAATCTCTTGTGTGTCATATTCTATCTTCCATATGTATCCATATAATGTCAGAACAATTCCTAATACTGTAAATCCTATAGATACCAACAAACAAATCAACATAAAATAACAATTTTCTATCTGTTGAACAAATTCCCATTTGAAGATCTGACTTAAAATAAAAGCAATAGTTGTACAACCAAAAAATATTCCGCATGGTAATCCTACTTTCAAGATGCTGGGTGCTGTAATTATATATTTTTTTGTCTGCTTTCTGGATTTCTGCTTTTTTGTTACCTCAACGTCTTTCTGTTCCTTATATTTTTTCATAGCGTATTCAGCTATTCTTATGGATAAAAGAATGCTGATTACTGGTACAAGTTCTTTAATATTCATAGCTGGTCTCCTATCCCATTACTCCACAAATTTCTAACGTTTCTTCACCATCTTTATCGACCTTAATATTGTTGCTTAATATCGACATTATCCAATCATCACTGTTTTCTATTGGCAAAAAATCTTTTAACATATCTTTAATATATCCTTTTATATTTGCATGCCCTTTAATTACATATATGTCAGTTTCATACTCCAGCTGATTAGCAAGTAGTTCTTTACTATTTCCAACTATTGATGATTGAGCGTATTTTTTTAATAATTCTTTGTGTTTTAAGGCATACGAACTATCAACTCTTCGTCTGAGTCCGCTTGGAGTCTTCCCACTTGCTTTTATTTCATCTAATACTTTTTTTCTCGCATCTCTTGTCTTTGCATTTGCAGATATTTCCTGAGCAGTCGGTGTTTTTCCTGCCTTAGCATTTCGTATACTGGTAAATTTATATGCAATCCCACCAACAACACCACTAACCATCGCATCTTCTGCCACCTGTCCTATATCTATTTCCCCACTTTCTCCATACTGCTTCAACACACTGTTAATTCCTCCTCCAACTCCAGCCGATAATCCTACAGCTACTGATCCTACACCCGGAATCGCACTTACTCCTGCAACAATTCCGCCTTCAATAGCACTTCCAAAAAAAGAACCAACATTAAATTTTTTCTGTTTTCCTCTCGCAATATTTATCCCTTGCGATATTAAATTTATTCCTGCTCCTACACCTGCTCCAATAGCTGCTGTAGCCGTACTCTTTCCAGACTTCTCTATGCTTTTCGCTCACCATCTGGTTGAGGATATTGTACTGGTACGAAGTCCTTTCGCCATTTTCTTCTTTCCATGTACGGTTTCCAAAGGCATCATATCCATACGCTGTCTGTATCTGTCCGTCCTTTTGGATTTCTGACAGTCTGCCCAATGCATCATACCCATAGCTGATGATCCGGCCTCCCTCTTTTAGTTCGGAAAGTCGTATCTGCTCATCATAGCCATAGTGCACGGTTTTTCCATCTGTATACAATTACATTCCTTCAGGATATATGATATTTTTCCCTTCTTTTTCCATTCGTTTCATAAAGTTAGAAAAATGCTCACACATTCCATCTACAAAAAAGGCTTTTTTCTTTCCCCCTTCCACATATATTTTCATTCCTCCTCTAGTCACTTTCCCATAACTAATATCAGAAAATTTCCAATGACGTTTAAAAATAAATGCTTTCACCACAGTAATATCATCACCATCTACAATGATATCCCATACCCCTTTTATAGGAGCTACCATGAGTAAAAAACCCGGAATTATTACAACTAATATAAAAATCACCATAATTGGTAATGGGATGTCCTGATTTTCTACTTGAGCAAAAAGCCAAGGCACCAATGACTATTATCATTACTATAGTTCCCAATCCTGCAAAATCTAGTGGAGCTCGTACGACAAATTTTTTCAATGCTCCTGTTTTTTTCCTACTTTTTTTGCTAATAAGTCCATTATTCCCGTTACAATAAATGCTACAATAAGAATTCTTAAAAAAAGCATACTCTTTCCTCCTACTATTCTAGGCATAATACAGCTTCTAGTTCCTCGTTTGTAATAGTTTTTAGCATTTTATCTAAAATTTGGTTGGTATAATTTTTTATTTCATTTGTTTCCGTTACCCATTCCTCCCCTTGATTATAAATATCATTTAATATACGTTTAAGTTCCTCTTTTATATTTATTCCTGGCATATAACTTGATTGTAAATCTGTAACTTTATCAATTACTTGCTGTGATTTTGTTCCAATACCGGTTTCCTGCATTTGCCTTCTCGCTTCACGCTGCATCCTTTTTGGATTTCTCTTTATATCCTTTACAACAGCATCAACAGCCGGACTGAATTTCAAACTGGCATAATGTTTTTGGATATATTCCTGCACCTCATAATCTTTTGGTTCTGCACCAAATGTTACTTTTGCTACAGACAACTTACCGTCCTCGATACGCTCAAATACGCCTATCCAGAATGGTTCTTCAAAATACACCGTCAGTTTTCCATTTACTTTGTCCATAAGAATCCCTCCCAAAATAATTGTTGAACAAAGAATGGACAACCCGGAGGGGCAGGTTACTTACCCTATTTACATAGGACGGCTGGGCTACCTACCAGTCTAGTACATTGCTGAATGTACATTGCGTTTTTATCTTTGTATTTATAATCAACCATATGGCGCGATTAACTTAGAATGTCAAACAACGATTTATCCAATTAAGACAACTGAAATTTTATTCTTTGTCGTTCAAAAGATTATTTACTCTTTCAACTGGAAATCTGTCTTCAATGTCAATTATTTCAAACAAATTTAGGGGTAATTCCTTCTCTCCAATCAGAGTAAGATATTCATTAACAGCTCTGCGGTCAATCATAATTTTCCCATGACCGGCCCAATGACGATTGCTCTCTCTCTTTTTCAAGCCAGAAATCCAATATTCATCGCCGTTTTCAATATCTACATAGTTAGAATAACCACCATTATATTTTTGAAAAGCATGGTCATTAAAGTAAATGGTTTTCTTGGTTTTTGAAGTTTTCACATATCCAATCTATGCTGGACCATCATCAGAATATCCTGTTTTTAGTTCAATATACATTAAATCTTTAATCATTTATATCACTCCTAAATCACGATTTATCATCCCACTTTATTTCTTCTATTCGACTGTCCATTTCTTGTTTCTCTGTCATTTTTTCCTGTTCATCAACGATATCGTAGCCCATATCAAGCATATCTAAAACTTTCGAATCTCTGACAGTTCCATCCATTGGAACTGCCAGCCAGTGTTTCTGATTCATGTACTTTGCCGGAGCAAGGTGATACATTTCGATATAATTGCTTATCATATCTGACTCTGCCTGAACTTCCATGATTGACATTACAGATTCGTCTGATTGATAAAAATAGCATAGGGAATGTTATTTCTCTGGTTTTTAAAGATTGTGATCTGCTTTCCATTTTGTGTGATTCTCTCCGGGGTGGCTGGATATTGCTTTTTGATGTATTCAAATAATTCTTGTTGATTCATGAGAGGATTCCTTCTTTTTCACTAGTTCTTCTCTTTATTTTGTCGCAATTTTCCCCAGATTACAAGTATAATTTTTTATCTCTCCAATTCCATCAATTTATCACCCCATATCCCATGATGGAGGCATAATCCATCGCATAGTTTCTCTGCCGTACCTGATCACTGGAGTTTCCTTCCACTGTGTAGACTCTTCCACCTTCGCATTTCTCTACAATTCCCACATGGTCCGAGTTTCCATCATGATCCCAGTCGAAAAAGATGATCATTCCGGCTGTCGGGGTTGTTCCACCACTCTGCCACTTATTCTTTCCCTGAAACCAGGACACTCCGTCACTGCACAATGAGAACTTGGGAACATTCCCACTTGCTATCAGACCGCTTTTGTCCGCACACCAGCTCACAAAACAAGCACACCATTCTACCCGGCTGTCAAATCCATACCAGCTCCAGAACTTCTGACCGCCACTGTTTCCAAATTGCCCCATTGCAACCGATACGATCTGCTGATTTCCAAACAAACCAGCAAACAGGCTGCCACCGGAATAATACCGCATCACATGGGGAACGTATTGGGGATCTCCGTAACTGCTCCATCCATGCGAAGCTGCCTGTTGCTGTGAAAACTGCAGGGCATTGGCTTCTGTATAACCGCCTCTTTGCAATGCCCATCCTATGTATCCATTTCCATAGTTATATCCCTGCCATGCAAGTTTCAGCTTGTCCAGATCCTGTGGGGTGCTGCATCCTGCCTGACTGATGCAGTCTGCGAATGTCTTGACTCCTACTTCGATGGAATAATCCGGCTCTGTAATGGAGCCGGGACTGTGTGGAAATCTGGTATTGTATGGACTCTCCGAACACTGCATCGGGTCTGTCCCCCTTCCCCCGGATTCCTGCATCATGATAGCCTGAAGCGCAGATACATATTCCGGGATACCGTACTGGGAGGCATAGCGCTGGATGACGGAAGTATACGCAAGCACTTCCTCACTTAAGGATTCGGAACTTTCCGAACCACTGCTAAACGCTGCCCCGGCAATGATTCCGGCAATCAGGATAAACACTACAAAAAATGCCATCCCTCCTGCGGCAAACCATTTTCCCATTTTCCCCAGGGCGGCTGTTGCTTTTTGTATGGCTGCTGTAATCCCCTGCATAGAAAACTTTGCCCCTCTTCCGGTCGTCTGAAGGACTGCTTCTCCGCTTTCTGCTGATGCTACTGCGGATTTTCTTGCCATCTGGACTGCTCTTGCTTTCTGCATCGCCTGCGCACCTTTTTCTACCTGCCATTTCTGCATGGATGCCTGTGTCTTTATTTTCTCCTGAGACAGACCGGATACTTTTACCACTCTCGGTGCTGCTTTCACCTGCTGTTTACCATTCTCCTTGGCAAGTGCCGCCTGCTCCGGTTTCAGCTTGATTAATTTTTTTCCGCTTTCTGCCCCCTGCTCCATTGCTTCTTCGGCGGCTTTCGCTTCTTCCTGTCTGCTTTTTCTTTCCTTTATCTTCCTGTAGGTCACTCCGGCAAGTTTTTTCCCACCTCGATATGTGGTTTTCCCTATGGTTTTTCCTGCCACACTCGCTGCCCTGTACTGTATGGATTCTATTTTTTCAGTGCCATACTGTGTTGGAGATTCTGACTGCCCACTGCTTTTCTCATGTAGTTCCCTTGGCTTTTCTTTTGCCTCCAGTACCGTCTGGCGAACCAGCTCTTTCGGAAGCCGGGCAGCCGGATTTCGAATCTTCGGATTCTTATCCCTTACCCGTTCCTTGATATCTCTCATCCGGTCACCCTCTTTCCGTATCTCTTATCTCATCGGGCAACATCCCGATGTTTCTTTTTTTCCTGCTGTTTCTGCAACTGCTCCAACTGTCTGATTGCTTCATTTACCAGTGGATGCTCGTTGTAATATGGCACAAGTTCCAAATCACCCCTGTCTTTAGATGACAACGGCAATCGATATTCCATATCCGAATAAATAGAGTCCGGATCATGGATAGAAAATTCAATAGCCGGACACATATTGGCAGATGTTCTACAATACTTCTGGTACTTTTTATATGCCTCTTCCAGCGTTCTGCATTTTGTATATTCTCCTAAATCATGGAACTCACCGCACTCTGCAGCATAAAAAGTTATCGTTACTTCTTCTTTTTTCTTCATTATGATTCTCCCGGTTTTGTTGTCATTAGTTTATAAAGGTCTGTATTCTTTGGGAACGTATTCTCAATGGTACGATATTTCCAGAGCAACGGATCAGGCCACTACCAACCGATACATTTGTAATATAGGACAGTTGGTTTTCGGAAATATTCAAAAGAGCTGCCAGTTCTTCCCTGTCTGTACTTGCCTGATTCAAAAGAATCAAAAACTCACTGTTTGCCAACATCAGTCTTGCAGTGTCCGATTTCAGAAGTTCCTCAACATTTTGGGTTAAACCTGTCACGAATCCATTGTATTTTCTGATTCTCTTGTACAGTCGGTAGAAGAAATTTGCACTGTATTCATAGCGGAATAACAGATAGAACTCATCGGCAAATATCCATGTCGTTTTTCCTTCTTTCCAGTTCTGAATTACCCTGTTGAAAATACTGTCTAAGGTAACCAGCATTCCCAGTGGCATAAGCTGTTCCCCCAGTTCCCGGATATCATAATCCATGATCCTGTTCTTCTTATTCACATTGGTCGGCTGTGCAAAGGTGTTCAGGCTTCCATTGATAAAAAGTTCGGATGATAATGCCAGTCCTCTTGCCTCTTCTTCCGGCTGTAACATCAGCTGTCGGTACATATCTTTCAATGTCGGAACTTCTCCGGTATAACCACTTCGGATATAATCCCGGTACACATCTGCAGCACAGCGGTCCAGAATCGACTTTTCTTTTGCCGACAGATTTCCTGCTCCAACCAACTGCTCGAACACAGACAGGATAAACTCCGATTTTTCAATCAGTGGATTCTTTTCATTGCCGTAAGCTGCGTCCATATCCATTGCATTCAGGTGATTGTCTGATGTCGCAGATACTTTTACAACCTGTCCGCCCAGAGCCTCTACTAATTTTGTAAATTCGGACTCCGGATCAAGAATCAGGATATCGTCATCGGTACTCAATGCCAGATGCACAATCTCTTCTTTTGCCGAAAAGCTCTTTCCTGATCCACTGACGCCCAACCGGAAACTGTTTCCATTCATCAGTTTCTTCCGGTCGGCTACCAGAAGGTTCTTGCTGACTGCATTCTGCCCATAATAGATACCGCCCGGCTGCAGGATTTCCTGTGTATGGAACGGAATTAAAACAGCCGTAGATTCTGTTGTCAGTGTACGCAGCGCATTGATCTTTCGCAGTCCGTAAGGAAGCACTGTATTGAGTCCGTCCACTTGCTGCCACTTTAATGTTGCCATCTGGCACAGATGCTTTCTTGCGATTGACAGAATCAGTTCCGTATCGGAATCCAGTTGCTTTTTGCTGTCTGCCAGATGTACCATTGTCAAAATCCCGAACATCATACGCTGGTCTCTGGTTGTCAGATCATCGAGCATTTCCTTGGTTTCTTTTCTCTGAAGTTCCATATCGTATGGTACGATTGCCGAGAAGTTATTATTAGCGTTCTGCCTTCTCTGCCAGTTGGTCACATTTGTTTCCACCCCAAGCAGACGGTTCTGGATTTCCCTTACCGCCTCATCCGTAGGGACTGGCAGGATGTCGATGGACAACATCAGATTCCGGCTGAAGTCACACAACTCCGAGATCATGTCATCTTTCACATAACTGGCATAGTCCTGCATATACAGAACCCTTCCGTACCTGTCCCCGATCCGGAAATGGTCCCGTTCAAACTCCATTGAATCCGGACACATCCAGTCTTTGAAGCTTGTCCCCTTCTTGGCAAATTGTTTCAGGTCAAAAGGAAACGCCTGTGGGACATCTCCTTTGAAAAAGTCCCGGAAGATCTGAAGCCGGCTTTCTGCATCCAGTCCTTCTGCTGTGGATGACAGCTTTGCCAGATGTGTCACGATGTCTGTTCCGATTCGTGCAAAGTAGGTTCTCGCTTCGTCAATGGATTTTTTATGCACACTGACAGTCAGATACCGTTCCTGATAGATGCTGTTATTCGTTCCTGTAATCTTAGACAGGAGCATTTCGTTGTATTCTTCCCGATAGTGATCCAGTCCATCTTCCTTCATTGGAAGCAGAATAGACTTTTCGAATTCTTCTTTATTGATTCTCCTGTTATTAATGGTAATTTTGGCAGAAATGCCGGAATCCAGTGAGTTTAAGAGTTCCGAATAATCCAGAAACATCTCGGTCTTATTGTCTTTACTCGCAATGTAATAATTGATATCGGTAAAACGAAATGTTTTCGAAAACTTCGTTCCCTGTTGAAAGATTCCATCCGGCCAGATCCGCTGGATAGGAATCGCCTGTTGAACGGATCTTGGAACTTTGAACCGTTCCTTGTCCATCCGCAGTGCCTGACTTAAGGTTTTAATCAAGGGCATCACTCCTTCCCTTTTGTTTCTTTCCCTGTTTTACTTCTGCTTTCCGTTCCCGTTCTTTTAAGATTTCTGCTCCATCCTTTTGGTTCTTTTCTCCCAGCGAGATGGTCTCCTGCATACAGGAATGGTAGAGATCTTCCGACTGAAACACCAGTTTTTTCGGATACAGAAGTTCTGATTTGATTACTGCCCACAAAAACTGCTCGGCCGTCATCCCATGATATTTGAAGAACCCACAGGCAGCAAACGGAGCCGCCCCGATCACACACAGCCATCCGGTGACTTCCTGCCCGGTAATGTCACGCATCCCAAAGTAGATCCCGATTGCTGTAAGGATGGCAAGAACCGAACACACGCATTGCCGCAGGTCCAGTCCCATAAACATGGATTCCTGATAGTCCCGGATTTCTTTATTCATCTTGACTTCCATAACTTATCGCTCCTTTCCTCTGTTTTGCTTTTTCACTTTCTTTGGTTTCTCTTTTGGCAGTTCGATTCCCATCATTTTGCAATGTTCTGCAACGCCCTCCGGATCAAATTCTGCAAGCCTTGCAAGGTCAAATGCCACTTTCTGATAGGTTCCATATCCAGACTTTGCTGTTTCATCTAATACTTTGCCAAGCTTATGCGCCTTAATAAAACGAATCATATCTTTGGTAAAGTCTCCGGTTATATATGCTTCATTTGGCTCTAAAAAAGAAAATGGCAGATTGATCGTTACATCTCCAAAATCTTCCCATTCTCCCTCTTCCCTGTGGCAAAGTCCTACATATAAGTTCCCATTATTCCTGTAAGAGCTTACTCGAATCGCTACTTCCTCATGTCCATATTCCCAGTCGTATCCTAACGTCTTATTTGTATCCATCTTCTTAACCTCCAAGTCCCATCATTTCTCTTACGATTCGGTCAGATGCCTTGATTGCTCCGACCAGAACCAGTAAATTAAATACCAGTTCCCTTACATAGTTCCACACGATTGTAACTGCACTCAACCCTGTATCCCCTACTGCCGGAGGGCTTGCGGCATAGGCAGAATAGATGATACATGCCAGTGCAATGATCGCCCCTTCCAGACACACACCCACATAAGAACGGAGAAAGTTCTTTCCGATGGATTGTGTAGGTTCTCCTGCAAAAGAGGAGATCGGGATCGGGGCGATTGCGGTATACATATAGATCTTGAACATCCTGCCATACACCGTCAGGATCATGACAAACGACAGTACTGTGATCAACAGACTGCCAAGCAGTGTCACGATCCATAACGGGATAGATTCCAGCATTCCCACACTTTCGATCTTATCTATAATCTCTGTTGGCAGTTCGGTCACGCTTCCTGCCATGCCTGAACCACTCATTACCGTGGTCACAATTCCCTGCACAATGGAAAACAGTGCCTGCATCAGCTCCATCCCATAGGTGATTGCCCCCTGCGCCAGTGCAAACCGGATAAATGCTTTTAATACATGTTCCGGTTTCTTAAGGTCCGTAAAACTCCCACAGGTTTTGATGATCCCGGCTGCGAAAAACAGCACCAGCAGTCCATAAGCGATGGCTGTCAGTGCATCATTGATATTGGTCATAATGCGCCAGATGCCGCCGCCTTTAAAAGTTGCCGGATTTTCGGTAAGCAGCGTCCACAGTTCTGCCATCTTTTCACTCCATGTGGATAGTGCCGAGTTCAGATTCTGTACAATCCAGTTATCACTCAAAAATTCTCACCTCCTAGAAAATGGTTTTGCATACAGGAGCACCTTCCGGCACTCCTGCGGTTTCCTTCTATCTTTTTTCAGAGGCTTACGCATGATCAGATCCAGGATCTCTTTGGCGAACGTAATGATCACGCCTCCGGCCAGTGTCAGAAATCCATTTGCCCTCTGGCTTGGATCATGGCTTTTTAAGGACAGTCCCACCTGCACCACTCCAAATCCAAGCAGGATCAAGCCGATGGCACGGATCAGTGAGAAGATGAATGTAGACAGGTTATTGATCACCGACAGCGGATCTCCGGCTGCAAACACCGTGGTTGCCCCTACGGTTGCAATAAGAACCAGTGTCATATAAAGTCCCATCCATTTCTTCTGCTTTCTCCCCATTGGCATCGGGGTTGTCATTTTTTTCGTTGCATTCTTTTTTGTTCTATTTTTTTCTCCTGCGAGAAGTTTCTTCAATACACATCACTCCAATCCATAAGAAAAACTGCTATTCACCAAGGATGTCCTCGGTAGAGAGCAGTTCATAATCGTCTAATCTGTTAATGTCAATCTTTAAATCGTCGTGAGCCAGTGGTGTTTTCGCATAGTCATAAGGCGATGCACCACCGTCCTCTGTGTATCTGAAATTCACATGCTTTTTTAAATCATATTTATCGTCCATGATCGGACGTTCCCCACGAATAAACAAAATCGCTTTGCGATTATCTAAAAGCCGTATTTCATCCGGTGTTAAAAGTTCCCTTCCAGTCTGCTGATAATTCACCGAATAGCTGCCGCTACGCCCTTTTGTCTGTCCGTAGGTATTGGTATCCAATGTCTCTTTTCCCAATAATTCCGAGACATACTTATGTCCTTCTTTTTCATTTCCACCCAAATATAAAAATTCATCGCAGTTGCCGATCAGACTCTCATACGAGTCTTTAAACAAGGCTTTCATCTGTGCAATGTTCTGGATGATGATACTGCAGGAAATCCCTCTGGAACGCATGGTTGCCAGAATTTTGTCAAAGTCATCCGGCAATGCTACGTTTGGCCATTCGTCCATAATGCAGTGTACCGGAATCGGAAGCCTTCCTCCGTACTTCCGGTCTGCCACATAATACAGTGTCTGAAACAGATTGCTGTAAATCATGCCGACCAGATAATTCATACTGGTGTCCGCATCTGGAATACAGCAAAACAGTGCCACTTTTTTCTCCCCGATACTGTATAAGTCCAGTTCGTCTGTACAGGTCAGATTGGCGATCTGTTTCAGATTGAACGCTGCCAGACGGACACCAACAGAAATCAAAATCGACTTCGCAGTCTTGCCAGAGACGAAAAGTCAAGGACTTTTCATCAAATTCAAAAATAGTTACATTCTGCGGACTTCTTCACGGAGCATACGCTTGATTTTGTCCTCCATCGTCTCCTTTGGCGGTCTCGCTGAAATGGACACGGACGTATAGGTGGTCTTGCCAATCTGCTTTCTGACAGTCGGGCAAGTGGCGGTGTTGGTTGCGGTATTGTTCATTCAAATCCTCCTGTAAATGAAAAAGTGCCCGGGTGACTATTCATCATCGGGCGGTGTCGGTATGAGGGAAGAAGGCAAGGCGGCAACATTAAGGTATCTATAAAAACCTTGCCGTCTTTGCCACGCTTGCCGCTGTTCCTGTTGTCAGTCTCGG
>ENA-OQIO01001257-OQIO01001257.1-human-gut-metagenome-genome-assembly--contig:-NODE-1257-length-12587-cov-1.659791_pt1 | contig 12587 bp, 17 predicted proteins | sample MGYA00242573_ERZ504737 | MGnify/ENA primary metagenome ERZ504737 (study PRJEB26092, sample SAMD00036203) | human gut metagenome | host: Homo sapiens | study: EMG produced TPA metagenomics assembly of... | reverse complement strand
ATAAAAATGCGGCCGACGAAATAGGTTGAGTCGTTTTTCCGGAGTTCTCCGTCCGGCAGTGCCCGAACTTGCTCGGCATAGCCTCGCTTTTCGGGAACTTTCATGCAAATATATGGGTTATCGGCTCCGTCACCAAATATTTAGGGGCATTTTTGACGGTTCGTACTGCGTATGAAAAATCCTGCCGTTGCGGGGCAGGATTTTCGATCGTTTGCCGGAGCTTTTTACCGGATCAGCTTGTTGGTTTTCGTATCCGGGAATATCACCCAGGGCTTGAAGGCTTTGGCCTCTTCGAAATCCAGCAGGGCGTAGGAGGCGATGATTACCACATCGCCCACCTGCACCTTGCGTGCGGCGGGGCCGTTCAGACAGATCGCACCGCTGCCCCGCTCTCCTTTGATAATATAGGTTTCGAGGCGTTCGCCGTTATCGACGTCCAGTACCTGTACTTTTTCGCCTTCGATCATGTTGGCCGCATCCATCAACTCCTCGTCGATGGTGATGCTGCCACGTAGTTCAGGTCGGCCTGCGTGACCGAAACACGGTGTATTTTGGATTTGAGAACTTCGATCTGGAATTTCATCGCAATTTGATGTTATCGATTAAACGGATATCTCCGGCCTGCACGGCGATGCAGCCCTGTACGGCCGGACTCTCTTCCCAGGTGCGGACTTGCTGCATGGTCGCGGCATCGACCGCCTGGAAGTAGATCACTTTCAGCAGCGGATCGCTTTCGACCTGTTCCGTAACCCAAGCAGTAAGCTGCGCCGGAGTCTTATGGCGGGACTCTTCGACGGAGGCTTTTAATACTTCATATATATGGGGAGCTGCGCTCCGGTGTGCGGGATCGAGCAGGGTGTTGCGCGATGAAAGCGCCAGCCGTCCTCTCCGCGCACGATCGGGCAGGGGATGATCTCGACCGAAATGTTCAGTTGCCGCACCATGTCGCGGATGACGGCGATCTGTTGGAAATCTTTCTCGCCGAAATAGGCTTTGGCCGGCTTTATCAGGTCGAACAGCGGCTTACGACCTGTGCCACGCCGTTTGAAATGGCCGGGGCGGGTCGCACCCTCCATCACTTTGTCGATCATGCCGAAGTCGAACGTGCGGGTGTCGGGTTCGGGATATACCTCCTCGACCGAGGGCATGAAAACGTAGTCCGCACCGACCTCTTCGAGCAGGCGCAGGTCGGCTTCCGGGGTCCGGGGGTAATTTTTCAGGTCGGTTTTGTCGTTGAATTGTGTCGGATTGACGAATACGCTCACCACGACGGTCTCACACTCCCGGCGTGCTCGTTCAACCAGCGACCGGTGTCCTGCGTGGAGTGCACCCATGGTGGGGACGAAGCCGATCCCGGACCGGTCCCGGCTGCCGAGTGCTCGGCGCAGTTCCTCGCTGTTTGTGATTGTTTCCATTTTCTTGGTTTGAAAAGTTAGTCGTATTGACGGCGGCAAAGGTAGAAATAACAATTAAGAATCGGAAGAGAAAAATTCAAAAAATGGGACGGACGCTCCATCTCTCCGGATCCGTGCGGTCAAAAGGCGATTCCGGGTTTGGCAGGTTTCTTGCGGATACCTTGTAGAAACTTAAATTCGCGTTATTATGGCAGATAAAATTTATGATGTCGGTCGATTCCGACACTCCATCGACAATTGGCAGCTCTCCATGCTGCTCGGTATTATTTTCTTCATCGTGGGCATCGTCGTCTTTTTCGAGCCGGGCGGTACTTATCTCGCGCTTTCCGTACTGTTCGGGATCGTCGTGATCCTTTCGGGCGCTTTCGAACTGTATCTGGGTACGAAGGCTCCCGCCGGATCGGGCAAGGATGGTACATCGCAGGCGGCGTAGTCGAAATCCTGCTGGGTATCCTGCTGCTGTGCACTCCGTCGATGCTTTTCACGATCCTGCCGTTCGTGCTCGGCTTCTGGCTCCTCTTCCGGGGATTCATGGCCGTCGGTGTCGCCAGCGAGATGATGAGCGTAGGTATCAAGGCGCCGGCTGGACGATGACGCTGGGTATTCTCGTGATTATTTCCGCGTTCCTCGTTCTGTTCAATCCGATTATCGGTGTCGGTGTAGTCGTGTTCTGGGTGGGATTGTCCCTGCTGCTGGCCGGTGTCGATTTGATTGCACACGCTGTCACTCTGCGGCGGTTGCGCAAGGAGCTGTAACGGTCGATAATGTTCCGATTCGTCTTCGGCCTGGCAATATTTTGCCGGGCCGAAGCGTTTTTTATACAGATTCCCGATGAATTCCCGGCAGCACGATCAGAATGTCTTTGATCTGTCTTTTGTTCTTTATGTCAAAAAAATTGTTAGAATATATTCGTCGGTTTCATTTTTTGTTTATCTTTACAATAGTTTTAAGGAGAAGGCTTGAAATAGAGGTGTCGCGGAGTGCCGTTTTCTGCCGGGAGAGAGGAAGCGTCAATGAATTTATAAAGTATTGACGAATGAAATAAACGGAGAAGGGCTTGCGCGGTTGAATATGCGGGCCGTCGAATACGGCCCGATAAAACGGAGCCTACTATCTGCTTCCAAAACGGATACGGTCCTTGAGCGGATGTCGGAAGCGGCTTTTCGAGATATTATTATAAAAAAGTGATTATATACTTGATGTACTTCTTTGGGGGCGTAGCGCCCCGAGTCCCCTCCGAGGAGGGATCCGTGGTGGCAGAATTACAGACGCAGCCACGAGTTGCGAATAGGTGACCGTCGGATAATGGTACATTACTATATGATTGCTGTTAAAAATAGAACCACTTTTATTCATCCGAATGAGGGGCGGTTTTGATCGTTCGGCCCCGAGTTCATAAATTAATTAATTTAGGGATAGTCATTTAATTCCTTCAATTTGAGTTAACCAGCAGACTTTCCCTTATTTTTCCGATCATACTCATCGTTTTTTATATCATCGGCTCTGTTTTTAGGGCCGATTTTTTCATTTTCAGTCACGTCTGGAGCTACCACTCCCGTAAAGTCGTGTTCCATGCGTGGAACATCAGGCTGCAAGAGCTACTTGGACTGACTCTCGTCTTGCAAGGTTTACCACATTTGCTGTGTGGATACCGAAGAAGATCAGCATGATCTCTGTCGATTTTATCCTTGCAGCAATCTTTCGCAGACCATAATGCTCCTTCTGAGTTCCAAAAGAGCCTTCCATTGCTGTAGCTCGAACGCGTGCAAGTTCTCGTTTAGTAGCGTTCTTAACTTCATTCTTTCCAGTTCGTCCTTTCTGAGTGAATGAGGTTTCAATACCATTCTCCTTGCAGAAAGTTCTGTTGTCATTACCCGAGTAACCCTGGTCGCCACCTATCTTTTTTACATCAACGCCTGTAAGTTTCTTCGACAATGACACACAGTGCTTAAGTCTCGTTCCTTCATTGAATGCATTGAATGATAGCTTCTCAATAAACGATATTCCGTCAATCAATATGTTGTTGCACTTCGCTCCAAATTCGACTATCTTGGTCTCCTTGCCTCTGACTATCGGTCTGATGTAAGGCTTGCTGAGACTTACAATACGGTTAGGGATACTCTCACGAGAGTCACCACTCTTGAAGTGGTTCTTCTGCTGACGATATACCTTGTGACAGTCTCAAGCATATCCAACTGCTTGTAATTCAATAGTTCTTCATCCGGATGGACGCGCATCTGTCTGCGGATTTCTCCCAGTATCTTGCCCAGCAATGCAAGCAGTCTCATTATCATCTTTCTGGTCTGCTTATGAGTATGTTTGCGCTGCTTCCTATATGCCAGGTTCGCCTTGTCGATATCATTGTACTTTGTTCTCATTCGATGCTCACCAAGCTGAGAACTGATACCGCACATCATCTTGTATGCTCTATCTACACATTCCCAAAGCAACTTCACGTCAGTTGGAAAGCGCATCAGGCTTTCATAGCAGCTGGCATCTGTATAGACAGTATCAAGGTTCTTCATGTACGGCTTCCATGCATCTGCAAGTACCTTCTGCTGCTCCTGAATCTTCAGTTTCTTGGACAATTCTACCAGAATGCTGTCGATCAGCTTGTAGTTTGTCAACTGGTTCTCAGGACTGATCCTGATCCCGCAGAAGATCTGATAATGGATGTTTCCATTCAACGCATCCATCAGCTTCGGAGCTGACAATCCTGTATACATCTTCAAGAACGCCAACGCCACCTTGCCTCAGGTGTGAAGAAGGACTTTCGTCCTCGCTTCACTCTCAAACTCTTCGGCTTCTCTTCTACTAAACCGAACGATATCGCCATCTCTCGAAGAGGAAGAAGTGACTTGATCCGTCCAAGTTCCGATGTTTTGAAGCTCTCTTCGTATCGCTGATAAAAATCAAACTCTGTAAATGCAATCTCTTGCTGAATGTCAGATAAATTTCGTACTTTTGCCATGAGTTATTTTTGCTCATTTCCTCCGAAAGTCACTTTTCCAGGGTGTTCGGAGGAATTTTTAATTCCTGTAGCTAAGATATGAAATTTTTATCACATTGACAATCAATTTGTTATAATTTTAAGCCTATTTCGCGACTGTCCCTAATATAGTTCTATCTTATTATGAAGAGCGTACAAGAGATTGGCGTACGCGGTATGTTGCTGATATTATGCATATCAAGTATGCAGAGCATAAAATTATAAAAGACTATGACCTAGCCATCGTCAGGCAAAAGGTAGATAAGCTTATTGAGAAGTGGAAAGAAATGGACAATAAGGAAAAGAATACTGAATTTGCCCAATAATAAAACACTGGAAATCAAAAAACTGAACTATAAGATAAAAAATATCCTTTTAGATGGATTGGTTCAGAATATTGACGTATTTCAGCATTATAAAAATAATGCCGAAGAAGAACTAGCAGAACTAGATGTTTCTATTAAAAGCACAAAATCTGCGATCAGTAAATTAAAGAAACCATCCTTGCCAAAAGCTTGTGTTAAACTTGAGAATCCGACTAGACCTCTGCAATCTGATTTTGTGGCTAAATATACAATAATACATAAAGTTTTACCTTTTCTAAAATCAATAGCTGATTCTAAAAAGAAGAAGGAGTTTGAACGGGCATACCAGCTTTACGAGTGTAATTGCAATGATGTTTATAAATTTAATCTTGAAGAAGAGAATCGATACGAAAAGGAATTCAAGAAATATTCGGAGGAGTTGTTAGAATACCAGAGAGAAAAGGATCGATTAATAAAAAACTTGCAAGAGGATGAAAAGGAATATTCGAGTAAGAAGCAAGAAATAGAGTACAAGATTGAGACATTTAAAGACAATATAATCAATGGGAAAAAGGAAGCTATTGAGGAATATTGCTCTTTGCTGTTGGAATATTCTGCATATCCTATTGAGTATGATAAAAATATAATACTAACATGCAATCAAGATCTTTTGGTAATAGATTATTCCTTTCCTTCTGTCGATACATTCCCATCGTTGGTTGAAATGAAATTCACCAAAGGGAAATGTGTTCCAGTCCAAATGACAGAAAAAGTTTTTTCCAAGCACTATGATGATGCGCTTTATCAGATTACATTGCGATCTATATACGAGATTTTTGCAGATAAATATTTAAGTTTTGTAAATTCTGTTGCATTTAACGGGTGGGTTAGTGCTCTTAATAAAGCTAATGGCAAAATAGAAACTAATTGTTATATTGATCGATTAAAACAAATAGAGAACAGATTACTGACATTGACTTTATGAATGTTAGCCCGAAAGCCTGTTTCAAATCTCTAAAAGGTGTTGCAAGTAGTCAGCTTTATACTATTACAGCCATACAGCCTATTGTGCACTTAATAGATCGGATAAAAGGTTTATTGAACATTATGATGTAGGAACCGAAATAGACAATTCTACCAATCTTGCTTCTATGCATTGGGAGGATTTTGAACATCTGATTAGAGAGCTATTTGAAAAGGAGTTTAGCTGTAATGGAGGTGAGGTAAAGGTTACCCAAGCCAGTCGAGATGGGGGTGTTGATGCTATTGCTTTTGATCCGGACCCTATTCGTGGTGGAAAAATTGTAATTCAAGCAAAACGGTACACAAACACGGTTGGTGTTTCTGCGGTCAGGGATTTATATGGAACTGTTTTGAATGAAGGTGCAACGAAGGGCATTCTTGTTACGACGTCAGACTATGGCGGCGATTCATACGAATTCGCAAAAGATAAGCCGATTCACTTGATGAATGGCGCGAATCTTTTATGGTTATTAGAAAAGCATGGTCAACACGCAAGAATCGACATTAACGAAGCGAGAAAACTAATGGCTCAATAGATGATCAAAATAAAATGAATAAGACAGATTCCGACAAACTTGCTGCAATTCATAGGAGTGCAGAAATTAATAAATTAGAGATTGAGAATATGATAGACATTTTTGAAAAGAAAATGTCTATTGTAGAAAATAAATTAATCGAGTATGAATGTCGTTATGAATTGACAGAGCGACAGGAAGATATGATGTATAAATTACAGGAGCAACTTAATGAGATGCAAGATTCTATTGATAGTATTGAAGAAGTACGCAATGCACTGGAAGATTTGATTTCCGCAACTGTTAGTTTTGTATGATTTATTCCAAATTTTTTGCGGCCTGATAGCTCTTATGGGGTTGATGGGTTAATTGTTTGAAAGTTGGTATTTTAGAATGAAGCCATCTGTTTAGCTTCTGGAGCTTTTTCTTGATTTGCAATAGTGACGGAGGTCGTATTTATCCATTATTACGGTACTCTGAAAAAATTGTAAGGTAGATTTCCGGTAAGCCGTTTGAGACGGTTTTGTCGGATTGTATTATTACTCTTTGTCATTCTCTTTAATGGTAATGCCTATCATGACGGTTTCTGCCTGTGCGTTGTTCCATACGGAGTGGGGAATACCGCCTTTGACGATGAACGCTTCGTTTTCGCGGATGATTCGCTCTTGTCCGTCCAGCAGCACTTTGGCTTCTCCCTGCGTGACGATGAACAGGTGGTCGGTAGCGTGGGTGTGGGGCGTGACGGGGCCGCCGCCGTCAGGGGCGAGATAGGCGATGGCGCCGTTTACGATCTGGCCGCAGGCTCCGAACAGATTTTTGGCCAGGAAATTTACGTGTTCGGATGGTGTGATGAATCCATCTTTTTTATACATATCGGTATTTTTTTGAAGTTGTCCGGGGTATTTTGCCCGTTATTTGTTGAAGCGAGTACAGATTGTTAAGACGAATATGGAAGTACGGCTGAAACGGGTTTACGACCCTGAAAGTCCCGGAGACGGATTTCGGGTGCTGGTGGATAAACTTTGGCCTCGGGGCATTCGCAAAGAGGCGTTTCATTACGATTTGTGGGCGAAGCGGATCGCTCCTTCGACGTCGCTGCGGGTGTGGTATCACGGGGATCCGGCAGGCCGTTGGGCGGAGTTTCGGCGCAAGTACCTCGATGAGCTGGGGAGTTCGGCTGCCATGCAGGATTTTCTCGACCGCATTCGGACCTATCCGGATGTGACGTTGCTCTATGCCTCGAAGAACAGGGTTGAGAACCATGCGGTGATTTTGAAGGAGTTTATCGAGAAAAACCTGAATTGACGGTTTTGCCATTTTGCAGCGGGCCCGGAAGATCACTCTTCCGGGCCCGCTGATCGAGGGATCGTCGAAGTGTCTTTAGTATTTGAGTTCTTCTTTGGAGCCGTCTTGGGGTTTGCGGCTCAAGGCCCACCAAGCGTAGCCGATGTAGGCGACGACGAATGGAATGCAGAGCGATACGATACTCATGGCCTTGAGGGTAAATTCGCTCGACGACGAGTTGTAGATCGTCAGCGACGACTGCATATCGGCCAGCGAAGGATAGTAGGAGGTATCGTTCCATCCGGCCGTAAGCAGCAGGGCGAGCACCGTGAGGACCGTTCCCGATCCGCTCAGCCAGATCGCCTTGCGACTGCCGCGCCAGCCCAGCCAGATACTCCAGAGAACCAGCGCCACACCCGCCAGAAGCCCTATGCCGACGTAGGGCATGGCCAACAAATTGTGCAGGTATTTATACGGTTCCGGAGCGATGATTCCCGTCGCCGGATCGACACTCCAACCCTGGGCGAAGAGCAGGCTTACGAGGAATACGAGGAAAAACACGAGGAATGTTCCTGCGGTGCAGAGCGAGCGGCGGCGCGAGCGTTCGCGGATCTGTGTGTCGTCGATGTCGTTCATGAAGTAGTGGAGCGCCAGCATCCGCGAGAGGAACAGCACGGCCAGTCCCAGCGCCACATTGCGGTAGTCGAGCACCGCTTCGAGTCCGTGCCAGGGAGTCGTCCACTGCGAGATCGTGGTGTCGCCGCCCAGGTTGGCCATGTTGAACCGATCGACGGTGAAATTCGCACCCGTGAAGAATGTGCCGACAGCGGCGCCCAAGAGGATCGTTCCGAGAAATCCGTTGATCTTCAGGAACCAGTCGAAAGTCTTTTCTCCGAATACGTTATTGGGTTTTCGCCGGTATTCGTACGAAACGGCTTGTAGGACGAAGACCAGCAGAATCAGCATCCAGACGTAAAACGCCCCGCCGAAACTGGTCGAGTAGAAAAGCGGGAACGAGGCGAAAAACGCGCCGCCGAAAGTTACCAGCGTAGTGAACGTGAGTTCCCATTTGCGGCCCAGCGAATTGACGATCAGGTTGCGTTCGTGTTCCGTACGTCCGATGGTGTAGAGCAGGCTTTGGCCGCCCTGCACGAAGAGCAGGAAGACCAGCAAAGCTCCCAGCAGGGAGATCAGGAACCACCAGTAGTGTTGCAGCAATGCCAAAGTATCCATAATTTTTACTCTTTTTCAGGTCCGATCTTGATTTGTTTGCAGAGAATGCTGATTTCGGCCACGAGCAGTGCGGCGAAGAGCACCAGGAAGATGAAGAAGGTCGTGGCGACCGAGCCGCTGGCGATGCGCGAAGCGGCGACACCGACCGGCATCAGATCCTGTATCGCCCAGGGCTGGCGGCCCACTTCGGCGACGATCCAGCCTGCCTGGGAAGCCAGGTAGGCGAGCGGCATGCAGAGGAGCAGCACCCACAGCATCCAGCGCTTGCGTTCGAGCGTGTCCCTGCGGTTGAACCACCAGGCGGCAGCCAGCACCAGGATGAAAAGACACCCTGCGCCGACCATCAGGCGGAACGAGTAGAAAAGCAGCGGTACGTTGGGTACGGTTTGCGCGGGCGAGTCGAGGTAACCGTAGCCGAAATAGGCGAAATACTCTTTCAGGAAGACGGCTCCTTCGGGGGTGTCTGGATCGAATTTGGCCCGTATCTCGTCGAGGGTCGCTTCGTCGCCTGTTTCGCGGGCCTGTTTGAAACGCTCCAGTTCCGCGATGGCTACGCGGCCCCGTTCGATCTTTTCGATCGTCGGCATGATGCCGTATTGAGGGTTGCCGTTCACCAGGTCGTTGATGCCCGGTACGAAGGCGTCGGCGTCGCGGAAACTCATCAGCGACAGCATTTTGGGAATAGCGATCTTGAAATAGAAGGCATCCTCGTTGTTCGAGCGTTCGGCTTCGGGCCTCAAGATGCCGACTGCGGTCAGGGCTGCCCCCTCCTCTCCGTCGTAAAGGGCTTCGAGAGCCGCGAGTTTCATCGGTTGCACCCGGGCCACGATCGCTCCCGAGCGGTCGCCCGTGAATGCGGTAATCAGAGCGAATACCAGACCGAAAACCGAAGCGACGGCGATGCTCTTGCGAGCCATCTTCTGTTCGCGGCCGCGGAGCAGGTACCAGGCGCAGACGGCGCAGACGAACAGCGCGGCCAGCACGAACGACGAGGTGACCGTATGGGTGAACTTATTGACCGCTACGGGCGAGAGGAGTACGTCCCAGAAGGAGGTCATCTCGTTGCGGACGGTGTCGATGTTGAAGGTGCAGCCTACCGGATATTGCATCCAGGAGTTCGCTACCAGGATCCAGAGGGCCGACAGATTGGCGCCGACGGCCGTGAGCCAGGTGGCGGAGAGATGGAAGCCTCGGCTGACGCGGTTCCAGCCGAAGAACATGACGGCTACGAACGTGCTTTCGAGGAAGAAGGCCAGGATGCCTTCGATGGCCAGCGGCGCGCCGAAAATGTCGCCGACGAAGTGGGAGTAGTTCGACCAGTTGGTGCCGAATTCGAATTCGAGGATGAGGCCCGTGGCTACGCCGATGGCGAAATTGATACCGAACAGGCGCATCCAGAATTTCGCCGTGCGTTTCCAGAAGGGATCGCCCGTGCGGTAGTAGATGGTTTCCATGATCGCGCAGATGATGCTTAATCCAGCGTGAGGGGGACGAACAGCCAGTGGTAGATCGCCGTCATGGCGAATTGGGCCCGCGACCAATCGACGGTTTGTAGATAGTCCGACAACATACTTTTGAGATAATTAGTTGAGTTTTAGTCTTCGTTTCCGCTGTCCGGGAGGGGCTTGCGGTGGCCTCACTTGCCGGAAACGTCGGGAATGGTTAATTGTTCGAGTACGTGTTCGCTGCGCTGTTCCTGGCTCATGCCGGCCAGTTGGTCGGGAAAGAAGAAAAGTCGCAGAATGGCGAACATGATGAAGAGTTTCAGTAGGATAATGGCCCAAAGCGTCCGTCCGAGGGTCATCGAGCGGAATCCGTCCACGTAGAATCGGAAGATGTCGGCCGGGGTCGGGATGCGTTTTGCATTATTTGAAGTGTTTTCGATCAGTCAGGGCAGAGCGAGTCGATTCGTTATGCCGGGCACAAAATAGTCGAGAAATTCAACGATTTTAAAACACTCAAAAATAGAAATAATAGTTGAATCCGCCAAATCGGGACGGACTGTTGCGGAACTTGTGCCGTGAAAAATCGGGGTGCGATAAAATTCGATCTTTTATCGCACCCCGCAGAATCAGCTCAATCCTTCGATCAGTCCGTTTACGATGTCGATGTGGCGGGCCTGCGGCTCTTTCGGAAGACCCGGCATCCGCATGATTTCGCCCATGACCACTACGATCATCTCCGCGCCGTTGTTGATGATGATGTCGCGGACTTTCAGTTCGAAATCTTTCGCTACGCCGTACGCTTTCGGGTCGGACGAGAAGGAGTACTGGGTTTTGGCGATGCAGACGGGGAAGTGGCGATGCCCAGCTTTTCGATCTCCTTGAGTTTCTTTTCCGCCAGCGTCGTATAGACGATCGAGGAGGCTCCGTAGATTCCTTCGGCGATTTTTCGCACCTTTTTCCGTATCGAATCGCTCTCTTCATAGGTGAATTTCAGGGGTTTAGATGGGTTTTTCTCGATGGTTTCGGCAACCAGCCGGGCCAGTTCCACTGCGCCTTTCCCACCGTCGGCGAAGACCGTGTTCACCGCAAAGCGACCCCCTTTTCCTTGCAGTGTTCGGCGACCAGGGCGATCTCTTCGTCCGTATCGCTGGCGAAGCGGTTGAAGGTGACGATCACCTGCTGGCCGAAGTTTTTCATGTTTTCGATATGCTTGTCCAGGTTGGCGAATCCCCGGATCAACCCTCCTTGTTGGGCTCTTTGATTTGTGCTTCGGGGACTCCGCCGTGCAGCTTCAGGCTTTGCGCTGTCGCTACGATAACGGTCAGTTTCGGGGACAAGCCCGCTTTGCGGCATTTGATGTTGAAGAATTTTTCCGCACCGAGATCCGCGCCGAAGCCGGCTTCGGTGATGACGTAATCGCCGTAGGTCAGGGCCATCTGGGTCGCCAGCACGGAGTTGCAGCCGTGGGCGATGTTGGCGAACGGGCCGCCGTGGATGAAGGCCGGGGTATTTTCGGTGGTCTGCACCAGGTTGGGAAGCAGGGCGTCCTTCAGCAGGACAGTGATGGCGCCTGCGATGCCCATGTCGTTCACCGTGAACGGCTTGCCGTCATAAGTGTAGCCCAGCAGGATATTGCCGACGCGGCGCTTCAGATCGTCGATGTCGGTGGCCAGGCAGAGGATCGCCATAATTTCCGAGGCGGCCGTGATGTCGAATCCCGTTTCGGTCGGAATGCCGTTGGCCGAACCTCCCAGCCCGATACGATGTTACGAAGGCTGCGATCGTTCACGTCGAGCACCCGCTTCCACTTGACCTCTTTCAGCCCTCGCAACTGTTCCGGTCTGGTAGATGTAGTTGTCGAGCAGGGCGGTAATCATGTTGTGGGCCGATGTCACGGCGTGGAAGTCGCCCGTGAAATGCAGGTTGATGTTTTCCATCGGCAGCACCTGCGAATAGCCGCCGCCGGCTGCGCCGCCCTTCATGCCGAAGCAGGGACCCAGGGAGGGTTCGCGCAGGGCGACCACCGCTTTCTTTCCGATTTTGTTCAGGCCAAGCGACAGGCCGATCGATACCGTAGTCTTGCCGACGCCGCCTTGTTCGGGGTGATGGCCGAAACCAGGATCAGGTTGTGCTTGTCCATCTCTTTCTTGTCGATCAGGTGGATGGGCACCTTGGCGATGTAACGGCCGTAATTCTGACTTCGTCACGGGAACCCCGACGCTTTCTGGCTATGTCTTCTATTTTATTTAATTTCGTTTCGCGTGCAATTTCGATGTTCTGTTTTCATAGGTTTTGTCCGATTTATACGATGATGACAAAGTAACTCAAAATCCCGAAATAACAAAATGTTTCGCGTGCATCGTTGCCTTCGACAGCTT
>ENA-OQIO01001255-OQIO01001255.1-human-gut-metagenome-genome-assembly--contig:-NODE-1255-length-12597-cov-2.385245_pt1 | contig 12597 bp, 16 predicted proteins | sample MGYA00242573_ERZ504737 | MGnify/ENA primary metagenome ERZ504737 (study PRJEB26092, sample SAMD00036203) | human gut metagenome | host: Homo sapiens | study: EMG produced TPA metagenomics assembly of... | reverse complement strand
AAAATTAAAATATTTTCTTAAACAAGATATAATTTTGCAATAGTTATTGAAAAATAGAGACTTATTATTAGCCATGGAAGTAAAAGGCTTTTTTCTTATTGAAAGTGAACAGAAAATAATTGATACAAGAATCCTAGTTTTATAAATGAAAGTAAATCATCGGACAGATGATAAAAAATAGGGATACTTTAATTACAAAGTATCTCTATTTTTTATACAAAATTTATAAAGAAGGAGAATTGAATACACGTTGTGATATGTTTTTGCGATATTCAGAAGGCGATATTCCTTTTGTCTTTTGAAAAACACGGCTAAAATACAGAGGATTGTCATAACCAATAATCTGTGCGATTTCATTGATATTATATTGTGTATTTTGAAGTAATGCCTCTGCATTATATATTCTTTTTTTTAGAATATACTGTTTTGGTGTAATCCCAGTGTATAATTTAAAATTACGGATAAACCAACTAGTACTAAAATGATTTTCTTTGGCATAATCATCAATATTAATTGGTTCATTATAATGTTCACAAAAGTAAGAGATTGCGTTATCTATTTCTTCGAAAGCATGTGAATTATCAGAATTGAGAGATGATTTAAAATGTCGCTGAAGTCTGATAAAAATCTGTCGTAAATATATTTCAAGCATTTCTTCATAACCATCTTGGCACATTTGCAATTCTTTTATCATAGAACAAAACAGATTTTGATATTCTGCACCGGATCCACAGTGAAAAACTTTTTTTATTAGTAAGTCCATAAGAACGAAGCAGGTTCGTGACATTGTTTCCAGTAAAGTGAACCCAGTAAACTTCAGTTTGATCTTTTGCGTAATATTCGTATTTTTGTGGTTCTTTTGGACGATATAGAACCATATGACCAGCATGAACAATAGTTGCTTCATCATTGTTATCAAAATGAAAATGTGCTTTTCCAGCAGCAATATAGAGTAATTGAAAATCTAGTCTACCACGAGGTCGCCATGTGGGGAGTTTGGGACGTGTATATAATTTATAAGTTCCACACATAGTTATGACAAGAGGTTTGGATTTGTCTTTTCGGTCAATGGTTGAATTGTTTAGATATGCATTATTTGTATACATTATAGCTCCTTACATATAGAATGAATCGAAAATATGAAAGATCGATGCAAAAATTCACTTATATTTACTATATAATTTTACCATTTTATAATTATACTGTCTATTTTAATTTGAAATGATAAAAAATATCTCTATATTTATGTAAATTTGATAGAATTTCAATGAAAGTTCAAAAAAGTGTATGTTAAAAATAATAAAAACAAAAAATATATACATTTTTTGTTGATAGTGTTGTTTTGTGTATGTTTTGAATAATTTATGAAATGGTCTTTGACAATAATTATATATATACTATGTATAAAGAAATTGAGAAAACATTATGGTAAATGAAAGGAGAAATTTTTACATGGAAGAGAGGAAATACCTAAAATGGTATAACAAAGTGGGTTATGGATCAGGCGATATTGCAGGAAATGTTGTATATGCATTTCTGACCTCTTTTGTAATGATTTATTTGACAGACACCATAGGCTTAAATGCAGGTATTGTCGGTACATTAATTGCTGTATCGAAATTATTTGATGGTGTATCAGATATTTTCTTTGGTTCTATGATTGACAGAACAAAGAGCAAGATGGGAAAAGCCAGACCATGGATGTTTTATGGATTCTTTGGATGTGCTGTAACATTGTTTGGTGTATTTGCTATTCCAACCAGTCTGGGCAAGACTGCACAGTATGCATGGTTCTTTATTGCATACACATTATTAAACGCAGTATTCTACACAGCAAATAATATTGCTTATGCAGCATTGACATCGCTTGTAACAAAGAATGCGAAAGAGCGTGTTGAAATGGGTTCATTTAGATTTATGTTCTCATTTGGTACCAATCTTTTGATTCAGTCCATCACATTTGGACTTGTAGCATCATTTGGCGGTGGGGCAGCAGCATGGAGAATTGTAGCAATCATATACTGTATCGTTGGTATCATATCAAATACATTGTCATGCTTTTCGGTTAAGGAACTTTCTGATGCGGAGCTTAGAGATGGAAAAGAGGAAGAAGACAGTAAGCTTACATTGGCAGAAACATTTAAGCTACTTATATCTAATAAATATTTTGTCATGATTTGCGTTGTATATATTCTTCAGCAGTTAAGAGCAGCTATGCTTAGCGTTGGAACTTACTTTATGACGTATGTGCTTTTTAATCAGAAACTCTTCGGTGTATTCTCGTGGGCAATTAATATTCCATTGATTATAGCACTTGCTATCACACCTACATTGGTTGCAAAAGCAAGAGGAATGTACAAGCTTAATAAGTACAGCTATGTATTTGCTACAATCTGTCGTTTGGGAATTGTTGTAGCTGGATATTTAGGAAGCATTCCTCTTATGTTAGTGTTTACCGTATTAACATCTCTTGGTGAAGGACCTTGGCAAGGTGATGTTGGAGCAGTTATCGCAAACTGTTCAGAGCATACATATCTTAAGACTGGTAAGAGAATTGATGGGTCTATGTTTTCGTGTACATCTTTTGGTACAAAGCTTGGTGGTGGTATTGGTGTAGCACTTTCAGGATGGTTACTGGATGCAAGCGGATATGTTAATAATGTAGCTGTTCAGTCAGCAAGCTGTATCAGTATGATGAATGTTATGTACTTGTGGTTACCATTTGCGTTTGATTTGATTATCACAATCATTCTTTCATTCATGAATATTGAAGGTGCAAACGAACAGTTAAAAGAAAGTATGGAATAAAGAAATAGCCTCCAGAGTGAATATTTACTTTTGGGGCTAAATGTAAAATTAGAAAGCGAGGTATGAAAATGAACGCAGATATCAGATGGATTGATAATCCGGAAATATTCAGAGTGAATCAGATTGCAGCACATAGCGATCATGACTATTTCACAAATTATGAAGCGTTGAACAGCAATTCACACAACTTAATACAGTCATTAAATGGACAGTGGAAATTTTGTTTTAGCAGAAATGCGATGAGCAGACCGGCTGATTTTTATAAAGAGGATTATGATATATCATATTTTGATAAGATTATGGTTCCGGGTCATATTGAGCTTGCCGGTTATGATCAGATTCGTTATATCAATACCCTGTATCCTTGGAAGGTAAGACCTACAGAAGGGGTGCTTACAGTATAGAGAGTGCAGGAGATGGAACAGGAATGTTCAGCGAAGCTGAGTATAATCCGGTTGGTTCTTATATTAAAAAATTTGACTTGGATAAGGAGCTTTGTGGTAAGAGAGTTAGACTGTTCTTTGAAGGTGTGGAGCAGGCGATGTATGTATGGTTGAACGGTGAATTTATAGGCTATGCAGAAGACAGCTTTACACCATCCGAATTTGATCTGACACCATATATCAGGGAAAAGGATAATGTGCTTGCAGTTGAGATTCACAAGATGTGCAGTGCAGCATTCTTAGAGGATCAGGATTTCTTCCGCTTCTTCGGTATCTTCCGAAATGTATCTCTTAGAGCACTTCCGGAAGCACATGTGGAGGATATGTGGTTGAATCCGGTGCTGAATGAGGATAATGTGAGCGGAACATTAAATACAAATATTCGTGTATCTGCTACAGAAAATCAGGATGTGTGTGCACGGATTATATTAAAAAATGTGGATGACCAGGTTATCTTAGAAAGAAATATTGAATTAGAAGATAAAGATGGAGACTTTGTTGGCAGCATATCAGACGATATCAAAGACATTAAAAAGTGGGATAATCATACGCCATATCTTTACAAGGCTTACATCGAATTATTAAAAGCAGATGGAGAAATCATAGAAGTTGTTCCGTACAGAATTGGATTTAGAAGAATTGAAATCAAGAACAAGGTAATGCTTTTAAATGGAGAACGACTGATTATCAATGGTGTTAACAGACATGAGTGGAATCCAAAAACCGGAAGATGCATCGGTTTGGAGGATATGGTTTCTGATATAAACTGTATGACAAGAAACAACATCAATGCAGTAAGAACCTGCCATTATCCGGATCAAATTCCGTGGTATTACATGTGTGATGATGCTGGAATCTATGTGATGGCGGAGACAAACTTAGAGAGTCATGGCTCATGGCAGAAGCTTGGTGCGGTTGAGCGTCAGTCAATATCCCAGGATCCATTTCACAGTGGAGAGAGGTTGTAGTAGATAGAGCCAGAACAAATTATGAGACGTTTAAGAATCATACATCTATTCTTTTCTGGTCACTTGGAAATGAATCCTATGCAGGTGATGATATTAAGGCTATGAATACTTACTTTAAGGAGAGACAGGATGGAAGACTAGTTCATTATGAAGGCTCCTTCTATACAAGACAGTATGAGGATACCATATCTGATGTAGAAAGTCGTATGTATGCAAAGCCTTATGAGATAAGGGAATATCTGAGCAACCATCCGAAGAAGCCATATCTTCTTTGCGAGTATATGCATGATATGGGAAACTCCTTAGGAGGATTTGATTCTTATATTAAACTGATTGATGAATTTGAAATGTATCAGGGTGGATTCATATGGGATTTTATTGATCAAGCAATTTTAGTAAAAGATCATGTAACAGGAAAAGAAGTTCTACGCTATGGAGGAGACTTTGATGACAGGCCATCAGACTACGAATTCTCAGGAAATGGAATCGTATTTGCTGATCGAAAAGAAAAACCAGCAATGCAGGAAGTGAGGTATTACTATGGCTTATACAGATAAAAGCAAATTGAGAGTTGTATATGGTGATTATACACTTGGTGTACATGGCAAAGAATTTAATTATATATTTTCTTATGCACAAGGTGGATTAGAATCTATAGTAAAAAATGGATATGAATGGTTATATCGCTGTCCAAAGCCTACTTTTTGGAGAGCCTTGACAGATAATGATCGAGGAAGTAAATTTCATATTAAGAGTGGAAGCTGGCTTTCAGCCGATATGTTTATCGATTGTAAAGATGTTCAGGTTTTTATGGATGGTGAAGTACAAAAAAATATATGCACCAGATAATAATAGTTATGAAGGAGATGTTTCAGCTGATGAGATCAGGGTTCAATATACTTATGAAACAATCAATACTCCTTCTACAACGGTTGTTGTAACATATACGGTAGATATTACAGGAAAAATTCAGGTGAATGTGCATTATAATGGTGTTAAAGGATTACCTGAATTCCCAGTCTTTGGTATGAGGTTTGTTATGCAACGTTGGCAGATAAATATTTATATAAAGGATTATCAGGAGAAACTTATCCAGATAGAAAAGCAGGAGCAATAGAAGGAGTCTATGAAGTTTCTGATTTGAGCCTAACACCATATCTTGTTCCACAGGAATGTGGTATGAGAATGGATACAGAATGGGTAGATATTGTAAGACATACGAGTCTCGATAATAGCAGGACAGATTATTCATCTCAAACACTTCGTATTGAGAAAAAAGATGAGCCATTTGCTTTTTCATGCTTACCTTATACAGCATCTGAAATTGAAAATGCATTGCATCATGAAGAATTGCCACCAGCAAGAAGAACGATTCTTTGTATTTATGGAGCAGTTCGAGGTGTTGGAGGCATTGACAGTTGGGGCAGCAATGTAGAAGATGAATATTGTATCAGTGCAGAAGAAGATATAGATTATTCATTTACTATCTGTTAAGCAAAGTAGGGACACATATGAATGTTAAGATTACTAGAGATTGGATAAAAAGCTTTTTGATTAGGACCAACGGTAGATTTAGTCGGTAAACTCATTAAATCACGAAGTGTTATCGAGAGAAGTGCAACATAGATTATAAAGAACAGTTGCAAAAAAAATCAATATAATAAAGATAAAATTTGTTTAATATGCATATTTTGTCTTTATATATATAAACAACTCAAATATTTTTATTATGCCTTGAACATTTTGTTCAGGGCATTTTTAATGAAGACGATAGATAACCGAAAAAAATGATTAAAAGAAATTTTTAACCTGAATCATTAATATATCATAATTTTTTATTTGCAATAGTAATTTCTGGGGATAGTTTGCAAAACTAACTTCTGGCTTTGACTTAAATGGACTGGAATTTAGTTTTGCAATTCAACAAAGAATTTTAAAGAAAAAGAGTTAGAAGAATCTTTAGAGAAAGTTGGAATATCTGGGACATAAGGTTTGCGAATTAAGTGGTGGAGAACAACAAAGAATAGCAATTGCAAGAACGATGTTAAAACCATGAAAGATTATACTTGCAGATGAACCAACGGGAAATCTTGATACAAGCAATAAGGAAAAAATTACTCATTAAGACAAATATGCATTAATTAGTTAAAAACTTTGACATTAAAATATAAACATATTATAATTACTATACAATTAAATAAAAAACTTCAGGCAGGGTGTAATTCCCTACCGGTGGTAAAGCCACGAGCCGTAAGGCATGATTCGGTGAAATTCCGAAGCCGACAGTATAGTCTGGATGAAAGAAGAAAAAAACATGAAAAAGTTTCTTTAACTATGATTAATTGCTCTGGGATATTTTTATTCCAGAGCAATTGATTTATATATAAACAATTCAAATATTTTTATTATGCCTTGAACGTTTTGTCCAGGGCATTTTTTAATGGAGGCGGTATAGGATAATCAATAAAAGAAATCATCAACAAAAACTTTAGAACAATGTTAGGAGGAAACAAGATGGTAACGTTTCATACAATTAAAGAAGCATTAGAAGATTTAAGAAGAGGGAAGATTATTTTGGTAACAGATGATGAGGATCGAGAAAACGAGGGAGATTTTATTTGTGCAGCACAATTTGCAACCACAGAAAATATTAATTTCATGGCAACACATGGAAAAGGACTGATCTGTATGCCAATGTCAGAGGAATATGTAGAAAAACTAAAACTGCCACAGATGGTAGAAAATAATACAGACAATCACGAAACAGCATTTACAGTATCCATTGATCATATTACAACAACGACAGGAATTTCAGCGGTAGAACGTTCGATTACAGCTCTTGCATGTGTTAAGGAAGATGCAAAACCAGAAGATTTCCGAAGACCAGGACATATGTTTCCATTAAAAGCAAAGAAAAATGGAGTATTAGAAAGAAACGGACATACCGAGGCAACGGTAGATTTATGTAGATTGGCAGGTTTAAAAGAATGTGGATTGTGTTGTGAGATTATGAGAGAAGATGGAACAATGATGAGAACGGAGGAATTATCAAAATTGGCACAACAGTATCAAATGAAATTTATAACAATAAAAAATTTGCAAGATTACCGAAAATGCAAGCAAATATAAAAGAAATGTTAAGATATAGGTTAAATAATTGTCATTGATATGTTGGAATGATACTACATGTATATAATTACAGCTACAGTCCATGGACACATCAGCTGAATATATTGTTCAACCTGAGAAACCACTTAGAAATAAGTGGTTTTTTGTATAAAAAACACTAGTTTACAACGTTATAAATGACAGACTTGTTGATAAATCAACTGTTTTAAAGCCTTTATCATAGTCTCTGATTTTATATGTGTTTCGATATTTTTCACGAAAGTGGCAAAAAATATCTGTTTACGGATTTCCTGATTTAATTCAAAACGAAACTCCTGTACACTTTTTGTACGGTATTTAGAAAAATATTTATCCTGATAAGGCAGGATCTTCATAGCACAGTAACTGATATTAATCAGGTTTACCAGCATTTCTATTCCCTTGCGACTCCGTACCATATAGTCGCAAAAAGACCAGAACGTTTTCTGGTCATAGTAGCCGATTTCGATCTTCCATCGAAAGGCATATAGTAACAGCGGAATATAGTTTACTGGATCATGATCTGTCTGGTCAGAAGATGAGTGTTCCTCCTCCGTACAAAATACCTTCAGATCTTCTGAAAAGATTGTGCTGAAAAACAGACGTTTTGTGCCGTTTCCTTTTTCAGTATCCGTGACATAAGCAAGAACTTCCCGGTCGCCAAAGATCTTTGTGAAAACCCGGCGGACACCAGTATAATAATCACCGATCTTTTCCTTGGAAAAAGTAAAATCTGTTTCAACGCAAAGCCGTTTTCCGTGCTTGGCAGGACGTCCTCTGCGCCCAGTCCGTGCAGGAGCGAGATCATACATGACAGAATCAATCCTTGCATTGCCAATGAGATCAAGGTTTGGATATTCATCAATAATAGAGACCAGATTTTTCTTTGTATACCAGCTGTCACAGAGAATAATGAAATGTTCTTTGCTGAGGAATTCAGGCATGACCTGACGGATCATGGAAGCTGCCAGTTCCAGTTTAGATTCTTTTTTCTGCCACATACGATAGCCAAGAGGAACAGACAGGTAAGATATCTTATCATGATCCAAAACAGGCACGCATAGCATGATACTTACAAAACAGTGTCCATTGAGATAGTTGGAACCATTTTGTGCAGCATGATCAAACAGTTTTGAAACATTTTCAAATTTTTTGCCAAACTTGGATACCATGGTATCATCAACACATAGAAAAACCGGATGTGTTTTCAATGGATCAGTATCAGCTTTAAAGCAGTACGGGCTGTAATATTCATAAAGTTTGAATAATCAACCTTTGCATAGGAACAGGCATAATAAAAAACATTCAATGATCTTTTTGTAATGCCAGATAAAAAATAGTGATACAAAAAGCGAATGGAATGTGCGGATTCCAATGCAAGTATTGACAATATCAGTAGAAAAAGAGAATCCGCTGTAGGTACAGAAAAAGTTTCAAAATAAATCAAAAAATATTGGCGAAGTCTACCAATCAGAGTTTTTTCGTTGTATAATGTTTTTATCGTACAGAATCACTTTCCTCTGTAATGTTTTTTTGTCAAACTCATTATACATCAGAAAGTTCTGTACGATATTTTTTTTTATGAAAAAAGTTGTAAAGTGGTGTATTACGTAGATACTGTAGGGAAAATGCAAAGAAGATACAAGAATATATTCAAAATCAGTTACACTGGTCGATTGATTTATGCATACTCTCATTATAATATGTGTGCAGGATGTGGATATATGTATCAGATAAAACAGTTATCAAATGGGAACGTGGTCTTAGTATGTCCAATGTTGTATTACTCATACCAATAGCTGATGAGTATTGAACTTAAGAGATAATTGAATATGGAATATGATACGGACACCTTGCAGTAATGCAGGGTATTTTTGTCTTTTATAGAAAATTTACAGTTCTATATATTGATAAGTGTGAATGTATATGATAGAATAAGTGTAGTTTTGCAGGAAGGAGTGGATACTATGAGTTATAAAGAAGATGTTCGTATGATTAAGCCTTGGCAGATGAAAACAGACTTCGTATTTTGGAATGTTTGCATCATGGAGAAAAATGTGCCTGCGTTATACTTGAAGAGTTATCCATTACCCAATCAACTCTTTCTCATCATATGAAATTGCTTTGCGACTGTGGACTTGTCGATTCGAGAAAAGATGGGCGATGGATGCACTACTCAATTTCAGAGGAAGGGAAAAAACGTTTTAAGGATATGTTTTCTCATTATCTTGAAACCACTGATTCAGATGGTGGATGCAGCTGCGATAAGTGCGAATAATATATACATTAGGCAATCAGGTAAGATTGCCTTTCTCTTAAACGCATACATTGATATATGTAAATCTATAAAACTATCAGGAGGTTAAATATGCAATTTTTGAGTACAATTTGGATATTCATACAAGATCAAATTTTAGGAATGAAATGGCTTAGTTCATTGATTGGTAAGTTCTTATACGCTATTGGTCTTGATACATCCGGGAAGATTGGAGGCAGTGTTCAGTTTTTATCTATGATGTGATAAAAATTGTTTTCTTGCTTTGTGTGCTGATTTTTGTCATTAGTTATATTCAGAGTTTCTTTCCGCCAGAAAGAACTAAGCGGATACTTGGAACATTTCATGGAATTGGCGCAAACGTCTTAGCGGCATTACTAGGAACAGTTATCGAAAAACTTCACCTTGAAAATCAGGTAGAAGAATTTATAAGAAATGCAAAGCAAATCGATATTCTACAGGAAGAACTAACGGTTAAAGACAGAATAAAATATGCGTGGGAGCAGGTTGTTGAAACATTAAAAAAAGTCTTCCCATATATTCTTGTTGGTGTTGGAATAGGAGCCTTTATTCATAACTGGATACCGGAAGATATTATAGTGAGATTTCTTGGTACTGGTAATCCATTTGGTGTCATTATTGCCACAATTGTGGGGGTTCCAATGTATGCAGATATCTTTGGATGTATTCCTATTGCAGAAGCACTGCTTGCTAAAGGTGCAAGATTGGGCGTTGTGTTGTCATTTATGATGGGAGTAACCACACTGTCTCTTCCATCCATGATTATGCTGAAAAAGGCAATCAAACCAAAACTCTTAGGTCTGTTCATTGGAATCTGTATCGTAGGAATTATTATTGTTGGTTATGCATTTAATGCATTTCAATATTTACTTATTTAACAGGAGGAGGAAAAGATCATGTCATTATTTGGATTAGGAAAGAAAAAAGAAGAAGTTAAGGTAGAGCCAGCTTGTGCTTGCAATGGAGAAGTAGCTACTTATGAAGCATCATCATGTTGCTGTGGCGGTCAACAAGTAGAAAACTGTTGTGGTGGAGATAATAAGGTTACAAGCATTAAGGTGCTTGGTGCTGGGTGTAAAAGCTGTCATGATCAGTATGAAAATGTTAAAAAGGCCATTGAAGAACTAGGGTTAGGAATTGAAGTAGAATATATCACAGATATGGAAAAGGTTATGGCTTACGGTGTTATGAGTATGCCTGCCATTGTTGTGAATGAAACAGTTGCTTCAATGGGGAAAGTATTAAAGAGCGCTGAAGTAATTAAGCTGTTTGGAAAGTTGGGATTTTAATGGCAAAGAAAAAGAGTGAAGGGATTAATTTTTTCCAAAAGTATCTTACAATCTGGGTATTTATATGTATGGTAGTCGGAGTAATCATTGGTAAGTTATTACCGGCCATACCTAACGCACTCGGTAATCTTGAAATATCTGGGATTTCTATTCCGATTGCAATACTTATCTGGATTATGATTTATCCAATGATGCTTAAAGTTGATTTTCAGAGTATTAAACAAGTTGGAAAGAATCCAAAAGGGCTTTTCATTACATGGATTACAAATTGGCTAATAAAACCATTTACCATGTATGGAATTGCAACATTGTTCTTGTTTATAGTATTTAAAGGATTTATTGCACCAGAACTTGCTACTCAGTATCTTGCAGGAGCAGTGCTTCTTGGAGCAGCACCATGTACAGCAATGGTATTTGTATGGAGTACTCTTACAAAAGGAAATCCTGCTTATACTGTGGTACAGGTAGCAACAAACGATTTAATCATACTGATTGCATTTGTGCCAATTGTAAAGTTTTTGCTTGGAGTATCAAATGTATCAGTACCCTACGGAACATTGTTTTTCAGTGTGATTCTGTTTGTGGTGATTCCACTTGTTGGGGGTGTATTAACAAGAATAGTTGTAGTTAAAAATAAAGGAATAGAGTATTTTGAAACCACTTTTGTTCATAAGTTTGATAACGCAACTACAGTTGGCTTGCTTCTTACTTTGGTTTTAATATTTGCATCACAAACAGAAGTTATCTTATCAAATCCTTTGCACATAGTGTTGATAGCAGTGCCGCTCACGGTTCAGACTGTTCTTATTTTCTTTATTGCTTATTCAGCGTCAAAGATATTTGGAATGTCACATGACATAGCAGCACCGGCAGGATGATAGGGGCATCAAACTTCTTTGAGTTAGCTGTAGCCGTAGCTATTGCATTATTTGGTACAACGAGTCCGGCTGCACTTGCAACAACAGTAGGTGTATTAACAGAAGTTCCTGTTATGCTTGCGCTTGTAAAGGTGGCCAATAGTACAAGAGGATGGTTTAAGAAATGATAGATGGAAGAAAAAAGGTAGCATTTATCTGTGTTCACAATTCCTGTAGAAGTCAGATTGCCGAGGCACTTGGAAAACATCTAGCATCTGATGTGTTTGAAAGCTATTCTGCCGGGACAGAAACAAAGCCACAAATCAATCAGGATGCTGTTCGTATAATGAAAAAACTCTATGGAATTGATATGGAAACAAATGGTCAATACAGTAAGTTAATTACAGATATCCCAGACGTAGACATCGCAATTTCAATGGGATGTAATGTTGGATGTCCTTTTATCGGCAGAACTTTTGATGATAACTGGGGACTAGATGACCCTACAGGAAAAGATGATGTGGATTTTATTAAAGTGATTCGTGAAATTGAAGAAAGAATTATTAAATTGAAGAATAGTTTATAATCATTAGCACCTTGCAGCAATGCAGGGGGTTTTTGTCATTTTTAGAAAATTTACATGGTGGAAATATGCCAGGATTGAATTTATCAACCAAATGGTTTGTAATATATAAAGTTAAGGTGCGATTAGACATGGAGGAATATAACTTGGAAGTTACAGAATTAAGTTAATCGTGCATCTTGAGGATGGAAAAGTGTATAAAAATT
>ENA-OQIO01001254-OQIO01001254.1-human-gut-metagenome-genome-assembly--contig:-NODE-1254-length-12606-cov-1.408046_pt1 | contig 12606 bp, 21 predicted proteins | sample MGYA00242573_ERZ504737 | MGnify/ENA primary metagenome ERZ504737 (study PRJEB26092, sample SAMD00036203) | human gut metagenome | host: Homo sapiens | study: EMG produced TPA metagenomics assembly of... | reverse complement strand
GCCGCGCATGTCGGTATTGAATTGGTGAAGCAATTGAAAGGGAACCTGGACACTTGTCACATTCCGGTGGTGTTGCTGACGGCCCGTACTGAAATAGAACAGAATCTGGAAGGATTGAAAATCGGAGCAGATGATTACATCACGAAACCTTTTGATTCTCGTTTGCTGGTATTCCGTTGTAACAATCTGGTGAATAACCGCCGTAAGTTGCAGGAGTATTTCACCAAGCAGCCTACTGTGGAGACTCCGGTGTTGGCTACGAATCCGCTGGATAAGGAATTCTTGATGAGGTGATTGCTGTATTTGAACAACATTTGGATGATTCTGACTTTACCATTGATATGCTGGCCCAGCAAATGCTGGTTTCGCGTACGAGAATGTATGCAAAGATTAAGGCGATTACTGGCCAGACGCCTAATGACTTCTTTATTACCTTACGATTGAAAAAAGCGGCCTTCCTTTTGCGGAACAATCCGGAGCTGAATGTAACCCAGATTTCCGATCAGACAGGATTCAGTTCACCCCGCTATTTCAGTAAGCTTTTCAAGAAGGCATATCAACTGACACCGATGGCTTACCGGCAGGGAGAAGAATGACGTGTATTTTACTAACCTAAATATAGAAAGATGAAACAAGACCTTTTAGTTTGTATTTCTGCCCTTTCCGGATTGGCAGGATTGACCGGATGTGGTCAGGCGCAGAAGCAGGAAGCTCCTAACCTGAAGCGTCCGAATGTGATTTTTATTTATTCGGAGACTTAGGCATCGGTGATTTGAGTTGTTACGGGGCTACGAAGATTTCTACGCCGAACATTGATAAACTGGCGGCTCAGGGAGTACAGTTTACCAATGCCTATGCCACTTCGGCTACGAGTACTCCGTCGCGTTACGGTATGCTGACCGGATGTTATCCGTGGAGAAAGGAAAATACAGGTATCGCTCCGGGTAATTCTGAGCTGATTATTGATACCACATGTGTTACACTGGCTGATGTGTTCCATGAAGCGGGCTATCATACCGGTGCGGTCGGAAAATGGCATTTGGGACTGGGACCTGTTGGAGGAACTAATTTTAACGGGCTCATCAAGCCGAATACCCAGAGTATCGGATTTGATTATGAATTTATCATTCCGGCTACGGTAGACCGTGTGCCTTGTGTGTTTGTGGAAAACGGAAGAGTAGCTGGACTGGATCCTTCCGATCCGATTACTGTCAGCTATGACCATAAGGTAGGCGACTGGCCTACGGGTGAAGAGAATCCGGAACTGGTGAAACTGAAACCGAGTCAGGGACATAACAATACCATTATCAACGGCATTCCTCGTATCGGATGGATGACGGGAGGTAAGTCTGCTTTGTGGAATGACGAGGAAATTGCCGATGTCATCACTGAAAAAGCGAAGAACTTTATCTGTTCGTCTACTGATAAACCGTTCTTCTTGTACATGGGTACACAGGATGTACACGTGCCGCGTATTCCTCATCCGCGTTTTGCCGGAAAGAGTGGTCTCGGTACCCGTGGTGACGTAATCCTTCAGTTGGATTGGACCATTGGTGAGATTATGAATACACTGGATAGTCTGGGCATTGCCGATAACACCTTGTTTATTTTCACCAGCGACAACGGTCCGGTGATTGATGACGGTTATCAGGACCAGGCTCGCGAAATGTTGAACGGACATACGCCGATGGGTATTTACCGTGGAGGAAAATACAGTTTGTATGAGGCAGGAACTCGTGTACCGTTTATTGTACGCTGGCCGGCAGCTATTCAGCAGCCTTGCAAGCAACAGGGATTGTTCTCTCAGATTGACGTATTTGCGTCGCTGGCAGAAATCATGGAAATGCCGTTGGCTAAAGGAGTGGCCCCCGACAGTCATGCACGTTCGCAGGCTTTGATTGGAAAGGATCAGTCTGACCGTGAATATGTGGTAGAACAGAATCTGAACAATACGCTGGCCATTATTCAGGGTGAATGGAAATATCTTCAGCCCAGTGATAAGCCTGCATTGGAATTCTGGACCAAGACTGAACTGGGTAACGCGCCTGAACCTCAGTTGTATAATCTTCGTAAAGATCCTACGGAAAAAGAAAAATGTAGCATCGCAGAATCCGGAAAAAGTGAAAAGAACTTGCTACTTTGCTGGATAAAGTAATTGCTTCAAAATAAGAAGTTTAAGATGCCCTGAAAAAACGTCCTTGCGTTTGAAGTAAAACGCAAGGACGTTTTCTTTTAAACGCAAGTGCGTTTTGACTAAAACGCTTTGACGTTTTGTCTTAAACGTAAAGGCGTTTTTATGTGCCTATTTTGTCTGGCTGAATCCCTTCTGCTTTCAGCAGGTCGATTATGCGTTGTTTGAACTCTCCCTGAATGAGAATTTCACCGTCTTTCACGGCACCTCCCACACCACATTTGGTTTTAAGCAGTCTTCCCAGTTCTTTTAAATCATCTTCCGGACCAATAAATCCGGAAATGACGGTAACGGTTTTTCCGCCTCGTCCTTTTTTCTCGATACTGACCCTCAGTTTTTGTTGCTTCGGGTCGACAGTTGCCGGCTCTTCCTCTTCGTCAAGCTGATAGTTGAAGTCTGGGTTAGTGGAATATACAATGTTCAGACGGTCTTTCCAGTCGTTCTTTTTCATGTGAATTTAATTTAATCTGCTTCAAAGGTATGACATTTTTCAGGAATCGTGTTCAGGGTTTACAAGAAATAGTTTAATTTTGCATTATTGATTAATTGAACACACTCCGAATGGCGGTACGAAGTCGTAAAATGACGGACAAGATTCCTGAGCCTACTTTACGCAGACTCCCGTGGTATCTTTCGAATGCTAAGCTGATGAAAGAGAAAGGGGAGAAGTATGTATCTTCTACACAGATTTCCAGACAGATAAATATTGATGCTTCGCAGATAGCCAAAGACTTGTCGTATGTGGATATTTCCGGACGTACAAGGGTGGGCTATGAAGTGGATTTGCTGATTCAGGTGCTGGAGGATTTTTTAGGTTTCACGAATCTGCATAAGGCGTATCTGTTTGGTGTGGGAAGTCTGGGAGGCGCATTGCTCAGAGACTCCGGTCTGTCACATTTCGGGCTGCAGATTGTAGGAGCATTCGATATTAACCCGAATCTGGTGGGTACAACCGTAGAGGGAATTCCTATTTACCATACCGACGAGTTTGAAGAACGGCGGGCAAAGGACGGAGTGAAAATAGGTGTGCTGACCGTGCCCATTAACATTGCTCAGGATATTACGGACAAGATGGTGGCTGGTGGTATTCAGGCTGTGTGGAACTTTACTCCCTTCCGTATCCGTGTACCGGAAACGATTGTCGTACAAAACACGTCACTGTATGCACATCTGGCAGTGATGTTCAACCGTTTGAATGAAATTATAAAGAAATAACTCCATGAAAATTATGCTATAGGCATGAACTATAGCCTGCATTGCCATGAGTTGCATGCAGGAGAAGCCTTGCCCCAGGAACCGGTTATTTTTATGAAGCCGGATTCTGCCTTGCTGAAAGACAGCAAGCCTTTTTTTATTCCCGATTTTTGTGAACAGGTGGACTACGAGACGGAAATGGTGGTGCGCATTTGCCGTTTGGGAAAAAATATTTCCGAACGTTTTGCTCATCGCTATTACGATGCCGTGACGGTAGGTATCGACTTTACCGCCCGTGACTTACAGCGTAAGTTCCGTGCTGAAGGAAAGCCTTGGGAACTGGTGCAAGGGTTTTGACAGTTCGGCTGCCATTGGCGACTGGGTGCCAGTGGAAAAGCTGAATGACATACAGAAAGTGAATTTCCATCTGAATATTGACGGAAAGACGGTGCAGCAGGGCAATACAGCTGATATGCTGTTTTCTGTAGACCAGATTATTGCTTATGTGAGCCGTTTCTGTACGTTGAAAATCGGTGACCTGTTGTTTACCGGTACACCGGTGGGAGTAGGCCCCGTGCAAATCGGGAACCACCTGGAGGGATTTTTGGAAAATGAAAAACTTCTTGATTTTTACATACGATGAAGATAAGAGTAGGATTTGGATTCGACGTGCACAAGTTAGTGACAGGGCGTGAACTTTGGCTGGGTGGTATTCGCCTGGAACACGAAATGGGTTTGCTGGGACACTCGGATGCTGATGTGTTGATTCATGCCATTTGCGATGCTTTGTTGGGAGCTGCCAACATGCGTGACATTGGTTATCATTTCCCGGATAATTCGGCCGACTTCAAGAACATTGACAGCAAGATTCTGCTGGCAAAGACCGTAAAATTGATTGCCGGAAAAGGGTATCGGGTAGGTAATGTGGATGCACGGTGTGCGCCGAACGTCCGAAGTTGAAAAAATTTATTCCGGAGATGCAGGAAGTGCTGGCACGGGTGATGGAGGTGGATGTGGACGACGTGTCCATCAAGGCCACCACTACAGAAAAATTAGGATTTACCGGACGTGAGGAAGGTATTTCAGCCTATGCTACGGTATTAATTGAAAAAGATTAAAGGAGGATAAAAGATGAATCCGAAGTATTCTGTGGTGATTCCGGTGTACAACCGTCCGGATGAAGTGGATGAGTTGTTGCAGAGTCTGTGCGGTCAGACATATCAAAACTTTGAAGTGGTGGTCGTAGAAGACGGTTCTGCCATTCCTTGCAAGCAGGTGGTCAAGAAGTATACGGAAATGCTGGATGTGCACTATTTTGAGAAACCGAATTCAGGACCCGGACAGACGCGCAACTATGCGGCAGAGCGCAGTCGCGGAGAGTATCTGCTGATTCTGGATTCAGACTGTATCCTGCCTGAAACGTACCTGGCTGCGGTGGAAGCGGAACTCCAGCGGGAACCGGCAGATGCGTTTGGAGGTCCCGACCGGGCACACGATTCTTTTTCGGATGTACAGAAAGCTATTAATTATGCCATGACTTCTTTCTTTACCACGGGAGGCATCCGGGGCGGCAAGAAAAAAATGGACAAATTCTATCCTCGCAGTTTTAACATGGGAGTCCGTGCCGAGGTGTACAAGGCATTGGGTGGATTCTCTGCGATGCGTTTTGGCGAAGACATAGATTTCAGTATCCGTATTTTTAAAGGAGGTTACCGTTGCCGTCTGTTTCCGGAAGCTGGGTATGGCATAAGCGTCGTACGGACTTGAAAAAGTTTTCAAGCAGGTACACAATTCCGGTATCGCTCGCATTGATTTGTATAAGAAATATCCTGAATCATTGAAGCTCGTGCATCTGCTTCCGGCTGTATTTACGGTTGGAGTCGTGATGGTATTGCTGGTTGCGTTTATCTGTCCGTGGAGCTTGCTCTTGTTGGCTTTGTTTGCGTGGTTATTTTTATCGATGCTTCTATTCGCAATAAAAGTATAAAAATTGGTGCACTATCTGTCATTGCTGCGTTTATACAATTGACGGGCTACGGTTCCGGCTTTTTGCGGGCGTGGTGGAAACGTTGTATATGTGGCGGAAAGTCCTTCTCGGCTTTCGAAAAAACATTCTATAAATAAGACATTGTCCCCAATAAAATGTTCGGTAGCTCGTCGGTGTTTTTATTAAGAAATTGATGCATGAACGAGAAACTGAACATTACCCAGTGGGCGGAAGAAGACCGTCCGCGGGAAAAAATGCTGCTGCATGGTCCGGCTGCTTTAAGCAATGCCGAGCTGCTGGCCATCCTGATAGTTCCGGCAATACAGAAGAAACAGCGGTAGACTGATGCGGAAGGTGTTGGATGACTGCCATAACCGTTTGAGTGAGTTGGGAAAATATACGGTGGACGATCTTTGCCGTTATAAAGGAATTGGTCCGGCAAAGGCCGTGAGCATTCTGCAGCCTCTGAATTGGGGAGGCGCAGAAGAGAGGAAGAACCTTCTGAGCGGAAGAAAATTACCAGCTCACAAGATGTGTATGCCTTTTTTTATCCCCTGATGTGCGACTTGCCGGTGGAAGAATGCTGGGTGATGTTGCTGAATCAGGCAGCCAAGGTGATTGATACGGTTAAAATTAGTCGGGGAGGACTGGCCTCCACGCAGGTCGATGTGCGTTGTATTTTGCGTGAGGCACTCTTGAAACGGGCCACTTCCATGATTCTTTGTCACAACCATCCTTCGGGAAATATTCGTCCGAGTCAGGATGACGACCGCCTGACCCATGCGCTGCTGGAGCTGCACGTACCATGAACATCCGCTTGCTCGACCATGTGGTGGTTTCGGACGGCGATTATTACAGTTATGGAGATGAAGGCCGCCTTTAGTGTCTTTTTTTTGTCGGTCGAAGATGAAAAAATGGAGATTTTTTCCCTAAGTTTGCGGAAAGAATAAAGATTGAAAGATTAAAGATTATGGACAACGAAACGAAGTTGAAGATTGAGGAAAAAATCATAGATATGTTGAAGACCGTATACGACCCGGAAATACCGGTAAATGTGTACGATCTGGGCTTGATTTATAAGATAGACCTTCAGGAAAACGGAGAATTGACTATCGACATGACTTTGACCGCCCCGAACTGCCCGGCAGCAGATTTTATTATGGAAGATGTGCGTCAGAAAGTAGAATCGGTGGAAGGAGTGACTGCCGCTACGGTCAATCTGGTCTTTGAACCGGAATGGGACAAGGATATGATGACCGAGGAGGCAAAACTGGAATTAGGATTTTTGTAAGAAAAGGCTTATGGATGCGATGAAGAATGTATATTTTCTTTCGGATGCGCACTTGGGTTCGAGGGCCATTGCACACGGGCGTACGCAGGAGCGCAGGCTGGTGAACTTTTTGGACAGTATCAAGCATCGGGCAGCGGCCTCTACTTGCTGGGCGACATGTTCGATTTCTGGTATGAGTTCAAGCTGGTGGTTCCCAAAGGCTATACCCGCTTTCTGGGAAAAATCTCGGAGCTGACTGATTTGGGAGTGGAAGTACATTTTTTTATCGGTAACCATGATATCTGGTGTGGAGACTATCTGGAAAAGGAGTGCGGCGTCATCCTGCACCGTGAGCCGCTGACCTGTGAGATTTACGGGAAAGAGTTTTTCTTAGGACACGGTGACGGACTGGGCGACAATGACCGTAAGTTCAAGTTGCTGCGCACGATGTTTCACAGCAAGACCTTGCAGCGATTGTTCTCGATGCTTCATCCGCGATGGAGCGTGGAATTTGGACTGGAATGGGCCAAACACAGTCGCCTGAAGAGGGAAGGTGGGCGTGAGCCTGATTATATGGGAGAGGATAAGGAACCGCTGGTACTATTCTCTAAAGACTATTTAAAGAGTCATCCGGACATTAATTACTTTATTTACGGGCATCGTCACATTATGCTGGATTTGATGCTGAGCCGTACGTCGCGTATGATGATTCTGGGCGACTGGATTACCGAATTTTCGTATGCGGTTTTCGATGGAGAAAATATGTTCCTGGAGCAGTATATTGAAGGGGAGACTTCGGTGTGATACTGTGTGAAAAGGATAAGAAATAATTCAGGCGCTGAGGAAGAACGTAACATTCTCTTCAGCGCCTGAATTTTTATAGAGTTTGTATTGTAAGTTATCGAGCAACTTCTCCGCTTTCATGGCGGGCAAGCAGACCTTCTACTTCGGATACTTTCACCATGTTATAGTCGCCGGCAATCGTATTCTTCAGTACGGAAGCAGCCGTAGAGAAGTCCACACGTTTCTGGTTGTCTTCGTATGCATTCTGTGCATAAAGCATGGCACCACAGAATGCATCGCCTACTCCCACACAGTCAATTACGTTGTCAATATCGAACACGCGGGTGTATTTCATTTCTCCCTGTGCGTAAAGTACTCCGGCAAAAGTGTGGTGTTCTGAACTCATCACATTGCGCAGGGCAATATAGATATATTTGCAGTTTGGAATCTGCTGGCTAATTTCCTTGCAGAACTTCTCATACGCTGCGGTATCGTATTTTTCACCGCTTCGGGTGGCCTTGAAGCCGGGAGCCGGAATTCCGGTGACGAGAGCATATTCACCTTCACTTCCGAACATGATGTCACTGCTGGTCATGAGCGGGCGTAATACTTCCTGGGCTGTTTTTCCGTAGTTCCATAAGTTCTTCCGGTAGTTGATGTCGTATGAGATGGTCAGTCCCATTTCCTTGGCTATGTCGATGGCTTCCTTGCACACCTCTGCCAATCCGGGAGTCAGTGCGGCATCAATTCCCGACCAGTGGAAGATGGCTGCGTCTTTGAAAATCTCGCGCCAGTTAATCATTCCAGGCTTCAGTTCAGAGAATGAGGAGTTCTCACGGTCGTAGATAACGTTGGAGTTACGCATGGCAGCGGCTTTCTCCATGTAATAGGTACCTAAGCGATGTCCGCCGAAAAGAATGTGTTTAGTTCCGATATTGTGAGAACGGAGCTCTGCGATACAAGTCTCTCCCAGTGCATTGTCCGGCAATCGGGTAATATATTCTACCTCTCCGCCAAGTTGGCAATGGAGATGGCTACGTTAGCTTCGCTTCCTCCATAGTTAACCAGAAAGTCACGGCTTTGCTGGATGCGCAAGTTATCGGGAGTGGTAAGACGGAGCATGATTTCTCCAAATGTTACAATCTTTTTGCTCATAATAGAAGGTTTTTCGTTTATTAGTTAGAACGTGGGCAAAAAGAAAGAGGATACTTCCTGAGGGAATCTCTCTTTGCCTTTGTTTCTGGCGCAAAGATAGTGAATTCCTTTGCAGGAGGTATCCTCTTTTAACTCTTTTAGGATTCCTGTGATTATTTGTTGTTCAGGATGTTCATGGTATCTGTAGCAATCATCAGCTCTTCGTCAGTAGGAATAACCACTACTTTTACTTTAGAGCTGTCTGTAGAAATGATAGCTTCTTTGCTACGTACTTTGTTTCTTTCCGGATCAATTTCTACGCCCAGGAAGCCCAATGTCTTGCAGACACCTGCACGGGCTGTAGCCTGATTTTCGCCTACACCACCGGTGAACAAGATTACGTCAACACCTCCCATGGCAGCTGCGTAGGCACCGATGTATTTAGTAATGCGGTAGAAATACATATTTTCTGTCAGGATAGCGCGTTCTTCACCTCTAGCTACTGCATCTTCCAGTTCGCGCATGTCGCTTGATTTTTCGAACATACCTAGTACACCGCTCTTCTTGTTCAGCAAGGTAGACATTTCGTCTGGAGTCAGACCTTCTTTCTTCATGATGTAAGTGATGGCGCCACCGTCGATGTCACCGCAGCGAGTTCCCATCATCAAGCCTTCCAGCGGAGTAAGTCCCATGGTTGTATCGATACATTTTCCGTCTTTTACGGCTGCGATTGAACCACCGTTACCGATATGGCAAGTAATGATACGGCTGCTTCCTGCGGGATGTTCAAGAATTCACATACACGCTTTGAAACGTAGCGGTGAGAAGTTCCGTGGAAACCATAACGACGGATACCGTATTTTTCGAAATACTTGTAAGGTATCGGGTACAGGTAAGCGTAGTCCGGCATAGTCTGGTGGAATGCAGTATCGAATACAGCTACCTGCGGTACTTCCGGCAGAAGTTTCTGTACGGCGTAGATACCTTTCAGGTGGCCGGATTGTGGAGCGGGCCCAGGTCGCAGCATTCTTCTAACAGCTGCAATTACGGCGTCGTCAATCAGTACAGAACCGCTGAACTTGGTTCCTCCGTGCAGTACACGGTGGCCTACTGCTTTGATTTCGTGCAGGTTGCTTACTGCTCCATATTCTGCATTAGTCAAAGTGTCGAAAATGAACTGTACACCAGTGGTATGTTCTGGCACGTCTTTTTCAATCACTTTCTTTTCACCGTTAGGCAAAGTCAGTTTCAGGAAAGAACCCGGAAGACCGATTTTTTCAATACCTCCTTGAGCGAGGACTTCTTTTGTAGTCATTTCAAACAATTTGTATTTGATTGAAGAACTACCGCAGTTGAGTACTAATACTTTCATATCTTAATTAAATATTTTTGTAATGATGAAAACTATAATGCCACTCTGCAAGAAAAGTGAGTGGCATTATGGAAATAAATTATCGGAATCGGATGATTACTGTGCCTTGGCAGCAATAGCCTGGTTGGCAGTGATGGCAATCATCTTGTATACGTCGTCGATGCTACATCCGCGTGACAAGTCGTTTACCGGACGAGCGATACCCTGCAGGATAGGTCCTACAGCAGTAGCGTGGCCCAGACGTTCAACCAGTTTGTAAGAGATGTTTCCTACTTCCAGACAAGGAACAACCAATACATTAGCTTTTCCGGCAATTTCAGAACCCGGAGCTTTGCTTGCACCTACTCTTGGAACCAAGCAGCATCAGCCTGCAGTTCACCGTCAATTTTCAATTGCCGGGTCTAATTCTTTTGCAATTTTCAATGCTTCTACCACTTTATCTACTACTTCGTGTTTTGCAGAACCTTTGGTAGAGAAGCTCAGCATAGCTACACGCGTCGATGCCTGCCACTGCTTTTGCAGTCTGAGCAGTACAGATAGCGATTTGTGCCAGCTGGTTGGCATCAGGTACAGGAGTTACAGCTACGTCGCCCATTACCAATACACCGTTGTCTCCGCATTCAGGAGCGTGTGTCAGCATCAGCATAGCACCTGAAACGCAAGTGATGCCCGGAGCAGTCTTGATAATCTGCAATGCAGGACGAAGTACATCACCAGTTGTATTGCGTGCACCTGCCAATTGTCTGTCTGCGTCGCCAGCCTTGATAATCAGACAGCCCAAGTACAAAGGATTCAGCACAAGTTTGCGAGCTTCTTCGATGGTCATTCCTTTTTTCTTACGAAGTTCGTACAGCAGCTGTGCATATTCTTCTTGTTGAGGATTGTTTTCTGGGTCAATGATGGTAGCTTTGTGGATATTACCCAATCCCCATTCTTTGGCCAGGTTCATGATTTCATCGGGGTTACCCAACAAAATAAGGTCTGCTACACCGTCTGTCAATATCTGATTGGCAGCTTTCAAAGTACGTTCTTCTGTTCCTTCCGGAAGCACGATGCGCTGTTTGTTTGCTTTAGCGCGTTTAACGATTTCACTGATTAAATCCATGATTTATATGTTAAATTGTAAATGCTTGTTGTGTGCGGTAACGAGCTTTTTGTTTTCCACTTGCAAAAATAGGTATTTTTGTAATATCTAGTTTGCAAAAAGCGTTTTTTTTGCTTTAAAGTATGCAAAAACCTTTCCATCCCTTGTAGATTTGAATAAAAAGCGGCTTAGAAGGAGATTGTTTTTTCTGATTATGTATTTTTGCACCGGTTTTCAAGATAAAATAAAAGGTATTATGATTCGACAGTGTTCTATTCTTTTTGGATGTCTGGCGTTAGGTGAACTGATTGTTTATTTGACGGGTATTAAGCTTCCTTCGAGCATCATTGGTATGCTGTTGCTGACTTTGTTTCTTCAGCTGGGCTGGATAAAACTGGAGTGGGTGCAGGGGCTTACAAATTTTCTGGTAGCAAATTTAGGATTTTTCTTTGTGCCGTCAGGAGTGGCGTTGATGCTCTATTTCGATGTGATTACGGCGCAGTTCTGGCCGATTGTAATTGCGACGCTGGTCAGCACGATTTTGGTTTTAGTAGTAACAGGTTGGGTACATCAATTAGTTCGTAAGTATGGATTTTTTCGAAAATAAATTTTTTCTGCTGGCCATTACGTTTGGCTTTTTCTTTTTGTCAAAATTGTTGCAGAAAAACTGGATGGGTGCTGTTGAATCCTATCCTTGTGGCAATAGCATGTTGATTTGTTTTCTTCAGTTCACGGGAGTTTCTTATGAGACTTACTCTGAGGCTGGTTCGTTGGTAGAATTTTGGTTGAAGCCGGCCGTCGTGGCATTGGGGGTACCTTTGTACCTGCAGTTGCGCATGATAAAGAAACAGCTGATGCCGATTCTGATTTCGCAGTTGGCCGGTTGTGTGGTCGGGCTGGTTTCGGTGACGATTATTGCCAAATTGATGGGGGCCTCTCCGGAAGTGATTATGTCATTGGCTCCAAAGTCTGTGACTACTCCGATTGCCATGGAGGTATCGAATGCGGTAGGAGGGATTCCTTCACTGACGGCTGCTGTGGTTATTGTGGTCGGATTGTTTGGAGCTATCTGCGGATTTAAACTGCTTCAGGTAGGGCGTGTAGCTAGCCCGATTGCACAGGGATTGTCCATGGGGACAGCCGGCCATGCAGTCGGTACTTCACGTGCCATGGAAGTGAGTGGCAAGTATGGTGCGTACGCAAGTCTGGGATTGACCTTGAACGGAATTCTTACCGCTTTGCTTTCGCCTACAATTTTGCATATCTTAGGATTGTATTAAGATTTTGTCCTTGTACGGAATGAACTGAATGACCGGCTGATTTGTTATTTTCTTCAGATGTAAGTATTGTTCGAAACAAAAAAGAAACACCTATATGATAGCATTTAAACCGATAGACCTGAGTGATAAGGAAACTGTGCAGAAATATACGTTGTGCAGTCCACGGCGTAATTGTGATTTGTCGTTTGTGAACCTGTACAGCTGGCGTTTCCTGTATCAGACGGAGATTGCGGAAATGGATGGCTTTTTACTGTTTCGTTTCTATGCAGACGGACAGCTGGCCTATATGATGCCTGTAGGTGAAGGAAGTG
>ENA-OQIO01001253-OQIO01001253.1-human-gut-metagenome-genome-assembly--contig:-NODE-1253-length-12615-cov-1.677851_pt1 | contig 12615 bp, 19 predicted proteins | sample MGYA00242573_ERZ504737 | MGnify/ENA primary metagenome ERZ504737 (study PRJEB26092, sample SAMD00036203) | human gut metagenome | host: Homo sapiens | study: EMG produced TPA metagenomics assembly of... | reverse complement strand
TGCCGCTTGGCGCGATGATCGGCTCGAATAAGGGCCTGCGCGCACGCGATTTCATTGAAGTAATTATCAAGAATTCCAATGTTCCGGTGATCATCGACGCTGGTATTGGCCGTCCGAGCCAGGCTGCGGAAGCCATGGAAATGGGCGCGGACGCGGTGATGGCATACACAGCCATCGCTTCCGCCGGCAATATTCCGCTGATGGCACGCGCGTTCAAGAAGGCGATCGAAGCGGGTCGTGAAGCGTATTTGTCTGGCTTGGGCAAGGTTACGGAAGATCATGCCGTGCCGTCCAGCCCGACGAACGAGGCCGACTACATCGGCTGATTTGCACTGGATCCCGTAATGGGGATTCGCGCAAAGACCATGCTGAAAGGGGCGTTGCCGAACGTACGTGATGCACTCACGTTCGGCAAACGCCCCTTACTTGTATCCTGCGTTACCTGCAAACGTTACTGCTGCAAGGCTTCCTTAAGATCGCGATTCTGGAATCGTTCGTGTAGCAGGCAATATCCGCCGAACGCAACCAGCCAAATCAGACCGGCTATCGCAGAACCAATCGTGTCCGTCGACAGGAACAACGTGACATACACGAGCACAAAGAACGTGATCGCAATCCAATCAAACACCTGCCAAGCGGGCATGACGAAACCGTCCGGCAGAAAATCGCTGCTCTGACGATACCTGCGGTGGGCGAGCATCGTCAGCACGTAAATGAAAATCACCACAGCGCTGGCGGCCGAAGCGAACAGCACGAACGCGCCGGAAATACCCGGAATCGCGTTGATGATCGGGGAGAACAGAATCATGCAACCCGAAGCGACGATCGCCTTCGCAGGCACCTTGTGGTCGGAAACCTCAGCCAAACGCGCCATCGCAGGCGACTCGGAATCCGAAGCAAGCTGATACAAGTGACGACCGGCCGAATAAATCAGCGAATTCAAACGCCGACGCGGCAGCCGTAATCACCACGAAGAACACCAGGGCGGCGGCCCAATCAAGACCCGCATATTTGAACACCATGATGAACGGCGAACCGAACGAGCCATCGGAATTCTCGTGAAAGTTACGCAGGGCACAATAGCCATGATCGCGATCAGCGCGCCCACGTAGAAGATCAGAATACGCATGATCAGCTCGTTCACCGCCTTCGGCAGCACCTCGCGCGGATTCTGCGTTTCCGACACCGTGACACCCACGAATTCGATGAGCTGGTAGGCGAAAAACACCATTTGGAAGCTCATGAAGAAGTTCATCCAACCGTTCGGCGCGAGCTGGAAGCCGTCGGTGATATTCGTAAGGCTCACCGTGCACCCGACACCGTGCCGTCCACGCCTTCGATGTGCGTGGCGGGGTAGCTGAAGCCGATGATCAGCATCACGATGGCGGTGACGATCAGGCCGACGATCAGCGTGATCTTGATCATGGAGAACCAGAATTCCGCCTCGCCGAACACTTTCACCGCAATCAGATTGATGCCGGTGAGCGCCACGAGGAAGCACAGTTCGATCAGCCACTTCCACGAGTTCAGGTCTATGCCGAATGTGCCGAAGAACGTTACGAAATATGTGCTTACGGCGGTGATTTCGGTCATGCCGGTCAGAATGAGCACGATCCAATACGTCCAGCCGGCGAACTTGCCCCACCCGCGGCCGAGATAGCGCGTGATGAAGTTGATGAACGTGTGCTGGCTAGGATCGCTGTACATCATTTCGCCGATGGCACGCATCAGCAGGAACATAATCAGGCCAACGCGATATACACGAAAATGATGCTCGGGCCGGTCAGTGCGATCGACTTGCCGGAGCCTAGGAACAGGCCGGTGCCGATGGTGCCGCCGATGGCGATGAACTGGACATGGCGGTTTTTCAGGCCTCGCTCCATTTCATTGCTTTGGTCGAGGCTTTCGACGGATTTGATGTGCGCGGCGCTTGAGCCCGCGGAATTGGTGTTCTCGGAAGTCATAATGTTCACTACCCTACCCCGCGAACCGCACATTGCGCCCGCCGAAGCTTTGTTTTTGGGCACGTACGCAGATTTTGCGGCACTGGCGCATCCCGTTTGTGGTCAACCGTGCCCAGCCGACCACCTTATTCCCGTATTTTCGCCTCGCCATACCCCCTGCCGCCCCTATCTCTCCTATATATGGCAGATTCACGAGGTTGACCGCTACTTTCTCGCTTACATATGGCACTTGCTCACGGCAAAACACCACTTAAGGGGGGTACGTTTTGGGCGTATTTCCGCAGGCTGACTGCCATATATAAGCGAAATGGCTCATGACGCATGAGCAAATCTGCCATATAAGTGAGATACGCCCAACTGTCCGACACAAATCGCGCCTCGCTTGTCTGATTCTGCAGAAACGGACATCCACAGCACACTTTCAGTACTCCAGTTGTCCGATTCTGGAGAAACGGACATCCGCAACGCACGTTCGCCGCATTACTTGTCCGATTCACCAGAAACGGACAACTGAGACCCGTTTTTGCCTGTGTACTTGTCCGATTCTGCAGAATCAGACACTTACGCGGCATAACGATGGTCTGGGTCAGGCGGTGGCGGCGATTTGCCCGCGCAGTTCGGCGTTCGCGCGCTCCAGTTCGTCGATACGGCGTGCCTGCTGTTTGATGATGATGCTCGCGGTTCCCACGTCGATACCGTCGTCGCCTTGCGCTTTGACGGGAATATGTTCCATCGTCCTGTTGGTGATGCTATCGAGGTTGCGCCTCATCACGAACGCATGCTCATACCGGTTGACGAGTTGCGCGATGATCTCGCTGTCGCTCATGTTGCCGCTGCCGGTCACGGATTTGATGGCCGACGTTTTCCAACGATCCACACACCGTTCGATGCGCTTGTATCCGATGAGATCCGGCGGAAGTCCCGCTTCCCGGAAGATTTTGGTTGGCGATTCGCCTGTCAAGTAGCGGATGGTGCACACTTGCTTGAACGAATCGGCGTAGGTGATGCGATTGCGCGTTACGTTGGCGACCGCTGGCAGTCCGCGCAATAGTTGGATTTCCTCGTCGCTGAATGCTCCCCCGCCTCGTGCCATGACACCCGCCTTTCCACTGTTTTCATGGATGTGCTTGCGATTGTAGGGTGCCATTGTCGTGAGATGCCCCCACCTGCAACCCCTGCATGATGCTTTGTTTGACGCATGTTTTGATGCCTGTTTTGCCACTTGCGGATGTTTTTCATGCCAGATTTCGCCGTTTGATACCGGATTTCACCCGCTTCGATCCCGTATTGCCCCGTGCAAAACCTTCACCCCTAAAAAGTATGGAAAGGCACGAAAAGACACGAAAAGCGGGCATCCACGGATGGTTTCCGCGAATGCCCGCTTATTTCGTTTTTTTCGCTTATTGTTTCAGCGATTGAGCGCGTATCAGCGCACGCGCTGGCGCGACTTGAGTGCGACGGTAACGCCGGCACCTGCCACGAGCAGCGCCACCACGGTGAAGAGGGTCGTGCCCGCAGCACCGGTAAGCGGCAGCTGGGTGACGTTCTTCACGTTCTTGACCTGGTATTTATCCGGGAAGACTCCTTCGGAGCCAGGCCCCACACATCCGTACCCCTGAACTTGACCTCACCATTCTCAATGATGACATTGAACTTGGCCTTGAGGCTCTGCTGGAAGCCATTCGGAACCGTGGTTTCGTTGACTTCGTAGGTGCCATCTGCAAGACCCTTGAGGTCACTGTGCCGGTCTTGTCAGAGGTGGCGGTGAACGAACCATCCACACCCGGAACGCGGATCGTGAACGTAGCACCGGCCAGCGGATTGCCTTGAGCGTCGGTCTTGGTAAAGGAGAACCCGCTATTGGTGATGGTAGTGCTGTCAGTAGCTTCAGCACCATTGTCGGAGAGCACGACCGCGTTAATCACGGCCTTGCTTCCGGAGGCTCCCGCTTCAGTAACCTTGGCAGCATAGGTCACAGTAATGAGTGCACCTGCGGTCTGCTTCTGGATGGAACTGATGGTGACGGTGAAGGTGCCATTCTTGTTTTGGGCCACGGTGTAATCCGTACCCTTGTTCAGGCTCTTATCGCCGACCGTCACCTTAAGGGAATCGAAATCCACAGTCTGGCCAGCAGACGGGGTATCCGTGTAGGTGTAGCCGTAATCGCTGTAGTACTGCGTGTTCTGCGGCACCTTGCTCGTAATGGTGTATGTCACTTTCTGGCCAACGGAAGCGGTGATGACGTCCTCTCCATTCACCTTCTTGGTCACGGCAGTGGTCTGGTTCTTAATGGCCACAGTTGCTCAGTGAGCGGATTCAGCACGCCATCCTTAACGTTACCGGAGCCAACGAGGATTGCGATAGACGGAGTGGCAGCTCCATTGGTGCCAACCGAGTAATCCGCGTCCACAAACAGGTACAGGCCTGCAGGGAGCGTCACAGTAGCGGAAGTGCCATTAGCGGCAGCACCCAAATCAACCTCTTCTGCGGTACCAAGCTTGTCAGTCGTGGTCTTCAGCGATTCCACAAACTTACGGGAAGCGCTATTATTCCATGCACCATCTGCAGAATTGTCCACAGACAGCACGCCTTCGGCGAGCGCCCAAGCCATCAGATCGCCGGTTTCAGAGACAGTCTTGCCAGTAGCAGACTCAAGTGCCGCCTTAAGAGTACCGCGGTCAACACCGTCGCAGTCTGCACACCGTACGTTGCATTGCTACCAGTGCCGTACTGCACGTAGTCAGCGATCTTGTAGGCGTCCAGCTTACGATTGGTCAGCTGCTTGGCGTCCTGAGCAGTGAATGTGAAATTCACCTTACTAGTGACGACAGTGCCGCTGCCGTCAGCCTGTGCGCTTGCCGCGCTCAGGGCCATGCCGCCCAGCAACGTCGCAGCGGCGGCGATACCGGCGAAAAAGTTTCCTCATCTTCATGAGAATCCCCTCTCATTGTGTTGTTGATGTTGTGTTTGTTTTTGCTAACGGGATCTGAAGCCCAACATGCTCTGGATCCACAAATTTGTGATGTGCGGCTGGACTGCCCTGTGAAGGTTGGTAGGGCAGTCCAGCCCGAGGAACCGTCTCAGACGAGACGCTTCCTGCTGTTCCAGACGCCAGCCGCGCCAACCAGCAGTACTGCGAGTCCGCCGATCGAGCCGCCAACCAGCAGCCATTGACGATCCGTGGTTCCGCCCGTCAACGGCAACGCCGACACCGCCACATACGTATTGGTGAATGCGATCGGATCGCCGATTTTCTGCGATTCGGAAACGTTCTTGCCGTTGTCGTCGAGCAGTTTCGTCACGGATTTCACCGAAGCCGTCCATGCGCCGTTCGTTTCGGTAACGGCGACCACAATCTGGTATTTCGCGCCCGAATAGTGCAGGGCTGCGATATTGCCGTTGCCTTCCGTAATGGTGTACGTGTAGTCGGCTTTTCCAGCGTTGTAGGTGATGTCACCGAACGTTGCGGAATGCTGGCTATCCGGGGAATCAGCATCATAGGCGACCGTCACCTTGCACGACTGTTGCGCTGTTGCGCGCAATCGGCCGGCAGCGGCGCGTCGCCGTCTGCGGTCAGTTCGAAATCGAACGAATCGCCTGCCTTCCAGTCGCGCCCCTCTAGGATTTTCTGCACGGTGATCACATTGGATAGCGTCGCGCTCTTCAACGTGTTGGTCAATGTGGCCGTCATGTTGCCGCCGTTGCCGTCACTCTGCCAGACCATGCTTTGGTGAGGTCCACGCCGGTCGCGTTGCTCGCAGCATTGCCATACTGGTAGGAGACCGCGTAGCGGCTGTCTTCCGACGTTTCAGCCACGCTGTAGGTGTATCCGGCTGCAATCTGCCGATCGTGGCCGTCCAATTATTCGACGCGTTCAACGTGATTGGATCGCCTTTTTCAGCCTGTGCGGCCGCTTCCCCGGTCTTCGTGCGCTGCAATTGGACCGTCACCGCGTCGCTCGCATGCTTGCTCGCACCGTCGGACCACACCTTGTTGATGGTGATTTGGCCAAGTCTGACTTGCACGACCGGTTTGGCATAGTCGAGCGTCTGTTGGGTGCATTCCGATTCCTGGTCGTTAACGGACGTGACCACGCAGTAGTTCAGATGCGCTCCGGCATTGGAGAAGTATCCTTGCTTTCCTGCGGATTCATTGCCGGTATTGGCTTCTCCGTGTCCGGGTATTGCTGCTTGCTTGCGTAATCCGCATATGCGGCGTCGCTTGGTTTTACCTTGAAGGAAACGTCGATGGTTTCGTTTTTGTCGACGATCATGCCGTTCCCATTGTTGAATGTCACGGTAATCGTGCGATTGCCGTTGTCGTCGACGTTGTAGACGGCCGTATATCCACTTACGGTTGTGCCATTGTTGGTTACCGTCACATATCGCGTGATATCGGTGCCGTTTGCCACATCGGCGAAATCGACCGGATCGACCCATTGAGACAGGGTGTCGGTGATGGAATACGCTCTGATTTTCGCGGTTGTGGTGATGGTGTTGTAGATCTGTTCGAATGCCTTCGTCAGATTTTCCGCGGACGTTCCGTCATATTCCTTGCCGGTGACGGCGTTCGCTTCTTTGGCTAGGTCGCTCATCTTATTGGCGTCGGCCGAAACCTTCACCACATACAGGGCTGCGTTCCCGCGTTCGTTGGCTTCCGACAGAGCGGCCGCATAGTTGTAGCCGTAGCTATCGTCATCGCCCTCGCCGTGGATGTTTCCGTCCGAGCGTCCGGGTCGGTTTTCCACTGGTAGGACTGGTCCAACCACTTATTGTTAGCCTCGCACTCCGCCTGTGTCCCGTATTCAGGATGGCTTTCCCATCCCTGACCGAACCCACTCCACTTGAAGCATCCGGAATAGGATGTGATTCTGAAGGTCGGATTGCCATCAGACAGGAAGACGATATGCTTCTGCACACCGGAACGTCCCGACGACAGATCGTTCGCTGTTTTCAGGGCGTCTTCCCAGTTGGTTCCGCCATTTGGCCACGCACTGACGGCCGTGCCGATAGCGCCAGGGGAAGTCGTGAACTGCGAAGTTGTTCGCGCCCTGTCGCTGAACGTCACCACCGCCATCTGTACTTGCTGCTCAGCCGGAAGAGCGGCATTCGCGGCCGTCAGAAGCTTACTCGCCAAGGCCGTGGCAGCGTTTTTCGCATTCGTGTCACGGTTGCTGTTTTTCATACTGCCGGACTTGTCAAGCACCAGCACAATATCGGCAGGCACCGCGGTCGTAACCGTGGACGACGAACTATCGCCGGACGCAGTCAAATGCAACGCATACTGATCACCGTCTCCACCTTCGATTTTGGCAATGCTTTTACTATTCGCAGGCTGCAAGGTGGAAGTGTCACCGGAAGGATTCTGGTCGTCTTCCGCAATGGCGGAAGAGTGGTGACGTAACCCAAGCCGCCAAGCATGGCAATCGCAGCGAGCGCCGCAACCATGCGTTGAACAAAGCTTCCCCTCGGCTTTGCCTCGTTGTGCGCATGTCTCATATGCATCCCCTTAATTCACGTCTCTCATCGAATCGCGCCACTGACTCGCCTGGAGCAATCCGACACTGCTTCAACCCTGAAAACTAAAGGAAATCAAACAATCGCGCGCACACCTTACGTGCGGGAAAGTCGGGGTTTGGCAACAGCGCAACAACAAAATCCCTGCAACACATTTCCTACGGCGCAATCACCCGACATCACAAAAGGAAAAACGTGCGAAAAGCGCGATTATTCACGCAAATGTAACCGAATCAGCCACGCTTCGGCCACCAAGCAGCATGCCTGCGAATATGCCACGGCTTGCGTCGCAACCAAACCAACAACGCGCCCACTACGAGAGTCGCAATACCTGTGATCGCACCAATCGCGCGGGCATCCTTCACCGCGTCGTTTTCGGCGGGAATCTCATCTGGAATGGCGGAACGTGTGGCCGAAACCAGCAGACGGTGCGTGTTGACGCCATACGGCGTGCAGGTCATCAGGGTCACGCGATCCTCACCAGGCACGATTTTCAGCTGCGACGTGTCGTTCGGCTCGATCACCGTGATACGGTCCACCTGATAGCCGACGTTCGACCCATCACTTCGATGTAGAAGTAGTCGCCGACACGCATTTCATCGAGCCGCGTGAACATGGCCGCCTCGACCAGTCCGCGGATGCCCGGTGAGCACCGCATGCGTGCTCTTGCCGCCGACTGGCAGGCTGCTGCCGTACAGGTGGCCCGCGCCCGAAGCGAGCGCCGATTCGGAGGTGCATGGTAGATCGGCAGTCTCACGGAAATTTTCGGAATGCGAATCGTACCCATCACGCCACCGCCGGAATCCAACAGACTCCGGTACTCCGCGTCCGCCGAACTGGCGCTTGCGGAACCGCGTCCGCGCCTGTACCCGCACCACTCTGATTGTCCGATTCACCAGAATCGGACAACTGTGGTCCACTTTCACCCGCTTCATTGTCCGATTCACCAGAATCGGACACACTGGCACGCGATCCTCCACGCACATCAGCGAACGGATCCTTCGCCTCACCCAAATCGCTGTCCGGATTCCGCAAGCCGCTTGTTATAGTCCTGGGCCGCGGCGAACGCGTCATCCGCCTGCGGATATGGCCAGCCCGCAACCGTCTGCGCGGATCTTACCGACGTTCCCGACAGATCACGCGCCGACCGATACTGCAACATCGCCGGAAAACCGCCAATACAGATCGCAGCGACAATCAACAGCGCCGCAATCGCACGCATCGCCAGCGTTTTGCCGCGAGCGTGACGTCGTTGACGCATTTCGTCGGCAACGTCAATCGCCTCTTCGAACGACGGAAAGCGACTTTCCAACGAAAGTCGACCACCCATCGGAGCCTCTTCGGGTGACGGCCAACGACCGTCATGCCATTCCGCCGTTTCCTCCATCTCACGCAACCGTGCCGTCACCGACAAGCTTTCGCAGCACACGTTCCAGTTCGTCGATGCGCAACGCCTGTTTCGCGATCAATTCGTCGCATTGGTTGATGATGAGTTGCGCTTGGGCGAGCTTCGAAAGCGCATCCTGCGATTCCGTTGCCGACGATTGCGCATCATCGCGCATAAGATCATGATGCCGAATGACGCGCAGGTCGTCGCGGTCCACCCGCTTGCTGTTGCGGCGGTCTCGTTCCTCCTGCTTTTTCCAGCGTGCAATGCACCGCTCAATGCGTTTGTATCCGATGAGTTTCGGGTCGAGACCCGCCTCGCGGAAGATGGCGGCCGGCGATTCGCCCGCATTGTATCTGCACATGACTTCGATGCGGAAACTGTCGGCATACCGGATATGCGACGCGCTCACGCTTTCCACTGCGGGAAGGCTGGCCAAATACGCGCGCTCCTTTGCGGTGAATTTTCCATCAACCATTCTTCCCTCCCCCTATATTGCCTAAACAGCTTGGTTCAGAATCGTATCGGAGCTTTCCCATTGGCACCCTCGTTAAAACCCTCGAATAAAGCCCACCCTTCCCCCAATGAAAAGAAGGAGTTCCATCTTCAAAACAAAACAGTTCCGCCATTTTGCACAGATAGTAACGCTCATAGAATTACCCCCCTCCCCCCATAAAATTTACAAAAACTTAACCTTGCCCCAGAGTGCCCTTTGGCTCATCATGGGGCATCACGTCCTTGAACACCGTCATGCAGACTCACTAGGCTGGAAACATGACGCAAGAGCTCGTTTCATTGACTATCATCATGGCGGTGGCGGCCGTCAGCCCGATTGTGGCGCAGCTGATTCCAGGAAGGTTCATTCCACAAACTGTGCTGCTGCTCGTCACCCGGAGCCGCACTCGGTCCGTACGGACTGGGCGTAATCGAGGTGAACGACGCCGTGAAACTCTTGAACGAGCTCGGCATGGCGTTCCTGTTCCTGCTCGCCGGCTACGAAATCGACCCCAAACGACTCGCCGGACATCAAGGCAAAGTCGGACTGCTTACATGGGGAATCACGCTAGGCCTCGCCTGGCTGGTTGTGACATTCCTTCCGTTCTTCGCCAAGCAAGGCATCAACGGCGTAGCCACGGTAATCGCACTCACCACCACCGCGCTCGGCACGCTCATGCCGATTCTCAAGGAACGCAACCTCGAAGGCACCCCCATCGGCGACGCATCATCTCGTACGGAACGTGGGGCGAACTCGGCCCAATCCTTGCCATGGCCATCCTGCTATCCACCCGAACCGGCTGGCAGACCATGCTCGTGCTCGGCGCGTTCCTCGCCATCTGCCTGCTGTGCGCCACACTGCCGACGAAAGCGCTGAAAACCGGCCATCGCCTGTATCGTTTCCTTACGGACAATGCGAACACGTCATCGCAAACGCTCATGCGACTGACCACATTCCTGCTCATCTTCCTTGTCACCATTTCCGCGCTGTTCGAACTTGACGCGGTGCTCGGCGCGTTCGCCGCGGGCTTCATCCTGCGTTACATCATCCCCGACGGCAGCAAGTCGCTGGAAATGAAACTGGAAGGCGTCGGCTACGGATTCCTTATTCCTGTGTTTTTCGTGGTGTCAGGAGCCGCGATCAACGTGCGCGCCGTGGCAGGCCGACCCGCGCTGCTCGTCGCGTTCATCGTAATGCTCATGCTGATTCGCGCGGTGCCCGTATATGTTGCGTTGTCGCTCGACAAACGCAAGAATCCGCTGTCATCGCATCACCGCGTCACCGTAGCCCTGTATTGCACGACCGCGCTGCCGATCATCGTCGCCGTCACGTCGCTGGCGGTGAAGGTCGGCACCATGCAAAGCGACACCGCGTCGACACTGGTCGCAGCCGGCGCGATTACGGTGTTCTTGATGCCGCTGCTTGGCTCGATCACATATCAGGTGGCCGACGTACATCCGGTCACCGCGGTTCGGGAGATTGCGCACACGCATCCGATTGGCGGACGATCGTACACGAACATGCGCAGGTGCGTGCGCTGCTGCACCATCAGGACCGGCTCAAGCGTATGGCGGAAACGTTGGAATCGCTGGAAAAGCAGGAGGGGCTGAACGGTTTGGACAGCCGTCGCGCCGAACTTGTGGAACGTGCGCGCCTCGAAATCGACCGCCAACTCAAGGAACTCGGCCTGGACCCGCAGCTCACCACCCAACTCCCCCACAACTACCGCTACCCGAAGAACTGAGAGGGCTTCGGAGGGGCGCTACTCCACGGACTTGAGGGAGCTGATGGGGTCGATGCGGTCGAGGACGGGGTTGACGAACAGCTGCACGAGCAGCGCGAAGGCCATGGTCGCCACGGCCGCGATCACGTAGCTCAGCGGCTTGACCTCCACCTCGAAATACAACGAGGGCATGTTGAGCGCCATCGTCAGCATGCCGCCGACGAGCCGGCCGAGCGGCAGGCCCAGTATCACACCCATGACGGTGAGGATCATCATCTCGCGGTTCACGTAATGGTGCACTTCGCGGTCGAAGAAGCCAAGCACCTTGAGCGTGGCCATCTCGCGCACGCGTTCCGACACGTTCGTATTGGCGAGCGTGAACAGCACCACCAGCGCCAGACCGCCGGCAAGCGCCACAATCAGCGCCACCACCGCGCCCATGAGGTCGAATTTGAAGCTGTCGGCCATGTGCGCGCAGCTTACGGCCTTCATCACCGAACTGTCCTCTTCGAGCGATTCCGCATAGTCGGTTTGCGAAGTGTCGGAGCCGGAAAGCTTGGCGAGCATGGCGTTCCACGTCAGAGCCTCGGAATCCTCGGAATTCTTGGAATTCTTGGTGTTCTTCGCGTCTTTCGAGTCGAAAAGCTTGGCGTAGTAGGTTTCGCTTACATACACATCCGAGCCGATGAGGTTGCGATTCACCGCGCTCACCTTCGCCGTCGCCTGCACGCCGTCGCCGTTGGTCAGTCGCACCTTGGAACCGGCCTTGACGCCCAGCGCGCTTGCCGCCGACTGCGCGACGATCACGCCATCGTCATCGAGTTTCAGCGAACCGGTTTTGCCGACGCCGGACGTGCCCAGTATGCCGGACGAGACCGGCTGCAACGTGACCATTTCACCCAAATCGGACAGATGCTTTTCCGGCACCGCGACCAGCTGGATGCTTTCGCTGCCGCTGCTGCCGGCCTTGCCGCTGTCACCGTCGCCACTGCCCGCAACCGTCAAATCGCCCGACTCTATGCGCACGTCAAGCGATGACGTGACGCGCCCGTCTGACGCGACTTTCGTGCGCATCGCCAACGCGTCCGAATCGTCGGAAACCACCATCAGGTCGTACTGGTAGATGTCGCGGTATTGCTTGATGCCGAGGTCGGCGACGGTGTCGTTGATGGCCAGGCCGCAGACGATCAGCGCGGTGCAGCCGGCCACACCGCCGACCGTCATGATGAGGCGCGACTTGAAGCGGAAAATGTTGCGCGCGGTCACTTTGCTGAGGAAGCCCATGTGATTCCAGACCGGCCGAATCCGTTCCAGCAGAATGCGCGAGCCGGCGCGCGGCGCTTTCGGACGCAGCAGCGAGGCGGGCGTCTGCCTCATTTCCTGCACGCACGCGTAGATGGTGGCGGCGAGCACGCCGACCACGAACAGCGCGATGCCGAGCGAGCCGTACAGCCAGTCGTATTCCAGTCGCAGGCCGGGCATCACATACATGCCTTGCAATACGACCAGCAGGAACGCAGGAATGCCCA
>ENA-OQIO01001250-OQIO01001250.1-human-gut-metagenome-genome-assembly--contig:-NODE-1250-length-12622-cov-1.761425_pt1 | contig 12622 bp, 14 predicted proteins | sample MGYA00242573_ERZ504737 | MGnify/ENA primary metagenome ERZ504737 (study PRJEB26092, sample SAMD00036203) | human gut metagenome | host: Homo sapiens | study: EMG produced TPA metagenomics assembly of... | reverse complement strand
GGCTCGAGCTCTTGACCTTACGATTATGAGTCGTACGCTCTAGCCAGCTCGAGCTACCCCGCCAGAGAGCCCCGAGTGAGAATTGGACTCAACGACCTCTTCCTTACCAAGGAAGTGCTCTACCACTGAGCTATCGGGGCGTGGCGGATAGTGGATTCGAACCACTGAAGCACGAAGCGCTGATTTACAGTCAGCTCCCTTTTCGACCTGCTGGGAAATCCGCCAGTCTGTTTCCCGCCGCGGTGTTTGACCTCAACAGGCAACTTGGCTATATAACCACAGATTTTCCAGGTATGCAAATCGGCCCCTACGCGAACCTTGTTTTACCGCGGAATTCTGCGGTTTTATCGGCGTGTCTCACAGCGTGTTTTCAGGGCCCGCTTCGGCCCTGCAAACAGCCCCGACCAAGGCTGCACCCCGCACTTCACCCAATCATTTTTTCTTATATGGTGCTCTAGAACCTTGCAATGGCGCGGTTTTCGAGCGATGTCGCCTGTTTGCGTGGCACGGCGCATGCTGGCATGCTGGGCGCATGGCTTCTGATCTTGTACATCACGGACAATCATTCGACGACCAGCCGCTCGGATTCGGCACGCTGGCCATTCACCTCGGTAACGGGGTCGACGCCGAAACCGGCGCGATCCGTCGCCCCATCACGCTGGCGAACACCTACGCGCTGCCCTACGACGCCTCGGCCTTGGCGATTGCCAAGCATCTCGAATCGCTGGATGTGGTGCGTTTCGTGGCGTACCCCGGTCTGGAATCGCACCTGCACCACAAGGTGGCGGCCAGCCAGCTGGCCCGCCCGGACTCCGGGTTCGGCGGCGTGCTGTCGTTTGGCCTCGACACCGACCACGACGGGCACACCCGATTCGTTTCCAAGCTCAATGTGATTACGTCTGCCGTCTCGCTCGGCCATGACTAATCGCTGATCGTGTTCCTCGGTGAGGATGACGAGCGCCAGTACCTGTACCCGCCTGAGTTCCACCGCGGCTTCTTCCGTCTGGCCGTGGGTCTGGAGGATACGGACGATTTGATTCGCGACATCGATCACGCGCTGGTGGAGGCCGGATTCGAGGTGTGAGACCGCACCGCGCGCATGATTTCGGCCTCTTCCGCCCTGCTGCCGCCGTCAGTGAGTCACAAGATGGCTCGGTGACGACGATGGCAGGGCTTTTTACGTCGGCACAGGGACAATACCTGGCGTCTGCCGACGATGACGGCACTTATCGTCGGCAGACCGCCAGTGGACCGTCGCCGACACAAAACGCCGATTTGCCGTCGGCAATGGTCCAAAAACTGGCCCTATAACGACGCAACGCGGCTCAGCATCAGCACATCGCCATTCCGTGGCCCACTGCCGACGCTGGCTCATGCCACGGCACTCAGCGTCGGTAGAGAGACAACCATTGGCACAGCGCGACGACACCACGAACCTGCGACACGGAAAAAACAACATACCGTCGATCTACTGCCGTCTTGTGCAAAATGTCTTAAGCCGCTCGGCCAAGTCGCCAACTGAGCCTCTTCCATAGGGACCCCAATCCGTTACCCAGTGTAGATGCGGTGCAACGCCGAACTCAACTACGTTGCGCGCATGCACCTTTATGCATAGCAGGCATGGCTGGGCGTTTGGTGGGAGCAGCTTTCGGCTCCCCTCTCTGAGGGGGAGCCCCTTTCCGCCTAGCAAGAGAAAACCCCGACTATCCGCGGGAACAGTCGGGGTTGTTGAAGTTCGCTAGGCGACTAATCAGCCGAGGATGGCGAGAATGTCGCGGGCGCCGACGATGAGGTAGTCCTCACCCTCGTAGTGGACTTCGGTGCGCCGTACTTGGAGTACAGCACCTTGTCGCCGACCTTGACATCCATCGGGATGCGCTCGCCCTTGTCGTCACGAGGCCCGGGCCAACGGCCAGGACTTCACCCTGCTGAGGCTTCTCCTTGGCATTGTCCGGAATGTACAGACCGGAAGCGGTCTGGGTCTGGGCCTCGGCCTGCTTGACGATGATCTTGTCTTCCAACGGTGTGAGCTTAATCGACACTGTGGGTCACCTCGTATCTACTTGTAGTTCGATAATGCCGCGCCAGAACGCCTCAAGAGGCTGACGATCACTTGCGTTGTCCCTTTGCGCTAGGACACATCGTAGCGCGATTATTAGCACTCTGCCAACTCGAGTGCTAACGCTGTGAGAGAAAATCGTCGAATCGCAACGCTCAGTTGCCGCGGCGGGCAAGAATGGAGTCCAGGCCTGCGCCCAACGAATCGGTGGTCGCCGCTGGCGCTTCGACGTCGGCACGCTCCTCGGATTCGTGGAATGCGGCTCGCTGGGCGGCGTTTGCAGCCTCGTCATCGGCGTTCGTATCGGCATCATCGCGCTGCTCCGACTCAGTGTCTACAGCGTTTCCGGCACTGACAGCCTTGCCCGCATCGGCGCTTGGCGTCGTCCGCGGCCTTGACGGCTCGGGCCTCGTCAATCAACTTTTCCGCCACTGCGGGTTCGACAGGTTCCGCCTTGGACACCTGACGGGTCGACTTGATCTCCAAGCTTTCCGGAGCGTTGTCGGCGTTATGTTCCCCACCCAAAGTGAAGGAGATGAGATCCTGCGAGGTGGACATATCGAAGACGTCCAGTGCTCGGGCAGGGCGTACGCTGACCAGTTCCGACGTGGCATCGGCAGCGGCAGCGGCATCGTCGCGCTCATCGCGCTCGTCACGCACCGTAAGCGATGGTTCAACTCGAGGGGCGACGGACTTTGTCCGACTCAATCGACTTGTCTGTGCGAACGGAGGCATCAGGTGTGGCGGAGATTCGCTGGTTTCGGCAGCGGACTTACGGTCGGCGGATTCATCGACCATAGCAGACGGCTCGGCGGCAGGCTTATCGGCGGCGGACTGTGCAATATCAGACTTCTCAGACTGTTTGGCGTGCTCTTCCGCGGCCTGATATGCGGCGGCGGACTGACGCAACGCCTTGGCCTTGGCCTGCTCAATCTCGGCATCGCGTAACGCGCGGCGAATCTGCCGCTGTTCCATGACCTCGGTGGCAGCATCCTCAATCTGCTCGGCAGGCTTCTCGGCAGGCGCAGTTACGGCCGCAACCGGTTCGGCCTTGTTCACACGCTTGCTGTCCTTGGACTCGGCAGACGGTTTCTTGGACCAGCCCGTACCGCTATGAGCCCGCTCGTAGCGGACCACCTTGCGCTCCCATTGCCGGGCCTGGCGTGAGGCATTGGCTCCCAGCACCAGCACCAGCAGCAACAGCACGAACGGAATAAGAGCAAGCAGCGGACTGAAATGCAGGGGGAACGATACGGCAAACACCAACACGGTTATGGCAAGCAGGCATACGGCGAGAATCTGCCGGCGGCGGATGGCCGCGCGGCGCAGTTCCCGCACATGGGCGATGTGCTCAGATGTCAGCCTCGCTGACGGTGTTGATGCTGGCATTGCTGCCCCTTTCGCCTTATGCGGCTTGATGTCTCCGAATCGTCTGCCGTTCTCTGCATCAACGATATGCAGGGAAGGCGAATAACGATCCTGCCGGTGCTCGTCCACACGTTTCATGCCGTTGGCCGTACGTACGGGCAGCCATACAACGATAATAATCGCCACAATCACCAGCACGACGACAGTGCTCAGTGACTCATAACCCATAGAGTCAAGGATAGGAGACGTGCCGACGAACTGGGGCTTTCCGTCCGGGCGTGTCGGAGCGGAATTCTTCCGGTCGACGCTTATCTGGAACCGGCGGCGGCGAGTCTAGCGGCGAACCCTTGACCCATATCTTCAGCCAACAGCGCAAACGTTACGTGGTCACGCCACTGGCCATTGACATACATATACCGCTCGCGCAGTCCCTCATGATGGGCTCCGACCTTACGCACCACAGCCAAAGAACGCGCATTATCCGGCAGAATGGCGATTTCCAGCCGATGCAACGCGGGCCCGAATGGGTCTCCGAGCGCCCAATCGGCAAGCATGGCCAGTGCCATTGGCGCGAATCCGCGGCCGGCGCACCGTTGATCGACCCAATAACCAACCACGCCGGTACGCATGGCACCATACACGATGGCTCCCAACGAAATCTGGCCGACGATACGCATCTGGTATTCGATGGCGAAGATCACGCCGACGCCATGCTGCTCGTTACGGCGCTGCCGCTGCACCCATTGATTGAATGTGATGGAGCCGCCATGCATCGGGTCACCGGATTCCCAAGGTGCCAGCCAGTCGTTGTTGCGCCAGCGCACTTCGTTCCAGCCGTCCTCATCATCCATGGTCAGGGGGCGCAGGACTATCGGAAAACCGGGATGGGTGAGACGTGGCGGGCGGATCTGGTGGTCCAGCTTGAACGCCTCTTTAATCGACTGGAAAACTGACACGGCCTTTATTGTAGCCATATGAAGGTCTTTGCGCCGCTACCGTGGCCACTTTCGTTTTACGATGGAACACTAGATTGTGCGGTATGAGCGAAGTGGGCAGTGGCATGAATATCGGCAGCGACTACAGCGGCACAGAGAAAACAGAGAAGACGGATAAAGCGACGCTGCGCCACCATATACTGTCTCGGCGCAAGCGCGTTCCAGCGGAAGAACGCGGAGCGGCCGGTGAATTGCTGGTGCGACGGTTCCCAGCACACATGATTCAGGATGGTCCCACAGTGGCGGCATATGTGTCGATGGGTTCGGAAATCGAAACCCGGCCACTGTTGCGATGGCTGCGGGCTCATGGCTGCCACGTGTTGGTGCCAAGGTTGGGGTCTGGGTTGGAAATTGGCTGGAGTGTGCTGGATTCATTGGAATCATTGCGCTCGATGGATGCAGTGGGTGGCGCGAACAATGCCGGTAGCTGCAGCTCTCCCAGCACCGTCCATCACAGACCCGATGAGCCAACTGGCGCAGTTCTACCGCCCGAAGCGTTGGAGAAGGCCGATCTGGTCATCGCTCCGGCTTTGGCAGTGGACCCGCAGGGCAATCGTCTGGGGCGTGGAGCCGGCTGGTATGACCGGGCCTTGGCTCGCCGCAAGCCCGCATGTCCCCTGATTGCGGTGTGCTGGCCGTGGGAGGTGTTGGACATTGATTTGCCGGCCGAACACATGATGTGCCGGCCGACGGAGTGCTGACGCCGGAGGGATACCGGCGGCTTAGCTCATCGGGCCTGTTGAGCTGGCCGGCCGGCCAAGATACTCGGCGCAAGCCAGACTGACCAACCAGCCACGCACACTGGCCGATGGAACCAGAGTGGCAACAGCAAGCTGGCTAGTAAGACCGTAACGCCAATGTGTCAGGGCGGCGACTAGGATATGAACGGTTGCGTGGCATGGCGTTTGGGCCATCCGCGAGAAATATGACTTTGTTGGAGGAATCCGTTGCCTACCTATCATTACCGTTGCAAGAACTGCGGCTATGACTTCACCGAACAGCAGTCGTTCAATGACGACCCGATTACCGTGTGCCCCAAGTGCTCGCAGGAGCAGGTGCGCAAGGTGTATTCCGCCGTGCCGATTGAGTTCAAGGGTCACGGCTTCTACCGCACCGACAAATCCGGCAAGTAAGGTCTGTACACCCGCTTTTCCTCTGTAAACGACGGTGTCGACGGCGGTATGCCGCGGATATTGGCACTACGGGCACTGTCTGTTGCACGGGTTTGAAGCGTTGTGGATAACTTGGCAAGCTAGAACCACATAGGTCGATTTGGCTTGCGCTTACGAAAAACTTCAGGTCACCATGGTTGCATGGTGACCTTTTCGTTTATTAAGCCGCCTGCGCGCGGCTCATTGCGGCGACGGCGCATGGCGGATGCCTTGCGCCGACTCACTGCTGCGTTGTGCGTGGGACTCGCAGTGCTGTTTGGGCTTGAAGCCGTATTGGCCGTGGTGGAGACCGAGCCGATGGTGGTGGCCGCCCGCTCGATTCGACGGGGTGACATTATTCTGGCCGCCGACGTTCAGTTGGCTGATATGCCGGTATCTGCGGCAGGCCCGTCTTGGACAGGCAATATTGAGGATGTGGTGGGCAAGGTAGCGCAAATCGATATCGAAGCAGCCGATCCCATTTCCACGCATATGGCCAGAGATGCGCCCGTAGCACCGACCGGCACTACGGTGATTGAAGTCCGCTTGGCCAGTAGCGTCGACGATGTATTGGCCGGCGATCAGGTGAGACTGGTTTCCGCCGTCGGTTGCGAAGGTGCTGATTGCACGCTGGCCGAGAACGCCACGGTGATGAATGTCGGCAAACCGGATGCGACTGGCGCATTGGGAGGCAACGACCGACTGGTGTCGTTCGCAATGCCGCCGGAGCCGCGGCCAAGGTTATGGAGCTGCAACAGGCCGGAGCGATTATGGCCGTTGTGCGGTAGGAAGCGGAATCGGCCTTCGGCCGATACTGTGTTTTCCGCAGCCTGTCGGCTGCGGAAACACAGTGTTGGGGCGCACAGAGTGCGCCCCAACTCCTACTCGCGCTCGTTAAAAACGGCCCAATGCGGCGGCAGTTCGCCGAGGATGCGTTTGTCGTCGTCGGATTGCCGTTGTTGGTCGGTCTGCATGTCTCCGGGCTCGAGTTTGACACCGTCAGCGTCAAACTGCTCAGTGCCTTCATCACCACGCGCTTGTGCTTGCGCGGTGTGCGCCGTGTAGCCGAGTATTCCGCCATGGTTATTCAACCTCGCGATAGATCTCACCGATACGGCTGACGATACGGTCGACTTCCTTATCGGGGTTTACGAAGGCGGCGACACTCCAGACGGTCATCACATTCCAGCCCAAGGAAATGAGATCCTGTGCCGACAAACGATGACGCCTACGCGTGGATTGCACGGACATAAAGTTCGCGTCATCGGTCTGCACGGCCAAGGCAAACGGCTTGTCCTTCAATCCCACCACGAGCGGAATCTTCACGCCCTTGTCGAATCCATAATCAACAGCAGCGTTCAGTCCTCGCGCGCGCAACCTGTCGGCGATATCGTCGAACAGCACGTTGCCGCCTGCCGCATCACGCAACGGAAGCACCGGACGGTCGTCAAGCTGTTCGGCCCACGTCAACATGGTCTTCAGGAACCGAGGACCGGACTGGTGCAGTCGTTCTTCGTCCAAATCTTCGGAACCAAAGGCCGACACAATATCCAAGCTGTGGTCCGCCAATGCCAGGCATCCAGCAACAGTCCGCGACCGCCTGTGCTTTCGAGCGGGCCGAACTGCTGAAGCAGACGTCCGTGCGTGGTTTTCGCATAGCACATCGACAGAATCACGTCAGTGGCACGACCTCCGGCCACGTCACGCAAGGAAACCAACCGCACATGGCGCAGGAATCGGCCCATCGCCTTGGATTTGCCTGCCAACGACTTCAATTCGGCACCCAAGCGTGTGCGGAATGCGTCGGTCAACATCACGACCACAAGTCGATAGCTGGAAGGAACCACGGCAAAACCGGCGGCACGTTGCGTAATCAGACGCACCACTTCATCAATCTCCGGCTGGCTGGATTCCACCAGACCAGAAGACATAACCGGCACACCGCTCGCTTCCACACGGTGGAATCGCACCTCACCGGCAGCCGGCTCGGTGGCCACATCATAGCGAACAGGACCATATCCCTCGGATTCAAGGAATGCGGACAGGCGCGGCGCACGGCGAGATGGGGCAGCATCCACCTCGATATGAGGCAACGTGTCGATCAGCTGCTTGACGCTTTCGCTGGTTACCGTCGCGCAGTGGGCGATCACCACCACCTGCTGCACGCGGCCGATGATGGACAGCAACTCGATAGCGGGAATGTGCGCGCACGCATCGAGAATCGCCACATCAGCCAGCACACCCGGCTCGGTGAGTGCGGCGAGCGTACCCGGCGCGGCCACCAGAATCGGCTTGGCCGCGGCCAGAATCTCCGGATGATCACGGCGAATCCTGCTCAGCGACACACTGGCGCGCCCTGCCAGCACGGTGTGCATCTGGTTGGCTTCCTGAGTGCGGGAGAACAGCATGTCGCACAGGCGGCGCATGGATTCCTGCGACACCATCGGTCCGATGGAGCGCACGTGCTCCACATCGACCTGCGCAAAGCGGTCGGATGCGGCCTGCAGCGCGGCACCATCCTGGTTGGAGATGATGGCGGACGAACGCACAATGTCCTCAAACACGGTGGTCCACCAGGCCAGCTGCACTTCGCCGCGCACCTGCTCCACGCTCACTCGGCGAGCGTTGAGATCGGCGACCAGTTCGTTCAGTCCGGCAGAGGCGAATTCCTGCTCCAGCAGGCAACGCTCCGGCAAGGTGTCCAGTGCCTTGCGATCATCCAGCAGTGCTTTCAGGCGTGCTTCCACCTTCTCGAAATCGGCGGTTTCCAGATTGCCACCAGCGGGTGTGGTGGAAAGCACGGTATCCAGCGCGGTCATATTGCTGACCAGCGCCTCTTGGGTGGAGATGATCTCGTCGAGCTTGCTGGGCAGCACCGGCCAACCGCCGTGAGGCACGAACTGATGCCACTGCTCCCCTTGCTTGGCGACTACCTTCAACGCTTCGTGCAAGTCCTCGACCTGCGCGCCGACGCGCAGCAGATCCTTGGCTTCCTTGATGTGGCGGCGGCGCTCCCAGAATCCCATCGACGTGCCTCGGCCTTGCGCTGGCTCTTCGGCTTGGTGGCCTCGATCATGGAGCTGATGTCTCGCTCGAAAATCTCCGGCTGGAACACGTCAAGCACTCGTCGCAGATTCTTCAAAACCGTAACCTGACGCTCCCACTCGCGGGTGGTGGGAGGAACCGGGAATCCGCAGGTCTGCACGGTGCGTGCCACCTGCTCACGGGTGGCGGGCAGGAAGCGACGCAGCAAATCGTCCACGCGCTGGTAGGCGGTTACTGCCTGTTCTTCAGTGGTGATGGACGCCTTGTACCATGCGGTGTCTTCCGGGCCGATGGTGTATTCGCCGAGCTCGCCGGCGCGTTCCATCTTGCCGATCCATGTGTCAATATCGTTGGCGATGCTCAGGGCACTTGACTCGTCAAGTCGAACGTGGGTGGCAGGGTGCGTCGGGAGCACGGAGATACGGGCCAGATTCTGAATGGTCTCGTATGCGGACACATTCCACTTATCATTGCCCCCGTGCAGGTCGCCCAAGTAGCGGGTCAAGCGCGAACGCACGCCCACGAGTTCGTCGGCCAACTGGTCGAATCGCTGGGTGGCGACTCCCGGTTGGAATCCGACTGCGGCAATCAGCTGCTTATCAAGCGCGGCGTTGGCGTGTTCATCGGATACATCCAGTACCTGCGCCTTCATCTCATTGGCGGAGGCCGTCTGGATGAACAGACGCTTCTGCTCGGCCACGCCGGGCACGTACAGCACGGAACGACCATTCATCAGGCAGCGCGATGCGATGGCCACAGCCTGCTCCGCGGTGCCCTTCGGGAAGGTGCCGTCGACCACGATGCTATGGCCATTGGCAGCAAGTGACGCGGCATATCGCACCGTATTGTCCACATCGCCGACTTCGTACTCAGCATGCGGGTCTACGTCGAAAGGACTGTATTGCGGAATATTGGCATCTTTGAGCGCGGTGCGGGCGGATTCGTCGCCGGCAAGCGCGTCCAACAGCACATTGCCGGTGGGGCCGTTCTCCAGCTGGTCGATGAACTGTCGGCTTTCGCTGATCATCTGCGACGAGGGGTCCATGAAGCATCCGAGCACAATCTGGCGCTCGATGGCGAAGTCGGAGATACGCTCCGACGCTTCGGACGAAATACGGGCGAACATCGCGGAAGTTTCGGGAGTGCCACTGTCATAGCTGGCACCGTCAAACAGGGAATCCTCATCCAGGAACACCCCCTGCTCACGCAATGTATTGACGAACGCGACGTTCAGGCCACGCGACCGGTGAATCGAATGGTGGTCGACAAGCCATCATCCTCGATCGTGACGCTCACCGGGTACAACAGCACCGGCAGCGCGTTGCCCTTCCATGTGGCCACGCCGACCACGAGCGACAACTCCGCCACGCCGGAAATCCTGCGTTTGGCGGCCTGGTCATCCAGCACGCGCCCAATATGGCGTTCGGCGGCCTTAAGCACACCCGTGTCGCGGAACAACGAATCCAACCGGACATGGCCGGAAGCGAACAGCTGGGCGATGCCGGAGGGATGGGCATGGGTCATCTCCAGCTTCGCGGCCAGTTGATTCACATCCTCGAGCGGCGATGGCGGCTGCATGCTGCGGTATTGGTCACGCCAGCGACGGATGCGATTCAGACCTTCCGTGAGATTCTGGTTCTGAGTCTGGCTCTGGGTCATCTCTCGACTCACTTTCCAACGCTTCGCGGTATTCCTGATAGCCCTTGTTGTGAGACAGGGCTTCGTCAATATCGGCCTCGCCACGGGCGGCGAGCCAAGAATACATGTCGTCGTACAGGTACGGATTCATGCGAGGAACGCCAGCAATTCGGGATGACGGGCGACTTCGAATTGAACATTGAAATCTTGCGTGGTTTTTGCCTCGTCAGAGGTCAGGCCATCGACTTCGACTGCCGGCTCCTGTGCTTTCAGCTCGCCCTTGGCCACACGCTCGAACACCGAGCCGGGCTCGAAGACCGGAGTGTGTACGCCCGTGGAGTCGATATCATATGCTTCGGATACCGACTGCTGGGCGGTTTCGGCAGCCGGCTGCTGGTCTGCTACGCCTGCTGCGGTGGCTTCTTGATATGCTTCGGCTGCGGTCCGCTGCTGATCGTCCGGTACGTCAGCTGCCGGCTGGTCGGTTTCAGACTGGGCGGTTGCCGGCTGAGCGGTCTCAGGCTGGGTGTTTTCAGATTGAGCGGCTTCGGCTTCCCGGGCGGCTTCAGGCTGGGCAACTTCAGCATGCTGTTCGACAGTGTCCGCCGGCTGAGAATCGCGGCATTCCTGGTATTCGGAGCGGACTGACGTTTTCGGCTGACTTGCTTGCGCCAGCCGCTGCATCGGATTCAACAACCGCCGCCGACGCCACTGCCGGCTCGCTTGTGCTGGGAGCGTGCTTAACAACGGCATGGGCGATGGCATCTACTGGAACAATACCGGAGATCCTGCTGTGCTTGGATGCAGGCGTTACAATCGTCGACTCAGGTTCGGTCTGCTGCTTCGGCAGTGCCACGGAGTTCATGGCCTGCTGGTTTTTGCGTTCGGTCTCCTGCTCGGCATGCTGGGCCAACGCATCCGCGAACAGATCACGGGGTATGGCCGGCTCATCGTTTTCGTCACTGGCTGCGTGATATTCAGCGAGCCAAGTTCAAGCTCGTCGACCTTGCGTCGAACATTATCCGCGCTGAAGATGGCGGTCGCTCGCCGGCCCGCAAATCAAGAATATCGTCGACGGACATATCCGCCGCATCCGGCTCCTGCGGTGCTTCGTGAACCGCATAGCCAAACAAATCAGGCACCTTGAGGTCGAGCGGCTTTGCCACTGGATCGTCGACACGAATGAAGTCCGCAGGCACATCGCCGAACTGCATGCGCATGGGAGACGTCGGCAACAGGAACTCGGCATTGGCCGGCAAGCGCAACAAATCGCCATTTTCCCGCACCACATACGATCCATTGGTCGATCCAAGATCACGGACCGAGCCGTGCCATTGCTTTTTACCGTGAACATGGCGTGCCGTTTGGACATCGATTTGGTTTGATCGGCGACGTCAAGGCGGGTGTTGCCATCATCGGCAAGGGGGCGTAACGGCTTACGGCCGATTTCCACGCACTCCCCCGGCTTGACGCTGATCCGGTCGACACCGTTGATCTTCACCGTCCACTCGCTCACCGTGACCGCCTTCCTGGACACACTATTTGACCACACTACGTGCCATTGTGTCATCTTTTACCGGCTTTTGGCGGATTACTGGGCACAGAATTGACAACTTTCGCTCATTGCCAGCTTTGTGTTTCCACGCCGGATCGCGTTCTCCGCCTCGTCCTCGTCAACTAGTCTACTCAGTATGCGGAAACCCCGCAGCCTGAAACACAGGTGCGGGGTTCCTCGAAAAGCTGTGATTGCGGCTTATGCCGCACAAATCACTTGAGCTCGACGCTGGCGCCAGCCTCTTCCAGCTGAGCCTTGGCCTTCTCGGCATCTTCCTTCTTGGCCTTCTCGAGGACGGCCTTCGGAGCGCCGTCGACAAGAGCCTTGGCCTCGGCCAGGCCGAGGTTGGTGATGGCGCGGACAGCCTTGATGACCTGGATCTTCTTGTCGCCGACGGCGGAGAGGATGACGTCGAACTCATCCTTCTCTTCCTCAGCCGGAGCAGCAGCGCCAGCAACAGCGGCAACAGCGGCAACCGGAGCGGCAGCCTCGACGTCGAACTTCTCCTCGAAGGCCTTCACGAACTCGGAGAGCTCGACCAGGGTCATCTCGCCGAAGGCTTCCAGCAGCTCATCGTTGGTGTACTTAGCCATTATGGCTTCCTTTCAATCTTGCGGCGGACGAAGTGGTAGATCCGCTGCCTAATAAACCTTATTGTTTAAATTATCGAAGCGACTGATTCATGCCGTGAGGGCGTAAATCAGGCAGCCTTCTCCTGCTTTTCGCGCAGGGCGTCGATCGTGCGCACAGCCTTGGTAGGCAGAGCGTTGAACAGGTACGCGCTTGGCCATCGATGCCTTGATGTCGCCGG
>ENA-OQIO01001249-OQIO01001249.1-human-gut-metagenome-genome-assembly--contig:-NODE-1249-length-12625-cov-1.707953_pt1 | contig 12625 bp, 17 predicted proteins | sample MGYA00242573_ERZ504737 | MGnify/ENA primary metagenome ERZ504737 (study PRJEB26092, sample SAMD00036203) | human gut metagenome | host: Homo sapiens | study: EMG produced TPA metagenomics assembly of... | reverse complement strand
AGTTGTGCCGCCGTGTGCGGATCATTCCGCTGGAGGTGATCGTCCGCAACGTCATCGCCGGCTCGATGGCCCAGCGTCTGGGTATCGAGGAGGGAACGAAGCCTTCGAACGTGATTTCGACATCTGTTACAAGAACGACGAGCTGGGCGATCCGCTGATCAACGATCATCATGCGGTGGCGCTGGGTGTCGTAACCTATGACGAGTTGAAACAGATTTATGCCATGACCGCCCGGATCAACGAGGTGCTCAAGGAGCTTTTCGCCAAGATGAATATCAACCTGATCGACTTCAAGATCGAGTTCGGCCGCACGTCGGACGGCGAGATCGTTCTGGCGGACGAGGTGTCGCCCGATACCTGCCGGCTGTGGGATATGGCTACCAACGAGAAGCTCGACAAGGATCGCTTCCGTCGTGACTTGGGTAAGGTGCGCGAGGCTTACGAGGAGATCCTGGCCCGTCTGGAAAAAGTAATCAAATAAGTTCCGATGCACAAAGAGAGCATAATGCAGCCGATCTGCGACCGGGAGCTGCACGAGGAGTGCGGCGTTTTCGGCGTCGTGGGAGTGCCCGACGCAGCTAACCTGACCTACTACGGCCTTCATTCCCTGCAACATCGCGGGCAGGAAGGGTGCGGTATCGTAAGCGTTCGGAAGGAAGGGCGATGCGGCGTGTTCGGGGCGAAGGACTTGTTACGGAGGTGTTCAACGAAGCCAAGCTGGCAAACCTTGCGGGCGATATGGCCATCGGTCATGTCCGTTATTCGACGGCCGGTGGCGGCGGGACGGAGAATATACAGCCTTTTCTGTTCCATCATAACACGGGTGATTTCGCATTGGCCCACAACGGAATATCGTCAATGCGGATCTGCTGCGCAACTACCTGGAGAACAAGGGCAGTCTTTTCCAGTCCACTTCGGACAGCGAAGTGTTCGCCCATCTTATCAAAAAGGAGGTACGCAACCACAACCGGCCCCGTATCTATTCGATCATCGAGGCGCTCAATATGCTCGAAGGAGCGTTCGCGTTTCTGGTGATGACGGCCAACCGCATCTATGCCTGCCGTGACAAACACGGTCTGCGGCCCCTTTCGATCGGCAAGTTGGGAGACGGCTATGTCGTCAGCAGCGAAACCTGTGCTTTCGAGGTGGTGGGTGCCGAATTCGTGCGTGACGTAGAGCCCGGCGAGATCGTTACGATCGATCGGCACGGCATCCGCAGCAGCGACTATTCGATGTTCAAGCGCCATATGATGTGTGCGATGGAGTATATCTATTTCGCCCGCCCGGACAGCGACATCGAGGGCCGTAACGTGCACGCCTTCCGCAAGGAGTCGGGACGCTTGCTCTACAAGGAGGCGCCGGCAGACGCGGACATCGTGGTCGGAGTGCCCGATTCGAGTTTGAGCGCTGCCATGGGATACGCCGAAGCGAGCGGTCTTCCCTACGAGATGGGACTTATCAAGAACAAATACATCGGCCGCACCTTCATCCAGCCGTCGCAGTCGATGCGTGAGAAGGGCGTGCGGATGAAACTTTCGTCGGTGAGCGGTATCGTTTCGGGGCAGCGTGTGGTGCTGATTGACGATTCGATCGTGCGCGGTACCACCTCCCGGCGCATTGTGCGTCTGTTGCGTGAGGCGGGGGCCACGGAAGTTCATGTCCGCATCGCCAGCCCTCCGTTCAAGAATCCCTGTTTTTACGGTGTTGATACTTCGACGTACGAGGAGCTGCTGTGCGCCCGCATGTCGGTTCCGGAGGCGTGCGAGTATATCGGAGCCGATTCGCTGGCTTACCTCTCGCCCGATGCCTTGCTGAAGGCGGCAATCGCTGCGAGTTGTGCATGGCCTGCTTCACGGGCAATTATCCGACGTCGCTTTACGGGACGATCGAGGAGGCGAACAAAAAAGAAAAATGTTAAACAAACCGCTTCGTTTTCGATCTGCGGTGTCAGGGAAGAACCTGTCCTGCATGCGTATTTCGAAAACATCGGGTGGAAATATTCAGGAAACAGCTAAAACCAACTATTGTTATGGCGGAAAGTTATGAAAAGGCCGGTGTGAACCTCGAGGCCGGATACGAAGTGGTGCGCCGCATCAAGAAACACGTGGCTTCGACCTCGCGGTTGGGCGTGATGGGTAACATCGGCGCCTTCGGCGGAATGTTCGATCTCTCGGCGCTTAATGTCAAGGAGCCGGTGCTCGTGAGCGGTACCGACGGCGTGGGAACCAAGCTCAAGCTGGCTTTCGAGATGGATAAGCACGACACGATCGGCATCGACGCCGTGGCTATGTGCGTGAACGACGTGCTGGCGCAGGGGCCGAGCCGCTCTTCTTCCTGGATTATGTAGCCGTGGGGCACAACGAGCCTGCGAAGATCGAAGCGATCGTGGCGGGTGTGGCCGAAGGCTGCCGTCAGGCCGGCTGTGCACTCATCGGCGGCGAAACGGCCGAGATGCCGGGCATGTATGCCGGCGGCGAGTACGATATTGCGGGCTTCACGTGCGGCGTGGTCGAGAAGTCGCGCCTGATCGACGGTACGAAGGTGCGTGTGGGCGACGTGTTGGTGGGTATCGCGTCGAGCGGTGTCCATTCGAACGGTTTCAGCCTTGTGCGTAAGGTGGTTGCCGATGCAGGACTGGATCTTCGCAAGGCTTATCCCGAATTGGACGGCCGTGTGTTGGGCGAGGTGCTCCTGACGCGACCAAAATTTACGTGAAACAGGTGCTCGAAGTGATCCGAGCCTGTAACGTGCACGGCATCAGTCATATCACGGGCGGCGGTTTCGACGAGAATATTCCCCGCATCCTGAGCGAGGGCCAGGTATCGAGATTCACGAGGGGACGTGGGAGATCCTGCCCGTGTTCCGCCTGTTGGAGAAATACGGCAAGATCGCTCACCGCGAGATGTTCAATATCTTCAACATGGGTATCGGTATGGTGATCGCGGTTTCGCAGGATGAGGCTTCCGAAGTGATTGCCATTTTGGAGAAACAGGGCGAGAAAGCTTCGGTGATCGGCCGGGTGACGGATCGTCCGGGCGTGGAAATCCGATAGGGCGATGAAGACGATCGCAGTATTCGCCAGCGGAAACGGCTCCAACTTCGAAGCATTGGCTGCGGCTTGTGCCGACGGGCGCATTGCGGCCCGCATCGCCCTCATGGTCTGCGACAAGCCGGGGGCTTTCGTAAACGAGCGGGCGGCCCGTTACGGTATTCCGACCTTTACGTTCAACCCCAAAGAGTACCCTTCGAAAGCCGACTACGAACGGGAGATCGTCCGCAGGCTTCGGGCCGAAAGGGTCGAGCTGATCTGTCTGGCGGGTATATGCGCATCCTTTCCGATGTAGTGCTGGAGGCGTACCGCGACCGGATCGTCAATATTCATCCCTCGCTGTTGCCTGCGTTCAAGGGGGCGCATGCCATTGCCGATGCCTTTGCTTACGGCGTCAAGGTCTTCGGCGTGACGATCCACTATGTGAACGGAGAGCTCGACGGGGCCGGATCATCGCCCAGCGGGCGTTTCGAGTATCTGGGGAGCGATCCGGAAGAGCTGGAAGCCGGGTGCATGCCGTCGAACATCCGCTGTATGTGGAAACGGTGGCAAAGTTGGTTGCGGAGCAATAGGATCGCGGGAACGTCGCGGTTTAGTGCGGATTCGGACCTGGAAACACCGTCGGACACCGTGAATAACGCGACCGCGAGTCGAAAACGATAAAACTACATATGTATGTATTAACGCGATCATATCCTTTGGTGTACCTCTTTGGAAACGCAGCGACCCGAGTCCCTTTCGAGAAAGGATTAGGGGAAGGCGGAGTGGTAAATGCGGTCATTGGACCGCGAATAAGCGACTCTCGGATTCGATGTTGCGATCGTCGGAATGGTATATTGGAAGATATGATTGCCTATATAAATTAGCAATATGAGAGCATTAATCAGTGTGAGCGATAAGACCGGCGTGGTGGAGTTCGCGCGCGGACTTCGAGAGCTCGGCTGGCAGGTGATCGCCACCGGCGGTACGATGAAACTGCTGGCTGAAAGCGGCGTGGAGGTTATCAACATCAGCGATGTGACGGGGTTCCCGGAGATCTGCGACGGACGTGTCAAGACGCTCCATCCCAAGGTGCACGGCGGCCTGCTGGCTCGCCGCGACGATCCGAACCACCTGAAAGCGTTGCGGGAGAACGGCATCGAGTTCATCGACATGGTGTGCGTGAACCTCTATCCCTTCCGTCAGACGATCGCCCGCGAAGGGGTGACGATGGACGAGGCAATCGAGAATATCGACATCGGCGGACCTTCGATGTTGCGCAGTGCGGCCAAGAACTACAAGGACGTGACCGTAGTGTGCGACCCGGCGGATTATGACACGATCCTTGCGGAGATCAGGGGATACGGCAATACGACTCCCCGATTGCGGTTGCAGCTCTCGGCCAAGGCATATACCCATACCGCCGAGTACGATGCGATGATCGCTACGTACATGCGTGAAAAAGCGGGGCTCGACGAGAAGTTGTTCCTGGAGTTCGATCTGGTTCAGCCGCTCCGCTACGGAGAGAATCCGCACCAGCAGGCCAAGTTCTACCGCAGCGGCGAACGGGTGCCCTATTCGCTGGCCTATGCCCGGCAGCTCAATGGCAAGGAGATGTCCTACAATAACATACAGGATGCCAACGCGGCTCTTTCGATCGTGCGGGAGTTCGATGAGCCGTTCTGCGTGGGACTCAAACATATGAATCCCTGCGGTGCTGCGGTGGGGCGGGATGCGGCGGATGCCTGGACGAAGGCTTACGAGGCCGACAAAGTGTCGATTTTCGGCGGTATCGTCGCCCTGAACCGACCTGTGACCCGTGAAGCGGCCGAACTGATGAAGCCGATTTTTCTGGAGATCATCATGGCCCCCTCGTTTACGCCCGAAGCCCTCGAAGTGCTTTCGACGAAGAAGAACCTGCGCCTGCTCGAAGTTCCGATGGAGAAGAGCGATGCGAAGCAGCGCCAGTTGGTGAGTGTGACGGGAGGATTGCTGGTGCAGGACCTCGACCTCGAAACACGTCCCGTGACGGCGGATATGTGCGTGACGGAGAAGCGGCCGACGGAAAGGCAGCTCGCCGATCTCGATTTCGGCTGGCGTATTGTCAAGCATGTGAAGTCGAACGCTATCGTAGTGGTGAAGGACGGTCGTACGCTGGGTGTCGGAGCGGGTCAGATGAATCGCATCGGCTCGGCGGAACTCGCGCTCAAGCAGGCCCATGCCCAGGGTGTGACCGAAGGGCTGGTACTGGCTTCGGACGGCTTTTTCCCCTTCGACGACTGCGTGAGCCTGGCGGCTGCGAGCGGCGTCGAGGCGATCGTGCAGCCGGGAGCAGCGTCCGGGACGAGGATTCGATCCGGAAGGCCAATGAATCGGGTATTCCGATGTTGTTTACCGGGATGCGTCATTTCAAACATTAAACTGCGGATTTCGTGTCCGTCGGTCGGATTATTTTTTATGGACGATTTCCGAGCCGCTCTTTGCGGAAAGTGCGGTCGGGAATAAACGATAGGTTATGAAGTTTTAGTCGTAGGCGGCGGTGGCCGCGAACATGCCGTCGTCGATGCGTTGTCGCGTTCGCCGCAGGTTTCGAAGATATATTGCGCTCCCGGCAATGCGGGTATCGCTCGTCAGGCCGAGTGTGTGCCGGTCAAGGATACCGATGTCGAGGGATTGCTTTCCCTTGCTCGTGAAAAAGAGATCGACCTCACGGTGGTGGGGCCCGAAGCGGCGCTCGTGGCCGGTATCGTCGATCGCTTCCGTGAGGAGGGACTTCGTATTTTCGGCCCGACGAAGGCGGCGGTCCGCATCGAGTCGAGCAAGGAGTTTGCAAAAGATCTGATGGGGCGGTACGGTATTCCGACGGCCGGTTACCGGGCGTTCGACGATTACCGGAAGGCTTCGGAGTACGTTCATTCGCGCCCTCTGCCCGCCGTCCTGAAATACGACGGTCTGGCTGCGGGAAAGGGTGTCGTTATCGCCCGGACGATGGAGGAGGCCGATGCCGCGTTGCGCGACATGTTGCTGGACGACAAGTTCGGCAAGGGACGTGTGGTCGTGGAGGATTTTCTGACCGGACCCGAATTTTCGTTCATGTGTTTCGTGTCGGGGCGCAAGGTGCTGCCGATGGTGCTGGCGCAGGACCACAAACGGGCGTTCGACGGCGATGAAGGTCCCAATACGGGCGGTATGGGAGCATACTCCCCGCTGCCGTTCATTACTCCGGAAGACGAGGCTTTCGCACTGGAAATGGTGATGCAGCGTACGGCCGACGCTCTCTGCGACGAGGGATGTCCCTTTACGGGCGTGCTTTACGGCGGTTTGATGAAGACCCCGCAGAATCCGCGTGATCGAGTTCACGCCCGTTTCGGCGATCCCGAAACCGAAGTGGTGCTGCCCCGCCTGAAGAGCGACATTTACGATATTTTCAGCGCTGTAGCCGACGGACGGGATCCGGGCGAGGCCGAGTGGCACGACTTTGCGACTCTGGGGATCGTGCTGGCATCGAAAGGATATCCCGGCTCCTATGAGAAGGGGTATGAAATTACGGGAACGGAGCAGGTGGACGGCGTAGTGTACCACATGGGCACGGCGATAAAAGAGGGGCGGCTCGTTACCTCGGGCGGCCGGGTGATGATCGTCGTCTGTCGGGGTGCCGACCCGGAGCAGGCCAGGTGCCCGGGCGCTCGAGGAGGTCCGGAAAATCGGTTGCGAGAATCTTTTCTATCGATCCGATATCGGTATGAAGGCTCTTTCGTTTTTAGTGAAAAAATAGTTATATTTGTCCTTCGAATCCCTGGATGGGACGGATAAGCAATCTTTAAAATCAAAACAATATATGGTAATCAGCGGAAAAGAATTAGCGGCGGCTTGCAAGGCCAAGATGGCCGAGCAGGTGAAGACATTCCCGGAGAAATACGGTCGGCTGCCCCATTTGGTAGTGGTGCTGGTCGGTGAGGATGCGGGCAGCGTATCCTATGTGACGGGTAAGACGAAGGCTGCCGACGAGGTCGGTATCCTGAATACGACGATTCGCAAGCCGGCGGACATCTCGGAGGAGGAGTTGCTGAAAATTATCGACGACCTCAATGCCGACGATACGGTGGACGGAATTTTGATCCAGCTGCCGCTGCCGAAACATATCGATTCGGATAAGGTGATCGCACGGATTCGTCAGGAGAAGGATGTGGATGGCTTCCACCCCCTCAATGTAGCGGCTCTCTGGCAGAAACAGCCCTGCGTGCTGCCCTGTACGCCGAAGGGTATCATGAAGCTCCTGAAGGATTCGGGCGTGGAGCTGGCCGGACGCAAAGCCGTTGTGATCGGCCGCAGTACGATCGTGGGGCTTCCCGTTGCCAAGCTGTTGCTCGATGAGAATGCTACGGTGACCATTACTCACAGCCGGACGAAGAACCTGGCGGATGTGACACGCGAAGCGGAGATTCTGGTCGTGGCAATTGGCCGTCCGAAGTTCGTTACGGCGGACATGGTGGGCGACGGTGCGGTGGTGATCGACGTGGGTGTCAATCGTGATCCCGAAACGGGGAAATTGTGCGGCGACGTCGATTTCGAGGCTTGCGAGCCGAAGGCTTCGCTGATCACGAAGTGCCCGGCGGGTAGGTCCGATGACGATCGCCTGTCTGATCGAGAATACGATCGAGGCATTCCTCAAAAAAGTTGCGAAATAGATTCCGGGTATCTGTGCAATCGTGCCGAATGAGGACGGATTGCCTTGATGCGGATTATATATCGATATCAGGGGCAGACACAAGGTTTTTTCCTTGCGTCTGCTTTTTTATTTGTTTTACAAGGCCGAACTGCCTGTTTTTTGTGAATACGTGGGAGGGGAGAGGTCCGGGCGGTCAGGTTTCAGCGGATTTCGCACCGGACATAAAATAAGGGAAGATTCGATCATCGAATCTTCCTTATTTTGAAGAGCAAGTCCCCGGACTTACTTTTTCATCGTCTTCAGTTTCTCTGTCAGGATCGGAACGACCTTGTGTACGTCGCATACGATACCCACGTCGCGACGTTGAAGATCGGAGCGAATTTATCCTTGTTCACGGCGATGATGAAGTCCGACTCCTCCATACCGGCCAGGTGTTGGATCGCACCCGAGATACCCATGGCGAAGTAGAGATCCGGACGCACCGTTTTACCGGTTTGTCCGACCTGGCGCTCGTGTGCGAGAACGCCGGCATCGACCATCGCACGCGAAGCCGATACTTCGGCGCCGAGCACGTCGGCAAGCTCGCGCAGGGTTTGGAATCCTTCTGCCGTGCCGACACCGCGGCCGCCCGATACGAGTACTTTGGCTTCCGTAATGTCGATCATGTTCTTCTGTTCCTTGACCGTTTCCAGAATCCGTACACGGAACTTCGATTTGTCGAAATTGATTTTTACCTCCTCGACTTTTCCTTTGCGGGTCGGATCGGCCGCTTTGGCACGCATCACACCGGGGCGTACCGTGGACATCTGGGGACGATGTTCCTTGCAGATGATCGTTGCCATCAGGTTGCCGCCGAAGGCGGGACGCGTCATCAGCAGGTCGCCGTCTTCCGAAATGTCGAGTCCGGTGCAGTCGGCGGTAAGTCCCGTGCCGATGCGGGCCGAAAGGCGCGGACCGAGGTCGCGGCCGATGCTGGTGGCTCCGATCAGCAGAATGCTGGGCTTACGCTCGTGGATCACCTGGGTGATGGCCTGTGCGTATGGCTCGGTGGTGTACTGGGCGAGTTCATCGGCTTCGATCGAAAGGACCACGTCGGCTCCGGCTGCGATCAGCTCGTCGGCCTTGTCTTTGACCCCTTTACCCAGCAGCAGGGCGACTACCTGCTCATGGAGTGCGTCGGCCAGTTCGCGGGCTTTTCCCAAAAGTCGAGAGCGACGTTCTGAACGACTCCGTCACGCTGTTCGACGAACACGTAAACGTTTTTATATTGAGATTTATCCATCTTGGTAAGTAACTGTTTTTAATGAGTGTTTTCTATAATCGGGGCAGAATCGAACGGATTCGATACTGTCCGGTCACAAAAACGGCTGTTGTAAATGAACGATCGGTAATTTACAGCTTCGCAGTTGCCGGGGCCGATCAGATTATGAATTTTTCTTTCAGCTTCTCGACGATCAGATCGGCTGCTTCGGCCGGCTCCAGCTCGAAGACCTTACCTGCGGATTTCGCACCCTTCGTGAAGGATTTGAAGACGCGGGTCGGCGAGCCGGCAAGACCGAGTTTCGACTCCTCGACCGAGATGTTGTCGAAGCCCCAGACTTCCACCTGCTTGTCGTATGCCTCCACGATGCCGCGTACCGACATATAACGGGCTGATTGGCCGAAGAGAGTACGGTTACCACGCACGGAGTCTCCACCTCGAGCAGTTGATACCCCTCTTCCGTCCATTTCTTGACGACCAGCCGGTTTCCTCCTTCGTATTTAATGCCTTCGAGGTAGGTCACCTGCGGCAGACCGAGGTGTTCGGCGATCTGCGGGCCTACCTGGGCCGTGTCGCCGTCGATAGCCTGACGACCGGTAATTACCAGGTCGAACTCCAGCATGCGGAGAGCACCGGCGATAGCGTTCGAAGTCGCCAGCGTATCGGCACCGGCGAATTTGCGGTCGCTCAGATGAATCGCACGGTCGGCACCCATTGCGAAGGCTTCGCGCAGGATGTCGTCGGCCTGCGGAGGACCCATCGTGATAACGGTGACGTGTGCGCCGTACTGGTCTTTCAGCTCCAGAGCCATTTCGAGTCCCGCCTTGTCGTCGGGGTTCATGATGCTGGGCACACCGTCGCGGATCAGCGTTCCCGTAACGGGATCGAGGCGGATTTCCGTCGTATCGGGAACCTGTTTTATACAAACTACAATTTTCATTCGAATATCTGTTTTTTATTGTTTTTACCTTATGTGTCCTTGCGAGGGGAGTACGACCGGCTTCGGGGTTTATTCCGGAACCGGATGCACGGTCGCCCGCCGCTATTTCAACAGTGCCGACGAAATCACCATCCGCTGTACTTCGGAAGTACCTTCGTAAATCTCGGTGATCTTGGCATCGCGCATCATGCGCTCAACGGGGTATTCGCGCGTGTAGCCGTATCCGCCGTGGAATTGCACGGCCTTGGTCGTCACTTCCATTGCGGTTTCCGCTGCAAAGAGCTTGGCCCGGGCGGCATCGACCGAGAACGGGAGCTTCTGGTCTTTCTTGAAGGCTGCGGCACGTACCAGCAGGCGGGCAGCTTCGATTTTGGTATCCAGGTCTGCCAGTTGGAACTGGGTGTTCTGGAACTGTCCGATCGTCCGTCCGAACTGTTTGCGCTCCTTGACGTATTTCACGGTTTCGTCCATCGCCCCCTGTGCGATGCCGAGGGCTTGCGAAGCGATACCGACACGGCCGCCATCGAGGGTCTTCATAGCGATGCTGAAGCCCTTGCCGACCTTGCCGAGCAGATTCTCCTTGGGAACGATGCAGTTCTCGAAAATCAGCTCGCAGGTCGCCGAACCGCGGATACCCATCTTCTTCTCTTTCTTGCCGATCGAGAAACCGGGGAAGTCGCGCTCGACGATGAATGCTGAGATACCGCGCGTACCCTGCGACTTGTCGGTCATCGCCATCACGATATAAACGTGTGCGTAAGCGGCGTTGGTGATGAAGATTTTGTTGCCGTTCAGGATATAGTGGTCGCCTGCATCGACTGCGTGGTCTGCTGTGCCGCAGCATCCGTACCGGCGTTGGGCTCCGTAAGGCCGAAAGCGCCGAGCCATTCGCCCGAGCAGAGCTTGGGCAGGTATTTCATTTTCTGTTCTTCGGTACCGTGCTCATAAATCGGAGCGGCGCGGAGCGACGTGTGTGCCGATACGACCACGCCCGTAGTGCGCATACGCGCGACAGCTCTTCGACGGCCATCGAATAAAGGATGTTGTTGCCGCCTGCACCGCCGTAGTTGACGGGGAAGGGAATACCGAAGATTCCCAGTTTTGCCATTTTCTCTACGGTTTCCACAGGGAAACGCTCCTCTTCGTCGATTTCGGCAGCCAGAGGTTTCACCTCGTTTTCGGCAAATTCGCGGATCATTTGCCGGAACAGCTGCTCGGTTTTGGTCAATTCGAAATTCATTTTATAAGTATGGTTTTTTAATGATTTTAAACAGTCATACCGCCATCTACGCTCAAAACGGCACCATTGACGTAGGCCGCTTCGTCGGATGCGAGGTAGAGATAGGCGGCGGCGATCTCCTCGGGACGACCCAGGCGACCTACGGGAACTTTGGCCCGCATGCCGTCGAGTACGTTCTCAGGCATCTTGGCAACCATTTCGGTTTCGATGAAGCCCGGGGCTACGGCATTGACCGTGATACCCTTACGTCCCAGTTCGCGGGCCATCGTTTTGGTCATACCGATCAGGCCGGCTTTCGTGGCCACGTAGTTGGTCTGGCCGAAGTTGCCGTAAAGCCCTACTACCGACGAGGCATTGACGATGCGTCCGTAGCCGGCTTCGAGCATGTAGTTCAACACGGCCTTGCAGCAGTAGAACGTGCCCGAAAGATTGACGTCGATCACGTTCTGCCACTGTTCGACGGTCATTTTCTTGAGCGTGCTGTCGTTGGTGATGCCGGCATTGTTGATCAGGATGTCGATCTTGCCGAACTTGTCGGCGACGCGCTTGGCCGCAGCGGTTACCGCCTCGAAATCGCTCGTATCGACCTTGTCGAAGGTGATGGCGAGCCCTTCGGCTGCGGCTTTTTTCTCCATTTCCTTACCGCGGGCTTCGTTACGTGCCCATACGACTACCTGTGCGCCTTCGCGTGCGAAACGCAGTGCCGTTGCCTCGCCGATACCGGCTGTGCCGCCCGTGACGATGGCGACTCTGTTCTCAAGTCTTTTCATGGTTATCTCTTTTTAGATGAATTCTTTGTTGTGTTTGAGTTTGGCGGTGCCCGTGATGCACTCTTTGCCGGCAGCATCGAGCAGCAGGCATTTGATTGTACCGATGTGTTTTTCGGTGTTTACGTCGATTACTTCGAATTCGGCTGTATATTTCTCCCCGGCGAAGACGGGTGCACGGAACGACATCTCCTGCGAGAGATAGATCGTGCCTGTCCCGGGAAGAGCATTCCGAAGACCTTCGAGAATACGGCGGCCGAAAGGAATCCGTGCACGATGGGACGGCCGAACGGGGTTTTGGCTGCGAATTCCGGATCGAGGTGGATCGGGTTTTTGTCGCCCGTGATTTCGGCGAAAGCGATCACGCCTTCCTGCGTATAGGTCACTTCGTGACGGTATTTATCTCCTGTTTTGATCATGGCGGGCCTATTTTTTCATGGGTTTGAGATCCTTGGATACGATCAGGTGCGCTTCGGTAGCGGCCTGAACCTGTTCGACGGTGAATTCGGGATTGATTTCCGTCAGCACGATGCCTTCCGGGGTAATCTCCATGACGCCCATTTCGGTTACGATCATGTTCACGGAGCCTTTGGCCGTCAGCGGCAGCGTACATTTCTTGAGGATTTTGGGTGCGCCTTTGGCCGTGTGCTCCATGGCAAGGATCACCTTGTCGGCACCCGTGAGCAGGTCCATCGCACCGCCCATGCCGGGAGCTTTCTT
>ENA-OQIO01001248-OQIO01001248.1-human-gut-metagenome-genome-assembly--contig:-NODE-1248-length-12626-cov-1.947516_pt1 | contig 12626 bp, 15 predicted proteins | sample MGYA00242573_ERZ504737 | MGnify/ENA primary metagenome ERZ504737 (study PRJEB26092, sample SAMD00036203) | human gut metagenome | host: Homo sapiens | study: EMG produced TPA metagenomics assembly of... | reverse complement strand
TATAACATAAATCAGCAGTATCAGCAAATGAATCTGGCAAAAATTATATTTCTATGCTATTTTTATGTAGACACCAAAATACTCTGTCACATCTTTTCCGGACAGAAATGAAAAACTTTACTAAAAAATTTAATCTGACAATTCATCGAGAGAAGGTTTATCATGACACTGAATCAACTACGCTATTTCTGCACAGCCAGCCGCTGCCACAGTATCACAAAGGCAGCCGAAGAATTATATGTGACCCAGCCCACCATTTCCATGGCTATCCGCGATCTGGAGATTGAATTCGGGATCAGCCTTTTTTTCCAGAAAAGGAAATCAGCTGAGTCTGACCCAGGAGGGAGAGTCCTTCTACAAAAAAGCTACCTATATCCTTCAATATTGTAATGAGCTTCAGGCCGATTACTCCAGCATGTCCAGGATAAAGCCCCCTCTTCGCATCGGGATCCTCCCATGCTGAGTACCGTATTTTTTCCGGAGCTGCTTACGGCGTTTCACGAAAAGCACCCGGAAATTGCCGTAGTACTGGAAGAATACGGATCTGTCCGTGCCTGCAATCTGGTACAGGATGACACCCTGGATGTAGCTTTGGTCAATATGGAACAGTATAATATAGATAAATTTCACAACACTGTCCTGGCCAACGACCAGGTGGTTTTCTGTGTGAGCAACGACCACAGGCTGGCAGAAAAAAAATCAGTCACAACAAAAGATATGGCGAAAGAGCAGCTGATCTTTTTCAATGCTGACTCCGTCCAGAATCAGATCCTGAAAATGCGTTTTGAAATGGACGGCTACAAGCCCAATATCGTGATGCGAAGTAGCCAGATCTACACTACTTTGCAGTTTGTAAAAACCGGAAAATATGGCTGTTTTCTCTATTCCAGCATGACCGATAAATTTTCCTCTTCCAATATTACCGGCATCCCTCTCAATCCACCTGTCCGCATAAAAATCGGCATGGTATGGAAAAAAAGCAAATACATCAGCGGCGATATGCTGACATTTCTGCATTTCACCCGCATGTATTACAAAGAACATCCGCTGATAGAAAAATAACAATTTACCAGATCCTGATTATATGTCGATTAATTTTTCTAATAAATGCAATTTTTTTTTAAAAAACCATTGAAATCCATCAATTCATGTGATACTCTGTGTTACAGTGTTTTTCTACACAGAACGAATGGCCGCCACCACCGCACACAAAAAGGTCCTGGCATCATTCAAAAATAAAAAACTCAGGAGAGTCTCTTCAAATCAAAAGGGAAGAGCGCCGAAGGTGTACGCAGCACACAAAATGCTGTAAATCTCTCAGGCAAAAGGATGGAGGAAAGAGTAATGTTTACACAAATCAACAACTTTATCACATGGTTTGACGGAGTCGTTTGGGGACTTCCGCTGATCATTCTGATCCTGTTCACAGGAATTCTGTTAACCACTCGGTTAGGTCTTTTACAGGTAAGGCACCTCGGAAAGGCACTGAAATTCATGGTAAAAAATGAAGAAGGCGGCGATGGTGAGGTCACAAGCTTCGGAGCTCTGTGTACTGCACTTTCAGCAACCATCGGAACCGGAAATATCGTAGGTGTCGCAACTGCTATCGCAGCCGGCGGACCAGGAGCACTTTTCTGGATGATCGTAGCCGCATTCTTCGGAATGGCAACCAAATATGCAGAAGGACTTCTGGCGATCAAGTATCGTACCATTGACAAAGAAGGCCACGTTCTCGGCGGACCATTCTACTACATCGAAAACGGTATGGGAAAACAGTGGAGATGGCTTGCCAAGATCTTTGCATTTTTCGGAGCAGGTGTAGGACTTTTCGGTATCGGAACCTTCACACAGGTAAACGGTATCGCATCTGCAGTTACCAATTTCTTTGACCCGGATAAAGCACACACAGTAGCACTTTTCGGAAATACATATTCCTGGGCAACTGTAGTTGCATGTCTGATACTTACCGTATGTGTAGGACTTGTCGTTCTCGGCGGAATCCAGAGAATCGCAAAGGTATCCCAGGTCGTTGTACCGTTTATGGCAGTTCTCTATGTTGCACTGGCACTGATCATCGTGATCACAAACATCACAGCAGTACCTGCAGCGATCGTGACTATCGTAAAATCTGCTTTCACAGGAAGTGCACTTGCAGGTGGCGCAATGGGAACCATGGTCGTAGCTATGCAGAAGGGTATCGCCCGCGGTATCTTCTCCAATGAATCCGGTCTTGGTAGTGCCCCGATCGCAGCTGCCGCAGCTCAGACAAAGGAGCCGGTACGTCAGGGTCTTGTATCCATGACAGGTACATTCATTGATACTATCGTAATCTGTACCATGACAGGTCTTTCCATCGTCATCACAGAGACATGGAACACAGGTCTTGAGGGTGTTGCTATCACAACAGCAGCTTTCCAGAAAGGTCTTCCTTTCCCGCCGGTTGTAGCATCCTTCTCACTGATGCTGTGCCTGGTATTCTTCGCATTCACAACAATCCTCGGATGGGATTACTACGGTGAAAGATGTCTGGAATACCTGTTCAACAGAAACAAAGCCGCAGTTACAACATACCGCTGGCTGTACATCATCTGCGTATTCATCGGACCATATATGACTGTAGCAGCTGTATGGAACATCGCAGATATCTTCAATGCCCTGATGGCATTCCCGAACCTGATCGCTCTTCTTGCCCTGAGCGGTGTGGTTGTAAAGGAAACTAAGGATTTCTTCAAAAGACATAAAAATTACGAATTCTGATCCCAAATATCGTAATCAAATGTAAACACACGCAAACCCATGATGATCCCCTAATATCATATAAAAAAAGACGCGAACCTTTTTATCCTCCGATAAAAGGCCGCGTCTTTTTTATTTAAAAGCTTTCTATGCCAGCGTCAGGATCTCCATCTGCTGTGTCAGATCCGCTGCATCCAGAATCTCTCCATTTCGGATATCTTTCTTATCAAGCCGGACACACATTTCCTCTCCATCTGTCATATGGAAAAAATTATCCTCCAGAGTAACATCCGCATCAGTAAATCCAATAGCTGTAAACGGACTGAAGCAGCTGCTTTTTAAATGGATCACAAATGCATCACCTTGCTCCTCCACCTCGGCAGTGATCTCCGGTTTATCCAGCTCCAGATATTTATACGGAACAAGGGTCTCCACATCACAGAGCACACCTCCGTCAGCAAGTGTCACTTCCGCCTCAAGAAAGATCTCATACTTCTTGTCTTCCCATCCGGAAACATCCACCGCCAGGATCGGAGCGGACTCCTGCACACCCACAGTGCCCGTTCCGGTAAGCTTCTCAAGAATCTCGCATTCCACATTTTTCACATAAAAGGCAACCTGATATGACTGTGCGTCCATACTTTCATTTGCCAGATACACCTGCATGATATCCCCATCCATGCACATACTCACCGCCTGTGGCCCATAGAATTTTTTTTGCCATATAATGAAGTGCCTTCCAACGGCCAAAGTAGTCGATACTTGCCCAGGATGCCACCGGCCAGTTGTCATTGATCTGCCAGTAAAGGGTACCCATACAGCGGCCTCTGTGACGTCTCCAGTGGTCTACTCCATACTTCATGGCCATTCCCTGAAGGATCTGGCTCACATAGAGAAGCTTGCGGAAATTCTCCGGATAACGGAAATTCTCGGAAAGATAATACAGGATCTTTCCGTTAGCTGCAGGATTTTTCTGGTGGTTCTCCATCACCCTGGAAAAAATATTCCTGTCTTTCTCTTCCGTAAAGCTCTCCACAGTTTTCAGGCACGGAAAAGACTGGAAGCCAAACTCCGAGCAAAAACGAAAATAATGCTTCTGATAATCTGTAAAAGGCTTCTGACCATGCCATACATCCCAGTAGTGACAGTCTCCTCTGTTCTCATCGTCCGGATCATCAAAGCAGCCTCCGGAGCTTGGGGAAGACTGCCAGAAAAAGGTCTCGCTGTCTGCCGCCCTCACTGCTTTCGGAACTATGTACTCAAACATTTTTATGTAGTCCGCACGGAGATATTTCGACTCACTCTGTACCTCCGGCCAGTGATCCCAGGCAGACTCCATCTCATTGTTTCCGCACCACAGGCCAAGGGATGCATGATGACGGAGACGTTTTACATTTTCCGTGATCTCCTTCGTGATATTATCTTCAAATTCTTCTGTAAGATCATAAACATTACATGCGAACATCAGATCCTGCCATACGATCAGTCCCATCTCATCACAAAGATCATAGAAATGATCCGAAGGATAATAACCGCCGCCCCACACACGGACACAGTTAAAATTGGCACGTTTGCAGGATTCCAGAATATACTTCTGGACCTCCGGTGTGATCCTGGAATAGATGCAATCCTCCGGAATATAATTTCCCCCCATGGCAAAAATTTTCACGCCGTTGACACAGAACGCGAACTCTTTTCCCCAGAGATCTTTTTCCTGGCTGATGGTAAGGGTACGGAGACCGATGCGCTTCGTTATGGTTTCCAGAACTGTGCCATACTCGTCCAGAAGTTCCACCTGAACTTTATATAACGGCTGATCGCCGTAGCCGTTTGGCCACCAGAGCTTCGGGTTGTGGATCGAGGATGTCAGCACTGCTGGATTATTATTCGCTGATACAGTCTCCCCCACTTTGCATACATGGGCTTCCGTTTTTCGGTCGTTAGCACCTGTTCTATGTCCACAGACGCTCTCTGCATCCTCCTGGATCGTCACCCTCACCTGACACTTATCCACAGCATCTCCGCTTACAGCCACAGTTGTACACACATCCACAGCATTATCCCCATGCACCTGTATGATCTTCACATCCTCAATTCTCGGATGACTGTATGCTTCCAGATAAATATCCCGAAAAATCCCGGCATCAATGGTCTGGGGCCCCAGTCCCATCCAAACATACAATGAGCCTTCCGGATCAGCTGGTTTCCTTTCATTCCACCGCAGGAACATAGTGGATCTCTTTATTATCTTCATACTCATAAGCTTCGATATACTTGAATACCGACCGGAATACGATCCGGATCTGATTCTCCCCGGAATGAAGAAATTCTTTCACATCCAGCTTCCAGGTACGATGCATGTTATCTGCAGATCCGGCTTTTGCCCATTGATATAAATATCTGCAAGAGTATCCAGCCCCTCACAGACCAGTATTATTTTTTCTTCTTTCAGGATATCCTCTGCAGCCACAAATGTTCTGCTGAATTCATAATCCTTCCGGAACAGTTCCCTTGTCACATCCTCATTTGTCCGGTAAAAAGGATCTTCGATCTTCCCGGCACCATAGAGCCCGGAAAGCACAGATCCCGGAACCTGTACCTCACATAATCTGTCATTTCCTGCTTCTGCCAGCTCCCACTGGCCATTTAACATTATTTTCCTCATAAAATATATCTTCTCCTGTAAAAATCCCCTTCGCACGATCTTATATACAGGGCTGTTGTATTAGCCGTACTGTATTTTATTTATAGCCTTCCCCCATAATTCCGGTAATTCTCAATATAATCCAGGATCTCCTCCGGGTCTTTCATGAACCGGCACATACCCACAACATCTCTAGACATAAATTTTTCCCCGGCTGTGTATTCCAGAAGCGCCTGCATACTGTCATAATATCCCTGAATATTATAAAGAACGATCGGTCTGTCAATCCGTCCCAGACTCTTCAATGTCAGGATCTCAAAAAACTCCTCATAAGTACCAATTCCCCCAGGTACCACGATAGTCGCATCCGAACGGCTTTCCAGCAGGTGCTTCCTCTCACGCATATTTTCAGTAAAAATAAACTCTGTACAATGCTCATACAACACTCCCGGCTGGTCAAAAAATCTCGGCGCGATACCCAGGATATAGCCTTTTTCTCTGTCAACACCTCGGGCTGCCGCACCCATCAGCCCCTCTTTTCCACCTCCGAAAACAAGGCCGTGTCCTCGCTTTCCCATCAGCCGTCCCAGTTCTTCCGTTTTCTCATAATAGATCTTTTTCAGTTCTGCACTGGACGCTCCATATATACAAATATTCATAATCCTGTCTCCTTCCCTGCTGCCTCCGCAAATGCCCGGAGAAGCTTCAGCTGTTCTGAAGAATCATACATCATCTCCGGATGCCACTGCACGGCTACTGCAAATGGATAATCATTTATCTCTGAATATAACTTTTGCCGGCCTCTGCACATGATACTGGCAAAGACCGGCTTTCCGTCATTTCCGATACATCTGGAGTGCATCCGGAAATGCCTGTTATTTTATTATAATCTGACATACACATGGGGTCAAGCAATTGCCGCTGCCTGAAGCTCCCGTTTTGTTGCTGCTCACTCCGCGATCAGCAACACATTTTTATATTGAGAAATTTTTATGCTTATACAAGAACTTTTTCTACTGCGTTTTTCCATCCGATGTATTTCCGGTTTCTTTCCTGCAGATTCATGGAAGGGATGAACTGATTGCGGTTCTTCACCTCAAAGATGCTTTCCATCTTATAAAGTCCACAGCTTAAGCCAGCCATCAGACCAGCTCCCAATGCGGAAGACTCCTCACATCTTGGAAGGCTTACTTTTGTTCCGAGGATATCACTCTGAAACTTCATCAGGTATTGATTTCTTGTAGGGCCACCATCTACACAGAGTTCTTTTACAGTCATTCCATCTTCTGCCTTCATCATCTCAACGATATCTGTGATCTGATAAGCAATAGATTCCAGGGCTGCTTTTACAACCTCTTTCTTTCCGGTTGTTCTGCTCATTCCATAGATAATAGCTTTTGCATCGGATTTCCAGTAAGGTGCTCCCAGACCGGAAAATGCAGGAACCAGATATGTAGTATCGTTTTTGTTTGCCTGCTCTGACATTTCCTGAGTCTCTCCCGGAGACGTGATCAGTCCCATGTCATCCTTCAGCCATGTGATCACTGCACCTGTGTAGTTGATATTTCCTTCCAGTACATAGGTAACTTTGCCGTTAAGTCCCCATGCAAGAGAAGTCACAAGACCAAGATCTGACATGATCGGTTCTGTTCCTGCGTTCATCATAACGGAGGAACCGGTCCCGTATGTAGCTTTGACCATTCCTTTTTCGATGCAGCCCTGTCCGAACAGTGCACCCTGGGAATCTCCGATCACACCACAGATTGGGATCGGTGTCTGAAAATATCCATCAAAATCTGTCACACCGTATTCTCTGCTGGAATCACATACTTCCGGAAGCATATCCGCGTTGATGCCGAACCAGGTACAGATCTCTTTATCCCATTTCAGGTTTGGTTGGATATTGAAAAGCTGGGTTCTGGATGCATTGGAATAATCCGTTGCATAAACCTCGCCTTTTGTCAGTTTAAACAGAAGCCAGGTGTCGATGGTTCCCAGGCAGAGATCGTTATCTCTTTTTGCCTGTTTTACTTCCTCCACATTCTCCTGAAGCCATGCAAATTTCGCTGCCGGGAAATATGGGGAAAGGTGCATTCCTGTCTTCTGACGGATGATCTCTGCCACACCGCCGTTTTTCTTCTGCTCACGGTCCGGATCGATCATCACATTTGTCTTGATCCGCTCACAGATCTCGGAAGCTCTGGAGCACTGCCATACAATGGCAGGTGCCAGAGGCTCACCTGTGCTGCGGCTCCACGCTGCGGATGTCTCTCTCTGATTACTGATTCCAAGACACGCGATCTCTTCTTTCTGGATTCCGGCCTTCTCTACGAGATTTTTTACAACCTGGATCGTATTGCTGTAAATCTCGGAAAGATCATGGGAAACCCATCCTTTTTCGTTGATCAGCTGTCTGTGAGGAAGGTCTGTCCTGCAGACCAGATCACCGTTCACATCGAACAGGATCGCTTTTGTTCCCTGGGTACTCTGATCAACCGCAAGAACATATTTTTTTTCCATAATTTTCACCTTATTTCAGCGCGTCTTTTACAGTTTTTGCGATTCCTTCTGCGTTCATTCCGTAGTAGTCAAATACTTCCTGGGAGGTTCCACTTACAACCGGAGCATCCGGAAGTGCGATATTCAGGACTTTGCGTGGGCACTCAGCACCAACAACCTGACTTACCATAGAACCAAGTCCGCCAAACGGCGCATGCTCCTCAGCAGTTACAACAACCTTTGCATTAGATGCCGCTTTTACGATTGCTTCCTTATCCAGAGGTTTTACACAATACATATCAAGAACTGTTGCGTGGATGCCGTCTTTCTCAAGAAGTTTGGCAGCCTCGTAAGCCGGGCGTACCATTTCGCCGCATGCGATGATCGCTGCGTCTGTTCCTTCTGCAAGAACAGTTGCCTTATCCATTTCGAACGGGCAGTTGTCCTCTGTATAGATATCCTCAACCGGATTTCTTCCTACACGGATATATGCCGGTTTCTCATCCTTCAGAAGCGCCTCGATCAGCTTTGCAGTCTGGAAACGGTCACTTGGAAGGTAAACTCTCATGTTCGGGATTGCGGACATAGCTGCGATATCCTGTGCGGAATGATGGCTCATTCCAAGGGCACCATAGCTGATTCCACCACTGATTCCGATCAGTTTTACATTTGTGTTGGAGTATGCAACATCGATCTTGCACTGCTCATAGCTTCTTGTGGAAAGGAAGCATGCAGGAGAAGCTGCAAAAGCTTTTTTGCCGCAGTGTGCAAGACCGGCGGACACGCTGACAAGGTCCTGCTCAGCGATTCCCATCTCAACGAACTGCTCCGGATACGCCTCTGCAAAAGGTGCTAAAGATGCAGATCCTCTGGAGTCACTGCAGAGAACAACGATATCTTTATCTGTTTCCGCTTCTTTTAAAAGTACGTCACAAATTGCTTTACGGTTTGGAATCTTATTCATAATTACAGCTGCTCCTTTCTCTCTTCAAAATCCTTCATGATCTGCTCATACTCTTCCTGACTCGGTACATGATGATGCCAGGATGCTTTGTCTTCCATAACTGCGGAGCCTTTACCTTTAACAGTATTTGCGATCAGAACTGTAGGCTGGCCCTTTGTCTGTTTCGCTTCCTCAAATGCTGCATGAAGCTGCTCAATGCTGTTTCCGTCAGCAACATCGATCACATGCCATCCAAAGCTCTTGAATCTCTCATGAAGATCGTCATGTCCCATAACGTCCTCTGTATTTCCGGAGATCTGGAGTCTGTTGCGGTCAACGATCGCGCAGAGGTTATCCAGCTTGTACTGATGTCCTGCCATAGCTGCTTCCCATACAGAACCCTCTGCAAGCTCACCATCACCCATTACTGTGTATACACGGTAGTCTTTCTTGTTCATTTTTCCTGCAAAGTGCCATACCTACGCAAACCGGAAGTCCATGTCCCAGAGAACCGGAGTTCATCTCGATTCCCGGGAGCTTGTTGTTTGGATGTCCGATATACTGTGTTCCGAATTTACTGAATTTCTCGTTTACTTCTTTGATATCAAGGAATCCTTTCTTTGCAAGTACTGCATAGTAAGCTTCTACGGAATGCCCTTTACTCATAACAAAAAGATCTCTGTCCGGATCATTCATATTCTCCGGGGAAATATTCATCTGATCAAAATACAGTGTGACCAGAGTCTCCATAACACTCATATCACCACCGATATGTCCGCCTTTACCGGCAACGATCATATCTACGGTGTCTTTTCTGAGATCATACGCAAGTTTGCTTAATTCTCTAAAATCCATGCTGATTCCTGTCCTTTCTTTTTTCAGTTTATATGTCTCACAGCTTTACGCATATTTTTCCTTTATACCGGGGATTTTCCCTGTCCGGAAAAATATGCTGCTGTTTTTATTTATATCATTCTCCGCGAAGATAAGCTTTTACATCTTCCTCGATCGGGTCATACAGATCCGGTGTTACGCCGATATATTTGCATGCCTCGTAAAGTACCGGAACAACGTTCTTGTGGATACCGACACAGTGATGGATGTATGGTCCCTCAACCAGTTTAGCCTCAAGACGTTTGATATTCTCAACCTCAACCCAGAGATAAGTTCCCATACCTTTCGGGCCATCGATACCTTTTGCATTTCCAAGAAGAAGAGAATACTCTCCGTTATCTCCGTCAAAACGAACCAGAGAAACATCGCCATGTTTTGCCTCAGCTGTGATGCTTCCCGGATGATCGAATGCCAGCGGGTAAGTAGCTTCGGTGTCTCTTTTGCAATGGAGATCGGCCATGGTCCGCAATGCTGAAGAAGCTCGCCGTTTTCTACATCAGGATGGCGGATGGTCCAGTCAGCGAAGAAGCTTCTTGTTTCACCCATACCTGCTGCCTCTACCATAAGAGCTGTGATCGCACCGTGGATATCTGTCTCACATACAGTCGGGATACCCTCGTCATTTAACAGGGAGTTTGCTGCACATGGCATGATTCCAAGCTCGCTCTGAAGCTGATTCCAGCACTGGATCGCAATAGCTTTGCAGCCATATTTCTCTGCCAGATGCTTCATGGCAACCTTAAGAGCAGCTACATTCTCAAGTTCATTCTCTTTGACGCAGATCTCCATGTTGTCGCGGCAGTACTGCATAACCTCCTGAACCTCTGTCTGCTCTGCTTTTGCTTTCTTTACTTCATCAGTAAGCTCCGGCATCGGGATCGGTGCAAGCTGAATATTAAATTTCTCAAGGAGCTCGCCCTCGTTGCACATGGTTGTCCAGAAATCGAACGGTCTTGTGGAAATCTGAAGGATACGGATATTTTTGAATGTTTTTACCACATTACAGACAGCAAGGAAATCTTTGATTCCCCTTTCGAATACCGGGTCATTCAGTCTGCAGTTTGTCATGTATGTAAATGGAACGCGGAATCTTCTTAAAACTTTACCTGTTGCAAAAAGTCCGCACTGTGTATCACGAAGTCTTGTTCCGTCCGGCTCAGGTCTCTCATCCAGAGGTCCCCACAAAAGGACCGGAACATCAAGCGCTTTTGCAAGTCTTGCACACTCATACTCTGTACCGAAGTTGCAGTGCGGAAGGAAAAGTCCGTCAACCTTCTCTTTTTTAAATTTGGCGATGATCTTCTCAAGACCCTCATCATTGTAAAGAAGACCCTCATCATTAATGTCTGTGATATCTACGAAATCAACGCCAAGCTCCTCAAGTCTCTTAGCAGTAAGTCCGCGATATTTTACTGCATCCGGTGCGCTGAAAATACTTCTTCTGGTTGGTGCGTAACCAATTTTGATCTTGTCCATTTTTGAACTCCTTTCGTGAATCCAGGTTTACTGGTTTGCGTTTATTCTTATATGATCCATTTGCTCTGTTCTCTTTTGTTATCTGCATGATATCTTGAAATTCACTTTATTTATACACATAATAAAGTTATTTATACTTTATTTTCCACTTTATTATTGTAAATACATGTGGAAAAGATTATAATTGAAACAATTTCAAGGACACACTACCGTGGATAAAGGAGAACTATATTATGGGAATCACAGCAAAAGAACTGGCCGCCAGACTGAACCTCTCAGCACAGCTGTCTCCATGGCACTGAACGGAAAACCTGGCGTCAGCACAGAAACCAGAGCCATGGTCATCCGGGAAGCAGAAAAAGCCGGCTATGACTTCAGCCGACTTTCCATGAAAAAAAATGCGTCCGGAGATATCTACTGCATCATCTGCCGGGCACACAACGCGATCTTAAATTACACACCTATTTTTTCAGAACTTACCGACGCATCGAACAAGAATGCCGAAAAAACGGATACCATCTAAAAAACCTTCCAGCTTTATGAAAAATCGATGATCTCCAGAAATATATCGAAGAACTCCGCATTTCCCAGTGTGCAGGTGTCATCCTTCTGGGAACCGAAGTTTCTGCTTCCGTATGTCATGAATTCCTTCAGCTCTCCGTCCCTGTCATTCTTCTGGACTCTTACTTTGACTCTGCCGACTGCAGCTGTGTACTCATCAACAACGCACAGGGAGCCTACCTGGCCACCAGCTACCTCATCGACGCTGTGGCCGCCAGCCGGGACACCTCTGCTCTTCCTACAGGATCACTAACTTCCGCGAACGGACACATGGTTTTCACCGGGCAGTACGCGAACACGGAATGTCCACTGCCAAATCCATCATTCACGAACTCTCCCCATCCATCGAAGGAGCCTTCTCTGACATGCTGGAGATCATAGACAGCGGAACCCCTCTTGCCGGCGCATACTTCGCAGACAACGACCTCATCGCCATCGGCGCCATCAAGGCCCTGAAACTCCGCGGCTACAAGATTCCCGAAGATATCACCATCGCAGGCTTCGACAACATCTCCGAGGCCGCGTCATAGACCCCGCCCTCACCACCATCGACGTCCCCCGAAAATTCATGGGACAGACAGCCGCCGCCCAGCTGATCCGGGAGATCAAAACCCCCGTCCCCCACTCCGTAAAAATCGAAGTATCCACCACATTGATCAAACGGTTCTCTGTATAAAAAAGAAACACCCCAGGCGATATCCACTTGCCCGGGGTGTTCTTTTCAAACGACAGGGATGAAAAAGACCCTGTATGATCAGTCATGCAAACCATTCTGCTCAAAATCTCTAAACAGGCTGGCTTCTCCATCATCAGCAATGCATCTGCATCCCCCTGATCGGAGTCATCCTGTCCTCTGGATATCTGCATCCTGGG
>ENA-OQIO01001247-OQIO01001247.1-human-gut-metagenome-genome-assembly--contig:-NODE-1247-length-12628-cov-2.600672_pt1 | contig 12628 bp, 15 predicted proteins | sample MGYA00242573_ERZ504737 | MGnify/ENA primary metagenome ERZ504737 (study PRJEB26092, sample SAMD00036203) | human gut metagenome | host: Homo sapiens | study: EMG produced TPA metagenomics assembly of... | reverse complement strand
CCGCGTCTACACGCACGACGACGTCGTCGGCGTGGAGCTTGCGGGCGCGCTCAAGAACGTCGCGGCGCTGTGCTGCGGCATCAGCGATGGCTGCGGCATGGGCGACAACACCCGTGCGCTGCTCATCACCCGCGCGCTGAGTGAGATCTCGCGCCTGGCCGAGTGCATGGGCGGGCGCAAGGAGACGCTCGCCGGTCTTGCCGGCATGGGCGATCTCATCGTCACGTGTACGTCGATGCACTCACGCAACCATCGCGCGGGCATCCTGATCGGTCAGGGCAAGAGCGCGCAGGAGGCCATGGACGAGGTCGGCGCGGTCGTCGAGGGCTATTATGCCGCGCGCAGCGCGCACGAGCTCGCGCAGCGCTATGGCGTAGAGATGCCAATCTCGACGGCAGTGTACGAGGTCCTCTACGAGGGCAAGAGCGCCGCGCCGCTCATCGGCGTTCTGATGAGCCGCACGCCGAAGAAGGAAAGCGATTGCAGCTGGTTATGACTCAAAAGCGAGGGGCTTTGCCCCTCGCTTTTGAAAAAGTTTCACTTCGTTCTGTGCCGAGCTGTCCGAGTAAGCGGACAACTCGACACTCACTACGTGCAAAGAATTTTTCTGACGCGCATGTCGTCAGAAATGATTTAAATTTATTTGCGCCGTGCGCGGCGCAAACTCTGCGAGGCTTTTTGCGCCTGCGGGCGCGAAAAATATATTGAGGGTAACGATGGATATTTTGACGCAAATTGAGAATTACCGGCCTTACAATGAGCAGGAGGAGCGGGATAAGGGATTGATCCTCGACTGTCTGCGCGCGTTTGAGGATGTGTTTACGCGGGAAAATGCACTGGCGCACATGACGGCGTCGGCCTGGGTGGTGAACGAGCGCTTCGACCGCGTGCTGATGGCGTATCACAACCTCTACGATTCGTGGTCGTGGCTCGGCGGGCACGCCGACGGGGAAGAGGACCTGCTCGCCGTCGCGCTCAGGGAGGTCCGCGAGGAGAGCGGCGTCAAAAACGTCCGTCCGGCAAGCGAGGACATTTTCTCGCTTGAGGTGCTGACTGTCGACGGCCACATGAAGCGCGGGGAGTACGTCTCCTCGCACCTGCATCTGAACGTCACGTATCTTCTCATCGCGGACGACACGAACGTGCTCACGGTCAAGCCCGACGAGAACAGCGGCGTGAAATGGTTCACGCCCGAGGCGCGGTGGAAGCCAGCAGCGAAAAATGGTTTCGCGAGCATATCTACAATAAACTCAACGAAAAGATGCGGCAGTTTTATAGGGAAAACGAACGGAAGGGGAGATCGCAGGAATGAAGCTTCGAAATGCTACAACCGCAGACGCAGCCCGCTTGGATACGCTTTTGACAAGGCTTATCCATGATGAGGTACAGTATGACTCCAATTTAAACGGTTCGTATGTTGTCACCGATAATTACCGCGACCGCATCGGTCTGGAGGGCCATAAGCTTCTGTTGATTGAGGACGGAGGAGAGATCGTCGCTTTCCTGTATGGCTTTCTCTACGAAATTCCCGGCATGCTTGCAAAACCGATTGCGATTCTCGATGCGTTGTACGTTGAGAAAGAACATCGCCGGAAGGGCTATGCATCGCAGCTCATTTCTGCCTTTAAGCCCTTCGCGGAGGAAAACGGCGCCTGCCGCATCGAGCTGAAGGTGCTATCACGCAACGAAGCCGCTCTGCGCCTTTATGAGAAACTCTCCTTCAAAGAAACCAAAAAGTACATGACGATGGATTTACAGGTGCAATAGTCCCTGAAATCAGAAAAAGCCGCCCGATGGGCGGCTTTTTTATTTCATCTTTCGTTTGACAATTCTCATGGCGATAAGCAGGATCAGAACGACCGCAGCCGTAAAAACGGCACCGATCTGGAGGCTCGTGTATCACGGGGCCGAGGTAAGAGCGTACAGGCCCGGACGCTGGCGGTAGTCGATATACTGATAGACGCTCGTGCCGGCAAAAACGCCCACAACGCACAAGATGGCGGTTCTTAATATCTGATACAGCTTTTTTATGGGGCAACCTCCGAGATTCTTTGTATCGAGTCGCTATGTCAAAGCGGAAATTATGGCAGGCGCATATACAGCAGCGGGTACGGGTTACCCTCTCGTCGTGCTCGGTTCTCTGATAAGTCTGAAAGCCATGTGCCGGTAGAAGCCGACAGCCTGAGGGTTCTGCTCGTTGACGGTTACCTCGCGGACGCCGTATTGCAGGAGCTGCCTGCCAAGTCACCGGCTGCGCTTCAGTGCAAGGATATCTCTGACCAGAAAAGCGGCTGAGCCGCATACTGCTACAATGGACGCTGCGTATGCTGCCAGTCTCTGCATTGAGAACTGATAAAGGCAAATGGTGAGCGCTGTCGTGATGAGAAGCAAGTCGAAAACGATTTGTGCCTTCCGCTTCACCGCTGCTTCACGGATAAGAAACGTGCAGATGGATGCAGCGACCACGGTAAGAACCAGCAAAAGATAGCAGAGGGTCTTCATATCGCACCGCCTTTATTTGAGTCGAGGAATTGCAATTCAGTATACCAGAAAAGCGGAGGAGAGGGCAACCCTTTGCAGTAAAAAAAGAAGCACTGCTTTCGCAGTGCTTCTAATCTGTTTGGTCGCTTAGATCGCGCGGGTAACCTTACCGGAACGCAGACAGCGGGTACAAACATAGACATGGCGGGGCGTACCATTGACGATAGCCTTCACGCGCTTGACGTTGGGCTTCCAGGGACGATTGGAACGACGGTGAGAGTGGGAAACTCTGATACCGAACGAAACACCCTTGTCGCAAAACTCGCACTTTGCCATCCGTTGCACCTCCTTGCTGTAATCAAATCAAGGCTTGGTCATTCACAAGCAGTTGATACTATAACAGATTGCATCACAAAATGCAAGTACTATTTTCAAAAAAGATGAAAAAATCTGTAATTTTTCCGCTCGCGGCGCAAATGCGAAAAAAGCGTGGCGCGGCAGGGCGTTTTCGCTTGTAAAAAAGGGGTGCAGCGATTATAATTAAAGTGTATTTTATCACGCGGGCCAAGGCCCGCATGGAGGGAACTATGAATACCAATCGCTCCGTCCGCGTAAAGGACATCGTAGAAAAATTTCAGATGGAGGTCATTAACAAGGGCACGGATTACGACACCGAGATCTTGACTATCACGGACGTCAACCGCCCCGGCCTCCAGTTCATCGGCTTTTTCGATTATTTTGATCCGAGAAGATTGCAGATCATCGGCAAGAGCGAGGTGACGTTCCTGCGCGGCTACTCGGCCGAGGAGCGGCGCAAGCGCTTCGAGGACCTGTTCTGCTATGAGATCCCGGCACTGGTCATCTCGCGCAATTTAGATGTTTTCCCTGAGTGCCTCGAGATGGCGCAAAAGCACGGCCGCACGCTGCTTCGCACGAAGTACACGTCCGTCGAGTTCACCGCCATGACCATCGACTACCTGAATCACGCGCTCGCGCCCGTCATCACACGCCACGGCGTGCTCGTCGACGTGTACGGCGAGGGCGTGCTGATCCTCGGCGACAGCGGCATCGGCAAGAGTGAGACGGCCATCGAGCTTATCAAGCGCGGCCACCGCCTCGTCGCCGACGACGCGGTCGAGATCACGCGCATCGGCTCAACGCTCTCGGGCACGGCGCCTGAGCTCATCCGCAACTACCTTGAGGTGCGCGGCGTTGGCGTCATCGACGTGGAAAAGCTCTTCGGCGTGGGTGCAGTGCAGGATTCGACGCAGATCGACCTTGTCATCCAGTTTGAAAAGTGGGAGGATGACAAATTCTATGACCGTCTGGGTCTCGACGAAAACGACACGACCATCCTTGATGTGCCCGTGCCGCAGATCACCATTCCCGTCAGTGCGGGCCGTAACCTCGCCGCGATCGTGGAGCTGGCAGCGATGAACAACCGCCAGAAGAAGCACGGCTTCAACTCCGCGCGCGAATTCGCCGCGCAGATCGACGGCCACATTGACCGCGTGACCCGTGAAAATGAGCTGAAAAACCAGAATCCGTGAACGGAGGAGCATCTATGTCTTGGGAAACCGCACTCGACCGCCAGATCCATGACTATCTGCCCGACCTCAAATGGGCCGCAGATGAGCCGATGGCAAAGCATACGTCGTTCCGCATCGGGGGGCCGGCCAAACGCATGGCCTTTCCGAAAACGCGCGAGCAGCTCGTTGTGCTGATGGGCTTTTTGCAGGACGCAGGCGTCAAGCCGCTGCTGATCGGCAACGGCACGAACCTGCTCGTCGCCGACAAGGGCCTTGACACTGTGGTCATCGACACGTCCGCCGAGCTTTCTCATATTGAGCTGACGGACGAGGGCGAGATCGCAGCGGACGCAGGCGTGTCGCTCGCGAAGCTCGCGCTGTTCGCATGGAAAAACGGCCTGACGGGGCTGGAATTTTCCCACGGCATCCCCGGCACGCTTGGCGGCGGCGTCGTGATGAACGCGGGCGCTACGGCGGCGAGCTCAAGGACGTTGTCACCGAAGTGACGGCGCTGTATCCCGACGGCGTGAAGGTTTTAACACCTGCGGAGCTGGATTTTTCTTATCGCCACAGCGTGTTTTCCGCGGGCGAGGGCATCGTCCTCGGCGCGAAGGTCAAGCTCGAATCGGGTGATCCGGACGCATCAAGGCAAAGATGGACGATCTGATGGCGCGGCGCAAGGCGAGCCAGCCGCTCGAGCTGCCGAGCGCGGGCAGCACGTTCAAGCGCCCGACCGGCTACTACGCGGGATCGCTGATCGAGGGCTGCGGCCTCAAAGGCTGCCGCGTCGGCGGGGCAGAGGTATCAAGCAAGCACGCGGGCTTCCTCGTGACGTCGGCGGCGCGACCTGCGCCGATGTGCTCGCCTCATCGAAAAGGTACAGAAGACCGTTTACGACGCGCACGGCGTGATGCTGGAGCCGGAGGTCAAGATCATCCGGTAAATAGAAAGAGAGACAACGATGGAAATTCTGATCATATCCGGTCTGTCCGGCGCGGGCAAGTCCAGCGCCGCCACCTATCTGGAGGACATGGGCTACTATACGGTGGACAACGTACCGGCGGACATCATTTTGAAATTTGCCGAATTCTGCGCGCAGAGCGATGGCGCTATGACCGCGTCGCGCTCGTGAGCGACATCCGCTCGGGCAACGGCAACTTTCAGGGGATTTTAGACGCAATGGAGCGGCTCAAGCAGGGCGGCGATATCTGCCGGCTGCTGTTCGTCACGGCGGACCTTGAGACCATCATCAAGCGCTACAAGGAGACGCGCCGCCGCCATCCGCTGATGTCTGACGGCATGACCATCGAGCAGGCGATGCACCGCGAGCAGGAGCTGCTGCGCCCGCTGCGCGAGCACGCCGACTTTGTCATCGACACGACGCTCATGCCCGCAGCCAAGCTCAGAAATGAGCTCTACGGTCTCTTTGGCGACAAGAGCGCGCGCGGCAAGCTGAGCGTGAACGTCGTCTCATTCGGCTTCAAATACGGCATCCCGCTGGAAGCGACCTGGTATTCGACGTGCGCTTCCTGCCCAATCCCTTTTACGTGCCGGAGCTCAAGCACAAGACTGGCATGGACAGTGAGGTCTATGACTACGTGTTCTCGTTCCCGCAGACGAAGACGTTTATCGACAAACTTGAGGGAATGCTCTCATTCCTGCTTCCGCTCTACGCAGAGGAAGGGAAGAGCACGCTCGTCATCGCCGTCGGCTGCACGGGCGGGCACCACGCAGCGTGTCCGTCGCGCGCTGCATCGCGTCCTACCTCACGGCCCTGGCTATCCCGCGTTTGAAATCACCGCGACATCACGCGCGGCTGAAGCAAGTTTTTGAAACGAAAGAAGGTGGCGGCATGTCGTTCGCCTATGACGTAAAAGCGGAGCTTTGCAAGGTTCCGATCAACCGGAGCTGCTGCGCCGTGGCCGAGGGCTGCGGCGTGCTGCTGTACGCCAGCGCATTCACCGCAAACGAGGTGCGCATCGTCACGGAAAATGACGAATTCGCCGCGCGTCTCCCAAAGCTCTTCCAAAAGGCATTTTCCCTGCGCTTTGACGAACTCCCTGACAAGTCGAAGGACGGCGGCAAGCTCGTCTTCCGCATCACGCAGGAGGACAAGCTCGACACGATCTGGCGCGCGCTCGGCTACGATCGCCGGGCGCATTTTGCGCTGCACCTGAACTTTGCGCTGCTTGAAGAAGAGTGCTGTCGGGCGTCGTTCCTGCGCGGGGCGTTTTTGTCCGGCGGCAGCGTGACCGACCCGCAAAAGCGGTATCACTTAGAGCTTGCGACCTCGCACGTGCAGGCGGGGCGCGAGGTCGAGGCGCTGCTACGCGACATGGGCTTTGAGCCGAAAAATGTCATGCGGCAGAATAACCTCATTACATATTTTAAGAGCAGCACCCATATCGAAGACCTGCTGACGCTCATCGGCGCGCCGGGGCGCGCGCTTGAGATCATGTCGGCCAAAATCGAAAAGGAAATGCGAAACACCGTGAACCGGCGCGTAAACTGCGACGCGGCCAACCTTGACAAAGCAGTGCTGGCCTCACGTGAACAGGTGGAAGCCTTTACACGCTTGACCGAGTCCGGTGCGATCAACGACCTGCCCGTCAAATTGCAGGAGGTCGCTGTCGCGCGGTTACTTCAGCCAGAGCTGACGCTTTCAGAATTGGCGGCGACATTTGACCCGCCGCTGACGAAGTCGTGTTTGAATCACCGCATCCGAAAGCTCATGGAGATCGCAAAAAAAAGAAGAGAACGAATAGGAGGGAGCGCGCCATGTCGTTTGCCCATTTACATGTCCATACCGAATACAGCCTGCTCGACGGCGCGTGCCGTATCCGCGACCTCCCCAAGCTCGTCAAGTCGATGGGGCAGACCGCCTGCGCCATCACCGACCACGGCGTGATGTACGGCGCGATCGATTTTTACCGCGCGTGCAAGGCGGAGGCGTCAAGCCCATCATCGGCTGCGAGGTGTACGTCGCCCCGCGCACACGCTTTGACAAGCAGCACGAATTCGACAGCGAGGCCCGCCATCTCGTGCTGCTGTGCGAGAATGAGGAGGGCTATCGGAATCTTTCCTACCTCGTCTCAATGGCGCATGTTGAGGGCTTTTACATCAAGCCGCGCATCGACCTAGATCTTCTGCGCGAGCACTCCAAGGGCCTCATCGCGCTCTCGGCGTGTCTCGCCGGTGAGATTCCGAGAAGGCTCCGCAATGGCGACTACAACGGTGCCAAGGAATATGCCTTAACACTATCTGAAATCTTTGGCCCAGAGCACTTCTACCTCGAATTGCAGGACCACGGCATCCGCGATCAGGCCATCGTCAACAAGGGCATCCTGCGCCTGCACGAGGAGACGGGTCTCCCGCTCGTCGTGACAAATGACGCGCACTATCTTCGAAAAGAAGATGCCTACGCGCACGATGTTTTGCTCTGCATCCAGACGGGCAAGACCGTGGACGACGAAAACCGCATGCGCTATGAGCCGCAGCGCTTCTATCTTCGTTCGACCGAGGAGATGGCGGCGCTGTTTCCCGACTATCCCGAGGCGATCGAGAACACCGGCAAGATTGCCGAGCGCTGCAATTTGGAGTTTACGTTCGGCAAGTACCATCTGCCGGAATTCAAGGTGCCGGAGGCTACACCTCGCTCACATACTTCAAAAAGCTCTGCGCCGACGGCTTCGCCCAGCGCTATGGCGAAGGGACGGACAAGCAGCGCGCGCAGCTCGAATACGAACAGAACATGATCGAGCGCATGGGCTTTGTCGACTACTTTTTGATCGTCTCCGACTTTGTGCGCTACGCCAAGAGCGTCGGTATCCCCGTCGGTCCTGGCCGCGGCAGCGCGGCGGGCAGTATCGTTTCGTACTGCCTGTCGATCACAGACATCGAGCCGATGAAATACGGCCTCTTTTTCGAGCGCTTTCTGAATCCCGAGCGCGTGTCCATGCCTGATATCGACATGGACTTCGGCGATATGCGCCGCGGCGAGGTCGTGGAGTATGTGCGCCGCAAGTACGGCGACGATCATGTGGCGCAGATCGTGACCTTCGGCACGATGGCCGCGCGCGGCGTCATTCGCGATGTGGGACGCGCACTCAATATGAGCTATGCCGACTGCGACGTCATCGCCAAGCTCGTCCCCGCAGGGCCGCACGTCACGCTCGACGACGCGCTGCGCATCTCGCGCGAGCTGCGCGAAAAGTACGAGGGCGACGAGCAGGTGAAAAAGCTCATCGACACGGCACGCGCCCTTGAAGGCATGCCGCGCCACGCCTCGACGCACGCCGCCGGCGTGGTTATCACGAAGCGCCCCGTCGTCGACTATGTCCCGCTCGCGCGCAACGACGACACGATCGTCTGCCAGTACGTGATGACGACGCTCGAAGAGCTCGGCCTGCTCAAAATGGACTTCCTTGGCCTGCGCAACCTCACGATTCTGGATGACGCAGTCAAGACGATCCGTGAAAGGATAAAAACTTTACTCTTGCCGGTATTCCTGAAAATGACGCCGCGACCTACGAAATGCTGGCCGCGGGGCGGACGTCGGGCGTCTTCCAGCTCGAATCGAGCGGCATGACGGGCGTGTGCGTCAGCCTGAAGCCGCAGAACATCGAAGACATCACGGCTTTGATCGCGCTCTACCGTCCGGGGCCGATGGAGTCCATTCCGAAATTCATTGCCTGCAAACACGACCCGAAAAAGGTCACATACCTCATTCCGCAGCTTGAGCCGATCCTGTCGATCACCTATGGCTGCATCGTGTATCAGGAGCAGGTCATCCAGATCTTCCAGCAGCTCGCGGGCTACTCGCTCGGCCAGGCAGACATGCTACGCCGCGCGATGAGCAAGAAGAAGGTCAAGGACATCGAGCGTGAGCGCGAGGCGTTTCTGCACGGCGATCCCGCGCGCAATATCTCCGGCTGCGTGGCAAACGGCATTGACGAAAAGGCCGCGCAGGAAATTTACGAGGAAATTTACGCCTTTGCCAACTACGCGTTCAACAAGGCGCACGCCGCGGCCTATGCGGTCGTCGCATATCAAACGGCATACTTCAAGTGCCACTATACGAAAGAATACATGGCGGCACTGCTCTCGAGCGTGCTCGACTCGTCCGACAAGGTGGGCGAATACTTCAATGAGTGCCGCGAGTGCGGCATCAAGCTCCTGCCGCCGGACGTCAACCATTCCGCCGACCGCTTCACGGTCGAGCCCGAGGGCATCCGCTTCGGCCTCGTCGCCATCAAGAACATCGGCCGCGGGCTCATTTTGCGCATGATGCAGGAGCGTGAGCTCAACGGCCCGTTCGTCGACTTTCAGGATTTCTGCCGCCGCATGGACGGCATGGAGATCAATAAGCGTGCGGTCGAGAACCTGATCCGCGCAGGCGCGTTCGATTCGACGGGCGCGAAGCGCTCGCAGCTCATCGCTGTCTACGAAAAGGTGATGGACGGCATCGCCGAGGGCAACCGCACGAACGTGGAGGGGCAGATCGACTTTTTCGGCATGGGCGCGGAGACCGCGCAGCAGGCCGCGCTCGTCCTGCCCGACATTCCCCGAGTTCACGCCGCAGGAGCTCATGGCGATGGAAAAGGCCACGACAGGGCTTTACCTCTCGGGCCATCCGATGGACGCCTACCGCTCGCTCGTCCGCTCGTCCGGTGCGGCCGCTATCGGCCGCGTGATGGAGGACTTTGCGCAGGAGGCAGGGCCGACGACGTTCTCCGACGGGCAAAAAATTTCACTCGCGGGCGTCGTGACCGCGAGCAAGACGAAGATGACAAAGAAAAATACCCTCATGGCCTACGTGACGCTCGAAGATGGCACGGGAGCCATCGAAATGCTCTGCTTCACGCGCGCGCTCGAGCAGTACGGAAGCTACTTACAGGAGGGACAGGTCATTTATGTCACGGGTACGCTGTCCGTGCGCGATGAAAAGGCACCGCAGCTCATGTGTGACTTTGCCCGTCCGCTGAACGCCAATTTTTTCGACGGGAACGGCAGCGCTGCGCAGGCGCCGCAGCAGCGGACGGGGCAGACGCTCTATCTGCGCCTGCCGTCGGTTGACGGGCCGGAGATGGCGATCCTCCGCAAAATCCTCTATATGTTCGAGGGAAAAGAGAACAACGTCCGCATCCGCGTGCTTGATACCGGCAAGCTCATCGGCACGACCTGCGACCTGCACACCTCGCTTGTGTGCGACTTGGAAGAGCGCTTCGGCAAGGAAAACGTTGTGTAAAGTGAAAATCTGCCCATCGCAACGCAAAATTGCGCGATAGTTGGTGGAGGAAACCGCTGCTTTTCGCTATGATGAGCGCATCAAACGAAAAGGAGAACAACTATGCAGCTCACTCTAATCTTATTCCCAATCGCGCTTGCGATCTACGGCGCGATCATCTACCTCTTCGTGCTGCTCGTCAAGGCGCTGCGAAAGTACATCAAGTCCAAAGACGTGCGCGAGGAGAAGAAGTCCGTCTGCCGCTCGCTCGGCGAAGCGCTCAAGGCGCACCGGACGGAAAAACAGATGACGCAGGAGTTCGTCGCCGAGACGCTCGGCGTCAGCCGTCAGGCGGTCAGCAAGTGGGAGAACGGCACGTCCGACCCCAGCACGTCGAATCTCTGCGCGCTCGCGAAGCTCTACGGCATCCCGGTCGAAGAACTGCTGCATGAGACGCAGGAGGAGAAAAGCGAGGATTGAAGCAAAAAAGAGACAGCCGAATGGCTGTCTCTTTTGATACCGTCAAAGTGGCAAAGCCACTTTTTCGAGAAGGATTCGCTGCGCTCTGCGCCTCAGTTGTCCGCTATAAGCGGACAATTCGACGCTGCTCCGCGCAAAGTGTTTCTGCCACGCACATGTCGCGGCAGAAAACAGATTTCACAGATTTCACGTCTGCGGATGTGAAACTCTGCGAGGCTCTTTCGACAAGCTGAAAAGAGACAGCCATCGGCTGTCTCTTTTTTGCATATTGATATGTACGTTATTTTCCCTCGTCGGGTTCGGAGAAGAGCGTGTTCAAAACGCCGGTGTAGAGCTGCTCGGGATTTTTCTGGAAGCGCTCGGCGAGATCCTTGGCCATGACCTCCTTGGGAACCATGAGTTCCATCTTCAAGATGGGCTGGCTCTCGTCGTCGTTGAACGCGAGCGTGACCGTGTAGGTCCCGTTGCGGCGCGGCGCGATGTCGGACTGGATCTGCGCGCGGCGCTTGAGCTTCTGGTTGAAGATCGTGATGTTCTTGTCGGCGCGCAGGCGCACAGAGTAGGGAAGGCTCGACTCGCAGATCGCGCCGTTGTGCAGGCCCTTTTCCGTGATGGCGTAGAGCCCGTCGTCCGAAAGCGTCAAATGCTGCGACTCGACCAAATTGCTCAGGCATTCGGAAGTCAAAAAAGTCGATGCCGTCGTCGCACATCGTCAGCTCTTGCATGGCCTCGAACGGGACCGGCTCGATGAGCCGGGCAGCAACATACAGAATGAGAAATTTGATCTCCAGTTTGTCCTGGATAAAACCGACGCGCCCCATAGCGCACCTCCTCGGGTGAATTTACAGCGATCATAACACAAAATGACTGCCAATACCACAAAAAGTTGTCGGTATCGGTCGGTCAAAAACTATATTTAGTATAGCACACCTTTTTTCGCTTGTATAGGTCTTTTTCAAAATCGGCAAAAACGCGGCACACCCATCTTCGCGTACGGCATAGACTGGGGTGAAAGAAAGGCGCGGTCGCGCCCGACTTTCCAGTACTTAAAATAGGAGGTATTCTTGCTTTATGGCTGATAAAGTAGCAGCAGGCCACGTCGGCGGCGCGAACGGCGCGCGCGAGGCGGTCTGTATTCATACGAAAAAGATCTATTCATCCTGCCGCGACAAGGATTGCATTGAGGATTTGCGCTTTTACCCCACGGCCACGGCGCAGAGCATTTTGAGCACGGCGCAGGGGCTGCGCGGCGGCAGCGCCGAGCTGATCTACACCTTTGTGGACGTCGAGCCCGTCAACTTTAACCGCGGGTACTACACCGTCGACATGCACTTTTTCTACCGCATCACCTTGCAGGCGCTCAACGGCAGCACGCGCTACACGGAGATCGAGGGTCTTGCGACCTTTGATAAGCGCGTCGTGCTCTTCGGCAGCGAGAGCGGCGCGAAGATCTACTCCTCCATCCCCGAGGCAAACGCTATCGACGCGCCGCTGAACCTGACGGCAAATCTCCCGACCGCGGTGGTCGAGGTCGTCGACCCGATGCTGCTGTGCGCGCACTTTGCCGACAACTGCAACTGCCGCTGCGGCTGTGACCGCGGTACGCTCAGCGGCGTGCCCGCGGGCATTCTGGCAGCATTCGACGAGCCAATCATCTTCGACGAGTCCGCGATCCGCCGCGTGTGCATCTCGCTCGGCCAGTTTTCGACTGTGCGCTTAGAGCGCGACACGCAGCTTCTCATCCCCGTGTACGACTACTGCATTCCGTCCAACGAGTGCACGCTTGCCGGCGGCGACTGCAGCTGCGAGGACCCGTGCAAGGTCTTCGATGCAGTGGAGTTCCCGATGGACGATTTCTTCCCGCCGGCAGTGCCGTCGGGCGGCTGCTGTAACTGCGCCTGCCCTGCGGAGA
>ENA-OQIO01001246-OQIO01001246.1-human-gut-metagenome-genome-assembly--contig:-NODE-1246-length-12629-cov-2.227724_pt1 | contig 12629 bp, 17 predicted proteins | sample MGYA00242573_ERZ504737 | MGnify/ENA primary metagenome ERZ504737 (study PRJEB26092, sample SAMD00036203) | human gut metagenome | host: Homo sapiens | study: EMG produced TPA metagenomics assembly of... | reverse complement strand
CGTTCGTCCGGGGCTGCGGGGCGGCAGGTGCGCTGCCTGCATAGGGATTGCCGCCGCTTGCCTGCGGCTGTGGGGGCGGCGGTGCAGCCTGGGTTGGCTGAACCGGGGGCTGGGGCACAGCTGCGGGCTGTGCGGCGGGCTGCGGTACGGATACTTTTGCACCGCAATTCTCGCAGAATTTAGTACCGGGCTTTAACTCGGCACCACATTGCGTACAGGTTGCCATAGTGTCTGCCTCCTTTACAAGATAATCGTATCAGAATTATTTATTCGTTTGTCATTTCAAACCAAACGGATTCATCCTTTGGCAGGTTCAGCAGGGATTCCCCGCCGATATGCCTTACGTAAAAGCCGCCATAATCGGTGGGCATCATGGCCAGGGTTTCGCGCTGTGCGCGTTCTAAATCCATGCGGTACAGCGAAATGCTGCAAATCCAGCCGCGGTCATCCATGCCAAGGTAGGTGATGCCGCTGTCCCATGTGGCGGGTTCTCGGGTTTCGTTTCGGTATTCGCCGATGTAGAAGTTCGGCTGATCCTCGCAAATTTCAAACCAGGTACCGGTGTAGTCGCTTACATACGAGCCAATCAGGTTGGGAAGTCCTATTGGGTCGGCAATGTGCATAGCCTCAACCAGATTGTACTTTTCGTTATCACGGCTGACTGCGTACACGGTTGTGTACTCGGCCTCGAAATCTGCATCGTAGGCGGTTCCGATCTCAAATTTGACAATCTCGTTGATGCCGTACAGCGGGCCGCCGTTGGCCATGGTGCCGCACTGTGCGCCGCTGATGACGTCGATGTACTCAACGTTGCCGTTCTCGGTCAGTAGGAACACATAGGGGGCGTAATCCTGCCCGACGCTGGTCATAAGCATCTTTACATAATTGCCGTAACAACCGCTTACCGCGAACTCGGTCTTGTCGCCCAGCTCGTACCATTCCTTCATGGTTTGGTAGGTAACTGCGCCGTCGGTGGATACATAGTCGGTCAGGGCGCGCACCGTCACCTTACCTGTGGCGGTCACATCGCAGGTAAACCATTCGTCCTGCCCGTGCAGCACCTGGCCGCTGGCCTGCCGCTTGTTGGGGTCAACCTGAACATCTGTCCAGTACATTCCCGACCCGGCGGGGGTGTACATCGGCACGGTGACCACCAGACCGTCGGTATAGTACGGAAACAGAGAATAATAGGTAAATACATTGTCAAGCTCGCTCAGGCTTTGCACGCGCATCTTTTTCAGCATGGCGGCATACGTGAGGTCATCTCCGCCATAGTAAAGGTCAAAATGCTGTGCTGTGGCGCGTTGCAGCGCGTTCAGGGTCTTTGCGCTGTCGGTGTAGCCCATGTATTCGAGCAAATCCAGGTTGGTAAGTTCCTGCCCTGTGGCAAAGTTGTAATGGTAGCTGCCCACATCGTGGTTGTACATCGTGTCGGAGCTGGTCACCTGCAGGGTCAGCACGGGGCCGGTCCAGTTGCTGACCCAGATGATGAAGTTTGTGTCGATGAAATCATTGCGGGAACGGGCATCCAGGGCGCGCTCTACCAGATAGCCGTATCGGTAGTCGATCATCGCGTTGATATGCTGTGCGTCCTCGGTGTCATCGTCGATCTGCGGTACTTCATAAAAATAGGTGTCCTCGATGCCGTAGGGGTTGGTGTAGGTAAAGCGCTCGTTGTACAGCGGGACAATGCGGGAGTCATCCAGCCTCCGGCTGTTTTGCGGCTTGCCAGCGGCTTCGTCCTTCTGAACGGTCGGGGTCGTATCGTCGGACGACTCGACTGTCGGTTCCGTTATCGGGGCGGAAACCGACGGGGTGCCGGAAGATGCCGAGGCAGGCGGGGCATTGCTGCGCCCGCAGCCCGTTGTAATCAGCAGCAGAGCCGCCGCTGTCAGGGATAGCAGTTTTTTCATGGTCGGTTCACCTGCCTTTCGTTTGCGGTTGTCGGGCTTTTACTTTAGCCAAAGGTGACGCTGTTCAGCACGGTGTCGCCCTCGGTGCCGGGGTCAATGTCCACGCCGGATATCCTGATGCTCAGCCAGCCGCCGGTGGGCATTTCACCGAAGTATTCCGTCCACAACATACCCACGTATTTGTAGGTGCGTCCCTGCAATTCTACGCCGCCGATGGTGCGCGGGGTAATTTCCTCCACATTTTCAAAGCTGTCATAATAGTAATTGATTTTGTCCAGACTGGCTTTCAACTCAAAGAGCATACGCGGGTCACCGGAGAAGATATTGCTGGGGTCATCGGTTGGGAACAGCTTGAAATCACCGAAGCTGTTTGTGGCGGGCTTGTACCAGCCTTGGTCGGGGCAGGTTACATTGAGCACCAGCGTAAAGTCCGTGCCGAATGCCTCCAAAGTCTGGGTGTTCGGGCCGGCAGCGATGGATAATCGGGATTGTCCGCAGGAGCGGAAGCAGGGGCCGGCTCGGCGGTAGCTTCCGGCTCCGACGCTGCAGCGGGCTCCGATGCAGGTTCGGATGCAGGTTCGGATGCCGCGTCGGTCTTGGGTTCTGCCGGGGTCTCCGTCTGGGTTCAACAGCCGGTTCGGCGGCCTGCGCTTTCAGGTCGGATAAGCCGGAATTGACCTCTTTGGTTACATCCCCCTTGGAGCAACCGGCCAAAGCCATAAGCATCATGGCTGCCAATGCGGCAGCGAGCGTTCGTTGTACTTTTTTCATAGCTGTCCTCCTTTTGGTCATAAAGTGTCCATCATAGCGCTCAGATAGGCAGGCGATACGGAAGCGTAGACGAAATCATCGACAATGTGATCCTTTTTTGCCAGGCACACGGCGGTGGCCAGTTCGGGATATTCGGCCTCATCCACAAGCAGTACCGTTTTGCAGTGCGGGCATACATCCCGCAGGTCGTTTGCCAGCAGCAGTCTATCCTGCAGGGTGCGCGGCGGATGTGGGCATACCTCCAGCAGCAGGACATCCGCCCTGCATGAACGGCATAGCTTTATAATATCCTTTGTCTTAGGGCCGGCGTTTTGCACCTGAAAATCCGGTCTGCCGTGTTTCAGTGCCATTGTCAATGCGCTCGTCATCACAGAGTATTGGGCGTCCAAAACGATCCTCCGCACGGCGCAGCCCTCCTTCCCTGCAAAGAATACGATTTGTCAATTTCATCATACAGGAATCGGACGATTTCTGCCCCCACCATTTGGATAGTTTTTTGAGCTTTTTACTGCTTTTTTCAGCACTATTGCAAAATAAGGCGGATTGCGTCATAATAATAGTGTGAAAAGGCAGCACGATACCCTTTTGGGCAGACTGTCGAAAAACTCCTGTAGGGGCGAGCATTGCTCGCCCGTGCCGTATGCCTTGTAAGAAAGCCATCTCGGAAAGAGCGTTGCTGCGCCAAGCTGGCGGGCGACCAATGGTCGCCCCTACATTCTCTATATGGCAAAGCCGGTGTTTTTCGACACGCTGACCCTTTTTGGGAAAGGACAGGCGCTATGACAAAGGTACGGCTTGGTAATCTGTGTTTAGCCGCTGCGGTTGCAGGGGTGATTCTCTGCGCTGTCCTGATGCGGGCATTTTATATGCCGTATTCCGGCTTTTGGCGCACGGTGCTGTATAATATTCTGATCTTTTCCTGGGCGGTATCGGTCTGGTGGCGTATCCTGCACGCACAGACCCGCCGCTGCCTGCTGGGTGCCGCCGCCCTGATGCTGTTCTGGCTGGATATCCGCCTGATCCGCTATGACTTTGCCCAGACACCGGAGATGCTGCGGCGATTGTGGTATGCGTACTATATCCCGATGCTGCTGATCCCGACCCTTGCACTTTATACGCTTTTCTTTTTGGATCGTGGGCAGTCCGGTCCGCTGTACAAATATCGGCATCTGATCTTTGTGTTTCCGGTGGTACTGTTCAGCCTCGTGCTGACAAATGACTGCCATCAGCTTGCGTTTGCGTTCCCACCCGGGCAGGAGATACTGGGCAGCCCCGATTACACCTATCGGTTCGTATATTACCTCTGTCTGCTGTGGATATTTTCCTGTGCCGTGTTCACGGTGGTGTACCTTGTACGGCGCTGCCGTATTCCGCATACAAAGCGCATCCTCTGGCTGCCGCTTGTGCCGATTTTTTTGGCCACCCTCTATGCTTTACTGTACAAGCATATTTTGAATGTGCCGTGGATGCATGCGATTGCCGGTGATATGACCGTGGTGCAATGCCTGACCTTTACAGCGACCTTTGAGGCGTGCATCCAGTGCGGGCTTATCCAATCCAACATGGGGTATGCCACGCTGTTTGAGGTATCTATGGCCAAGGGTCTGATCACGGACCGGGCGTTTGTGCCTGTGCAATGCTCCATGCAGCAGCGCCGCTTCATGAGGAGCAGCTGCGTCAAGCGCTCACCGGCAGTGTCCAGCTGGATGCCACGACCCAGCTTCACGGCCACCCGATCCGGAAAGGGTATGTTTTCTGGCAGGAGGACATCACCGAATTGGTGGAACTGCTCGAGCAGCTGCGCCTCACGCAGGAGGAACTGCATGACATCGGGGACATCATACAGGCGGAAACGGCCCAGAAGGCACAATGGCTGAAGCTGAGCGAGCAGAACCGGCTGTATGACAAAATCGAGACCGTCACAGCCCGCCAGCTGGCACGGATACAGGAATACCTGATTGCACTCAAAGCCACAGACGATGTCGATGCCGCCCGCCGGCTGCTGAAGCACATCGTCATTTTGGGAACCTATATCAAGCGGCGCAGCAACCTTGTTTTTGTCTGCGACAAGGCGGAGGACATCGACACCACGGAGCTGCGGCTGAGCCTGTTTGAATCGGCAGAGAGCCTGCGCCTGAGTGATATACGCTGCGCCGTGCAGATTGCCGACACAGCAAAGATTTCCCCCGCGTCCGCCGTGGCGATCTATGACGCCTTTGAAGCCATCATAGAAGCGACCCTGCCGGGATTGCAGGAGATCCTTTTCTGCGCCGAGCATACGGCGCAGGGCTGGGGGCTGCGCTGCAGCGTTCAATGCACCAATGCACCCGCTGCGCTGCCCGGCCTGCCGCAGATGCAGCTTGAACGGGATGAGGACGAACTTTTGTATTTCACGATGTTTCCGGCAGAAGGAGGCAGCCTATGATTTCTCGGATCTCCCGCAATGCTGTCAAGGAAGCTTTGACACGCTGCCGGCGGCCATCTGCTACTTTGACCGCAACGGCCTGCTGCGCCTGATCAATCACAGGATGCAGGAGATCGCCGCAGTCCTCTGCGGCTGCGATCTGCAGACCCTTACGGACCTGGAGCAGGCGCTGCACAGTCCCGGCGGCGGTGTGCAGCTGCGCGATGAGGCCGCCCGCATCTACGCATTCCCGGACGGACGGTGTACCATTTTGCGGTGCGCCCTGTTCAGGACAAATACGGCATACCGTACACCGAGGTGATGGCCACCGATGTTACCCGGCTGGCGGCATTGCATGCTGCACTGCAGCAGGAAAACGAGCGCCTTGCCGATGCGAACCGCCGCGCAAAGCGCTTATATGACAATATGCCCGACATTGTGCGGGAGGAAGAAATCCTGAAAATGAAGATGCGGGTGCATGACGACATCGGCCATACCCTGCTTGCCGCACGGCGCGCACTGCGGCATGAGTATGACCTTGCCCGGATCAGGAGCGAGGCCGCGCAGTGGGAAAGCTCCATTTCCCTGCTGTGCCGCGCCCGGCAGGAGGATGCTGCCGAGGACCCGCTGACCTGTATGCAAAGGCGGGCGGCTGTTCTGGGGCGCAGCCGTACAGCTGCGCGGTGCGTACCCTGCGGCACGCGCCGCCCGCGAGTTCTACGCACTGATCCTGCGGGAGTGTACCTCCAACGCTGTGCGGCATGCGGGCGCCACGGAATTGTACGCCGATTCCGAGCACCGGCCGCAGGAATGGCACCTTTGCATCACGAACAACGGCGCGCCGCCCAAGGCGAAGATAAAGGAAGGCGGCGGGCTTTCCTGCTCCGCCGCCGTATTGAAAAAGCAGGGGGTACAGTAACCGTACACTCCCTGCCTGTGTTTGTTCTGGAAGTCACCCTGCCCGATAAGGAGAGCACTTATGATACGCGTTATGATCGTTGAGGACCAAAAGCTGGTTCGGAGCCTGCTTGAAAGCTATATTCAGAACGAGGACGGGTATCAGCTTGCTGTGTCTATCCCCGGCGCTGCAGAGGCTCCGATCCTGTGCGATACCGAGGACATCGACCTTGTGCTGATGGATGTGCAGACCGAACACCGCGAAAACGGTCTGGCCGCCGCCAAAAAGATACGAAAAGCGCACCCGGAAATCAAGATCGTGGTGGCGACCTCGCTTATTGACACACAGGTTTTAGCCCGCGCCAAGGCCGTGAGCGCGGACAGCCTGTGGTATAAGGACGGCGATGAAGGGACCCTGATGCAGGTCGTGCGCCGCACGATGGCGGGGGAGCATATCTTCCCCGATGCACCGCCCAGCGTGGAGATCGGCACCGCCATGAGCGCAGAGTTCACCAAAGGCGAGATGAAGGTCTTGCGCTGTCTTGTGCGCGGGCTGTCCTATAACGAGATTGCAAAAGAGCTCGGCATCGAGCATCCACCGTAAGTACCACGTCATCAATATGCTGCAAAAGACGAACTTAGAGAATAAACTCCAACTTGCCATTGCCGCCACCGAAGCTAAATTGGTGGTGGAGTTGGCGGAGGAGTAATTTATACGATATAAAAATAGTTGGCAGATACCTGAACCGTTATTCCATAGCAAACGGTGCGTGAAAAATAAAGAACCCGGGAGATTCCGCGCGGGCGGAAGCTAATGTGGCCGGGGTGGTTGGCGTGGGATGTTGTTGTTTAAGATTGGAGGAGAGGCTTTCAGAGGCGTGCGGGCCGGCATGCCCGGCCTACGGGGAGCTTAAAGAAATAGGGACGCCAGCGGGATAGGAATCCCTCCGGTGCTGCGGCGCCACCTCCCTTTGACAAGGGAGGCAGGGGGCGGTCTGCAATATAATTGAATTGAAATTAGGGTCCACCGCAGACACCTTGCATGAAAATGCAGGGCGTTTTTTATTGCGAATCTCCCGAAAACCGTCGCCCTTGCCCTTGCATAATTGCGCAGTTAGCCTTATAATATACTATAAGTGTATTATAAGGAGGGGTGTGCCACGCTGCAGACAAAACCACAAAAACAGGTGCTGGGAATCCTGGGAGGATTGGGACCCGCGGCCAGCTGTTATCTGTATCAGATGCTGATCGACCACACACCCGCGACGTGCGACCAGGACCATATCGACATTGTCATCTCGTCCCGCGCGTCGACACCGGACCGCACAGCGTTCATCATGGGTAAAAGCAAGGATGATCCGTTTGCTGTGATGGAGCAGGATGGCTTCAGCCTGGTACACTACGGCGCAACAGTGCTGGCGATTCCATGCAACACAGCACACTATTTTTATGACCGCCTGGCCGAGGCACTGCCCGTGCCTGTGCTGAACATGCCGCGGCTGACCGTGCCGATGCTAAGGCGGCAGGCTGCACAAAGCTGGGCATTCTGGCAACGGACGGCACGCTGGCCGCCGAGACATATCAGCTCGCCTGCCAGGCACAGGGCATTGATTGGGCGGTACCGTCGGAGGAGCACCAGCAGGAGGTCATGTCGGTCATTTATGACGACATCAAGCAGGGCAAACGCGCCGATATGGCAAAGTTCGGCGCGGCGGTGCACGACCTGAAAAGCAGGGCTGCGACATGGCCGTGCTGGGCTGCACAGAGCTGAGCCTCGTTAAGCGGGACGAGCACTTGCAAGTTCTTCATCGACAGCACCGAGGTACTGTGCAGGCACGCGCTGGAGGCGTGCGGGGTGAAGCCGATAGGGTTCTAGCCCTATGCAGGGGTTGAGCATGATCGGCGCGCGATTTTCCCGCAAATGGTCGTCAAGGCACGGCTGCGGGCCGCAGATGTGCGGCCCCTGCGGACGCGCTTTGTAAAGGGAAAAGTGCCCGGGAAAGCGCGTAACTGCGGCGAACGGCAGAACCCTTCCGGCCATCGCTGCGCTCGGCCACCTCCCCTGAAAGGGGAGGCTTGCGGGGCGTCGGGGACGCCGCCCCCTACAAGGCACGTCATAAACGTAAAAAGCACACCACACAGGTTTGTTTATATAAGGAGAGAAATCACAGATGGATCAGAAAAAATTCTACATTACAACGCCGATCTATTATCCCAGCGATAAGCTGCACATCGGCCATACCTACTGCACCGTCGCTACCGACGCTATGGCCCGCTACAAGCGGCTGCAGGGCTACAACGTCAAGTTCCTGACCGGCACCGACGAGCACGGCCAGAAGATCGAGCTGAAGGCCAAGGAGGCCGGTGTTACGCCGCAGCAGTTCGTCGATAACATCGTCGAGGGCCCCAAGGGCGTCAAGGATCTGTGGAAGCTGATGAACATCAGCTATGACCGCTTCATCCGCACCACCGACGACTACCATGTTGCCGCCATCCAGAAAATCTTCAAGAAGATGTATGAAAAGGGCGACATCTACAAGGGCAAGTATGTCGGCAAGTACTGCACCCCCTGCGAGAGCTTCTGGACCGAGAGCCAGCTCGTCAACGGCTGCTGCCCCGACTGCGGCCGCCCCGTTGTGGACGCCGAGGAGGAGGCCTATTTCTTCCGCCTGTCCAAGTACGCGGACCGCGTGCGTGACCTGCTCGTCAACACGGACTTCCTGCTGCCGCGCTCCCGCGTCAACGAGATGGTCCACAACTTCATTGACCCGGGCCTGGAGGACCTCTGCGTCTCCCGCACGAGCTTCAAGTGGGGCATCCCCGTTGACTTCGACCCGAAGCATGTCGTGTACGTCTGGATCGACGCGCTGTTCAACTACACGACGGCGCTCGGCTTCATGAACGACAAATATCCTGACAGCGACTACGAGACCTTCTGGCCTGCCGATGTGCATTTCATCGGCAAGGAGATCGTCCGCTTCCACTCCATCATCTGGCCCGCGATGCTGATGAGCATGGATATGCCCCTGCCCAAGCACGTCTACGGCCACGGCTGGCTGCTGCTGGACGGCGGCAAGATGTCCAAGTCCAAGGCAACGTCGTTGACCCGTATCTGCTGGCCGAGCGCTACAGCGCCGACGCACTGCGCTACTTCCTGCTGCGCGACTTCCCGTTCGGCTCTGACGGCAACTTCTCCAATGAGCTGCTCATCAACCGCATCAACATGGATCTGGCCAACGACCTCGGCAACCTGCTGAGCCGCACTACCGCCATGGCCGACAAGTACTTTGGCGGCAATCTGCCCATTGAGCAGGACGAAGGCCCCGAGGACGCCGCGCTGCTCGAGAAGGCAGGGGTCTGCGTGACCGCTATGAAGCCGACATGGAGCGTATGCCTTCCAGAATGCGCTGGCTGACGTGTTTGAGGTCATCGACAACGCAAACAAGTATATCGACGCCACCGCGCCGTGGGTGCTGGCCAAGAACGAGGACTCCAAGCCCCGTCTGGCCCGCGTGCTGTACAATCTGGCCGAGACGCTGCGCATCTGCACCGTCCTGCTGCAGCCGTTCATGCCCACCACCTGCGAGAAGATCTTTGCCCAGCTGAACGTGGAAGCTGACGGCAAGACCTGGGACAGCGCCGCCGCCTTCGGCACGCTGCCTGTCAACGCCACCCTGCACAAGGGCGAGAACATCTTCCCCCGCATCGACGCCGCCAAGGAGCTGGCCGAGCTGGAGGCCCTGGAGGCTGCCCAGAAGGCCGCTGCCCAGCTGCCAACGCCCCTGCCGAGGAGAAAGAGGAAAAGCCCGCTGAGAGCGGCGCGGCGTCCGCGGAGCTCATCGGTGAGCATGAGGAAGAAATCACGTTTGACGACTTCTGCAAGGTCGAGCTGCGCGTGGCCGAGGTCCGCGCCTGCGAGCGTATGAAAGAGAGCAAGAAGCTGCTGCACCTGACCGTGTTCGACGGCGAGCGCGAGCGCTGCATTCTGTCCGGCATTGCCAAGTGGTTTGCGCCGGAGGATCTGATCGGCAAGAAGATCGGCATCGTCGCCAACCTGGCCCCGCGCCCGATGATGAAGGCGAGTACGTCAGTGAGGGCATGATTTTTGCCGCTGACACCGACGTGGACGGCGGCTGCTCCATCGCGTTCTTCCCCGACAACACCCCCGCGGGCGCACGCATCCACTAAGGTGAAGCATGCAGAAATCTAAACTCGACCAATTCTTTTCCATCCCGGCGGCAGCGGTCCTGATGGCCATTGTCTGCAATGTGCTGTGGGGCTCGGCGTTTCCGTTCATCAAGCTGGGCTATCGGCTGTTCGCCATTGATTCTGCCGATACCGCGTCGATTTTGTGCTTTGCGGGCGTCCGCTTCATGATGGGCGCGGCGCTGGTCTGGCTGGCCGGTCTGGCGCTGAACCACCGTCCGCTGCCGATGCCGTGCGGCAAAACGCTGGCCTCGGCCTGCGGGCTGGGCCTGTGGCAGACCGCGGCGCAGTATTTCTTCTACTACTCCGCCGTCGCGCTGCTGACCGGCGCTATGGGCGGCATCCTGAACAGCACCCAGAGCTTTATGGGCGTCATTCTGGCGCACTTCCTCTACGGCAATAAGGATCGCCTGACCCCGCGCAAGGCGCTGGGCTGCGCGCTCGGCTTCGGCGGTGTGCTTGTCGCCACGCTGGGCAACCACGGCGGCGGCAGCGTCAAGGGCATGGCCTTTATGCTGATCGCGTCGGTCATCTTTGCGCTGGCCGGACCGTGGAACAAGGCCGTCACCCAGCACGCGGACAGCTTCTCGGTCAGTGTGCTCAACCTTGGCGTCGGCGGACTGGCGCTGGCTGTTCTGGGCTTTGCGATGGGCGGCGGCCTGCACCCGCAGAGCGCCGCCGGTATCCCGGTGCTGCTGTTCCTTGCGTTCATCTCAGGCGCGGGGTATGTTATATGGGCGCTGCTGATGAAGAACAACCCGGTGTCCCGCATCGCGGTGTTCGGCCTCATCATCCCCATTATGAACGTCCTGCTGTCGGCGCTGCTCAACGGTGAGCCGCTGTTTGAGTGGAACTATCTGGCCGCGCTGGTGCTGGTCTGCATTGGCATCTTCCTGGTCAACCGCGCCCCGCAGACGCAGGAGACAAAGGCATGAACAACATTTTTGACACCCACGCGCACTATTCCTCCCGCCAGTTCGACGCAGATCGCGCCGAGCTGCTGACGGCACTGCCCGCGGGCGGCGTGGTCGGTGTGCTGGAATGTGCCACACATTCCGGCGATGCTGCGCAGGTTTTGGAGCTGGCGCACGCTGCGCCCTACTTCCACGCCGCGCTGGGCATCCACCCGGAGAGCCTGATCGAGGAGGACGCCGCCACGGTGGCCGTCTACCACGGGGACTGGCGTGCCGAACTGGCCGCCATGCGCCCGCTGTTTGCGGACAAGGCCGTTGCGGCGGTGGGGGAGATCGGGCTGGACCATCACTGGCCCGTGCCGCGGCAGGAGCAGTATGACCTGTTTGAAGCACAATTGCAGCTTGCCAAGGAGCTCGACCTGCCCGTGTCGGTCCATGACCGCGAGGCCCACGCCGAAATGTACGAGCTGCTGCGCAAATACAAGCCCCGCGGCGCATTGCACTGCTACAGCGGCAGTGCCGACGACGCGGCCTGGCTGGTGGAGCAGGGTATGTACCTGGGCTTTGGCGGCGCCGTGACCTACAAGGGCGCGAAGCGCGCGGCCAGGGTGCTGGCGGCCATCCCGCATGACCGGGCCTTACTGGAAACCGACTGCCCCTACATGGCCCCCGAACCGGTGCGGGGCACCCGCAACGACAGCCGTAACATTGTCCATGTGGCCGCGTACATCGGCACGCTCTGGGATATGGACGCCCAGGCCGTGCTGGACCAGACCGCGGCCAACGCCAGGGCTTGCTTTGGCGTGTAACCTTTTTGGTATATTCGGTATGGCAAAAATCTGTTGGGGCGAGCATTGCCCGCCCCAACATGACAACATGCCGCGTATGTATAAACAAATTTTTCAGGAGTGACTTACTATGAAAGCACGCATCCCTAAGCATCGCGAATTTATCATCGATTTCCCGCAGGATATGGACCAGACCAAGGCTGACGAGGCTGGAACAAGCTGAACGAGATCGTCGAGGAGTACAAGAAGGCCCACAACGGCCAGAGCGTCTACTCTGCGACCTTCATTGAGGACTGCGAGCCTGCCGTCAAGAAGCTGCAGGAGGAGTACGGCTTCAAGTACACGATCCAGGAAATCAAGTGATTTGCACCGGCGGACAACTGCGTCCGCGGTTTTTGGTTTACACGCATGTAGGAGAAGGGGAGGACAAGATGGCCGCAAAGACTGTGATACGCCCGGCGGCGGAGGCGGATATTCCCGCCATTCTCGCGCTGTACCGCCAGCTGGACAGCGCTTTGGTAGCGATGCAGCCGGAGTTTTTCTGCGAGAGCCCGCGGGAGGAGGACGAGATCCGCAAGGCCATCCGTGCCGAGACGCGGATTTCCTGCTGGCGGAGCGCGGCGGCGCAGTTGTCGGCTTTGCGCTGGTCGGCTACGCGGGCTGGACGCCGGAGTTCAGCTGCGTTTTGCCCCACCGCTATGCGCGGCTGGAGGATCTGGCCGTGGACGAGGCCGTG